>Ga0187851_10002052_pt1 | contig 18338 bp, 14 predicted proteins | sample June2016WEW_6_10_FD_132997 | JGI IMG/M metagenome (GOLD analysis project Ga0187851, IMG submission 132997) | Peatland microbial communities from SPRUCE experiment site at the Marcell Experimental Forest, Minnesota, USA - June2016WEW_6_10 | ecosystem: Environmental > Terrestrial > Soil >...
CCGGCCGGCTTGCGCGGCGTGCGCCGGTGCGCCACCGCAATCAGCGTGGCCAGCCCGGCCACCACCGCCCCGGCGAGCATCGCGGCCCGGTCGCCGCCGACCCCGGCCATGTGGCCGCCGTGGCTCGCGGTCAGCGCGATCGCGGGCAGCAGGGCGGCACCGATCCCGGCCCCGATCTGGCGGCCGGTGTTGATCACCCCGCCGACGAAGCCCTGGTCGCCGTCGGCCACCCCGCGGCTCGCGATGACCATCGCGCCGAACGCGGTGCCCGCGGTGCCGAAGCCGACGAAGGTCACCGCGGCCAGCAGCGGGCTGTACCCGCCGGTCGCGGGCAGGTGGGTGAGCACCAGGAACCCGGCCGTGGCCACGGCGTTGGTCAGCACCAGCAGCCGCGCCGCGCCCAGCCGCGCGGCCAGCCGGGCCCCGGTCAGCCCGGCCACGAAGCCGACGACGCCCTGCGGGGCGATAGCCAGCCCGGTCATCAGCGGGGAGTCGTGCAGGACCTGCTGGAAGTACAGGGACAGGACCAGCATCTCGCCGCCGTTCCAGACCCCGAGCAGCATGATCAGCGCACCGCCTTTGCGGAGCGAGCCGAGCCGGAGCAGGTTTCCGCGGACCAGCGGGTCGGGGGCGTGTCCCTCAGCCAAGGCGAACCCGGCCAGCGCGGCCACGGCCAGCCCGGCCGCGGCCAGCACCAGGGGCGACGTCCAGCCAGCCGCGCCGCCCTCGGAGACGGCGAACACCACCGAGGCGACCGCCAGCGTGATGAGCAGCGCGCCGGTCACGTCGAGGCGCCGGCGCTGGCGCTGCTCCTGGCCCCGGCCCAGCAGCCGCGGGGTGAGCAGCACCGCGGCCAGCCCCACCGGCACGTTGACCAGGAACACGGCACGCCAGCTGGTGAACTCCACCAGGACGCCGCCCAGTACCTGCCCGGCCACGAACCCGATCGACGCGGTCGCGCCATACAGGCCGAGCGCCCGGGTACGCGGCGGGCCCTCCGGGAAGCCGGTGGTGATCAGGGACAGGGCCGCCGGGGCGACCAGGGCCGCGCCCGCACCCTGCACCGCCCGCGAGGCGACCAGCAGCACGGGGTCCTGGGCCAGCCCGCCGGCCAGTGAGGCGATGGAAAAAACGATCAGACCAGTCACGAACATCCGGCGGCGGCCGAACAGGTCCGCGGCCCGGCCGCCGAGGATCAGCAGCCCGCCGAACGTGATCGCGTACCCGGTCACCACCCACTGCGCGGCCGAGGCGGCGAAGCCCAGCTCGCGCTGGATGGAAGGCAGGGCCACGTTGACGATGCTGAAGTCGAGCACGACCATGAACGAGGCAGCCAGGATCAGCACCAGGGCGGCCCGGCTGTACCCGCTCCGCTGGGGGGTCTTCGGCTGGGGGGTCTTCGTCCGGAGAATCCGGGGGGCGTGTTGCCGAGCCGCCGGAGCGGGGGCCGGAGCCTGGGGATTCGGAGGAAGAGGAAGATCAGAAGCGTGGTCTTCGGTGATCGTCATGTTCTGAGTCACAGCACTATCCGATACGTATCGTTTCGTATATGGCCGTAGAGTGGGAACCTCATGAGCAGCGCGCCTATTCCCGGCGGGCCCGGCGCGCCGCCGGGAGGTGACAGCGTGCCTGCGGGCGGGACCGCACCAGCGGGCGGGAGCAGGGCGGCTTCAGTGCGGGGGCGGCCCCGCAGCGAGGCCGCCGACCGCGCCATCCTGGACGCGGCCACTGACTTGCTGGCCGAGCGGGGCCTGGCGGGCATGTCCATGGAAGAGGTAGCGGCCAGGGCCGGGGTCGGCAAGGCGACCGTCTACCGGCGCTGGCGGTCCCGCGGGGCCCTGGCCCTGGACGCGTTCATGACCGAGTTCCAGGCCCTGCAGCCGCTGCCGGACACCGGGTCGCTGCGTGGCGACCTGCTGGCCGCGCTCCGGGCCTGGGTCCGGGCGGTGACCCGGACCCAGGCCGGGCGGATACTCGCGGGACTGGTCGCCGCGGCACAGGACGACCCAGAACTGGCCGCCGCGTGGCGGGCCCGCGTGCTGGAGCCCATGCGGGCGCAGCACCAGATCATGCTGCGGCGGGCCATCGCGCGGGGGGAGATCCCGGCCTCGACCGACATGGACGTGGCCCTGGACCTGCTGTACGGAGCGGCCTACCACCGGCTGCTGCAGGGGCACCGGCCGCTGTCCGATACGTTCACCCGCGGCGTGGTCGAGGTGATCGTGGCCGGCCTAGGCGGCCCCGCCGTGGCGGCGCCGCTGGGAAGGCAGGCGGCCCCGCCGTAGCGGCGCCCGCTGGGAAGGCAGGCGGCCCCGCCGCAGCGGCGCCGCTGGGAAGGCAGGCGGCCCCGCCGCAGCGGCGCCGCTGGGAAGGCAGGCAGCCGCCCGAACCAGTAGCTGCTCAGGCCACTCGGCGCTGGTCACTCGGTGCTGTGCGGGGGCGGCTGCTGGATGGCCGGGCCGCGCAGCGAGCGCAGCCACTCTTCGGAGGTGTCGTCCCAGTTGCTGGCCGGGCTGTGCGCGGCCCGCCACCAGACCCGGGGCGTGGGGCGCGGGTCCCCGGACGGCGCGTCCCCGGACGGCGCGTCCCCGGAAGGCGCGTCCCCGGACGGAACATCCCCGGACGGAACATCCCCCGATGACAGCCTCCCGGTCGGCTGGGTCCCGAAGGGTGAGGGCGGGGCGAGCCGCGGCGGGGGCAGAGGCGGAGGGCTGGGGGGCGGCGGATTCATCAGGGACCGGGGCTCGGCCAGGGACGGGACCGGCACGGATCCCCGGACCTCGGGGGTGAGCCTGCCAGCTTCGGCCGGGACCCGCAGCCTGCCCGCCTGGCTGCGGCCCGGGGCGCCCAGCGCGAAGCCCATCGCCAGCCCGCACGCGGTACCGCCGGCCAGCAAGGCCAGCGCGGCCAGCCGCAGATCCCGCGTGGCCAGCCCGGACGCGGCTCCTCCCACCGCCGTGATCGCCCAGGTAACCACCCCGGTAGCCAGCATGGACGCCCCGGCGATGGTGAGGCCCAAGGCGAGCCGCACCGCGCGGCGGTCCATCTCCGCGGAGCTCACGCGCGACACTTTATGGGATGGCCGGCCCGGGGCGAGGGCGGCGCGGCGAGAGCTCTCCACGAGGACAGGAGGACATAGCGGGCGAGCGGGATAAACGGACCCTGCGGCCCGGGGCTACCGGGTTACTTCACCGTGTTGGCGTTGATCTGGTCGAAATCGCCGATGCCGTTGGTGATCCCGCCGCCGCCGGACCACTGCCACATCACCGCCTGCGCTGACCGTCGCTTAACCCCGCCGAAGAAATTGGCGCAGGTCGTCGTGCCCGGGATGCACCACTTGACCGGGGCGGGGTTCACCCTGCTGGTCCCGTCGGTGTAGGTCCACTCGTAGGTGCCCGAGATGTCCGAGGCGCTACCGGTCCCGAAGATGTCGTTCCAGATCAGCGGGGAGGAGTAGACGCCGGGGACGTAGGAGGAGTGCGTGGTGAGGTAGGCCTCGTATCCGTTGACCTCGGCGCGGTCCACGGACGCCGCCACCCCGGCGGACTTGATCTTGCCGCTGCACGGGGTGGTGTAGACGTTGTTCCAGCCGTTGTCCAGCGCGGGCTTGATGCCGGGCAGCTCGATGTCCAGCCACACGATCTTGTAGGTGACGTGCAGGCTGCCCATCGCGCGCAGCGTCTTGGCCGCCTGCGCGGCTCCCCAGGAGCTCGCCTCGGTGGCGGTCCCGTTGTAGTGCGGGTCGACGCCCGGGCCGCCCATGAACCAGTAGACGCCCGTGCCGATGCCCTTGCCGTACGTCGTGTAGTTGGTGTTGGCCGCCGCGCTGTCCGCGGACGACCAGGCAATGTTGCCGCCGCAGCCCTGCCACCGGGCCCAGTTTCCGGCCATGCCTATGTACCCGCCGTAGACCGGGTTGCCGCTGACGTCCGGCTCCCGGTACGCCGGCGGGCTGTTGATCGCGATGGGCCAGCTATCGGTGCCGTAATAGAAGCCCGCCGGGCTGTCCTTGTCGGGCGCGGCCGCCGCCCGCGGCAGGCTGGACTGCGCGATGTTCGCCTGCGCGGGGGGGCCGGCCAGGCCCAGGGCCAGCGCCACGGCCGCGGCCAGCGTCAGGGCAGGCACCAGCGCGGACCGGCGGGACAGGTGACGAGGTGCGAACTGGGGGCAGTTCATCGGAGGGCCTTCCGGTGCGCGGCGCCAGCGGAGCCGCAGGTGTGTCGGGGGACCGCCGGTCATCGGGCCGCCCGCCGGGCGGGACCATGATCCGTGCGGGGCTTTATGATCTTCTGTCAGTTTTTGCCCGGCACAGCCATACTAGGCACGTCAGCGCGGCCTGCCACCGGGTCCGCGATGAGCCGGGCCGCGCCGCGGACCGGCTCCAGCCGCACGGGAGGGCCACATGGATCGTCAGGTCAAATATCTGCTCGATGAGTCCGAACTGCCCCAGCAGTGGTACAACGTGGTGGCCGACCTGCCCTCTCCCCCGCCGCCGCCGCTGCACCCGGGTACCCGCCTGCCGGTCGGGCCGGACGATCTCGCCCCGCTGTTCCCGGCCGCGCTGATCGGCCAGGAGGTGTCCGCGGAACGCTACATCCCGATCCCCGAGGATGTCCGCGACGTGTATCGGCTGTGGCGGCCGACCCCGCTGCTGCGCGCCCGGCGGCTGGAGAAGGAGCTGGGTACCCCGGCCCGGATCTACTACAAGTACGAGGGCGGCAGCCCGGCGGGCTCGCACAAGCCCAACACCGCGGTCCCGCAGGCCTACTACAACGCGGCCGAGGGGGTATCCCGGCTCACCACCGAGACCGGGGCCGGCCAGTGGGGCAGCGCACTGGCCTTCGCGTCGGGCGTGTTCGGCCTGCAGTGCGAGGTCTGGCAGGTCCGCGCCTCCTACGACCAGAAGCCGTACCGCAGGCTGCTCATGGAGACCTACGGGGCAACCGTGCACCCGAGCCCCTCGGACATCACCCAGTCGGGCAAGGCGGTGCTGGCCGCCGACCCGCAGTCGCCGGGCAGCCTCGGCATCGCGATCAGCGAGGCGGTGGAGGTCGCCGCCGGGGATCCGTCCGCCCGGTACGCCCTGGGCAGCGTGCTGAACCACGTGCTGCTGCACCAGACGGTGATCGGCGAGGAGGCCATCAAGCAGCTGGATCAGGCCGGGGACGTGCCCGACCTGATCATCGGCTGCACCGGGGGCGGCTCCAACTTCTCCGGGCTGGTCTTCCCGTTCCTGCGGGAGAAGCTGGCCGGCCGGATGAACCCGGTCCTGCGCGCGGTCGAGCCGGCCGCCTGCCCCTCGTTCACCCGCGGCGTGTACGCCTACGACTTCGGGGACACCGCCGGGTTCACGCCGCTGCTGAAGATGCACACGCTGGGGCACGATTTCGTGCCGGACCCGATCCATGCTGGCGGGCTGCGCTACCACGGCATGTCGCCGCTGCTGTCGCACCTGTACGAGCTGGGGATGTTCGAGGCCGTGGCCAAGCCCCAGGCGGAATGCTTCGCGGCGGGCCTTCGCTTCGCCCGGGCCGAGGGCATCGTGCCCGCGCCCGAGCCCGCCCACGCGCTCGCCTCGTGCATCGAGGAGGCGCTGCGCTGCAAGGAGACCGGCGAGGAGAAGGTCATCCTGACCGCCCTGTGCGGGCACGGACTGCTCGACCTGACCGCCTACGAGAGCTTCCTGGCCGGGCGGGTCACCGACTTCGATCTGCCGGCCCGGGCCCTGCAGGACGCGCTGAACGGCCTCCCGGCCAGCGTCTGACCGGCGGGGCCGCCCGGGCGCGCGGCGGGTCCCCGCTGGTCGGCCCCGCTGGTGCGCCCCGCCGGTGCGGCGGGGCCGCCCGGGTGGAGCCAGGGTCAGGTGCGCCTGGCGGGCGGCGGCTGCGCGGTCAGGGCCAGCGGCCCCGACCGCGCAGCCGCCGCGAGCCGGGCGGCGTGGGCCAGCCGCGGCGTCATCCACCGGAGCATCAGCGGGACCTCCGCCCGCCAGGTGATCATGTCGTGCCCTCCGCCCGGGGTGAGCGTAATCGGCACGTGCGGCTGCCGGACCACGATCTCGTGCCAGAATCGCTCGGCGTTGATGACGTCCTCGGGATTGTCCGCGCCCGCGCCCAGCCAGAACTGCGGGAGGACCGCACCCGCGGGGAGCATGTGCAGTGCGGCCAGCGGGGAGTTGTCCTCCCGGAGCCTGACGCTGCCGCCGAACGGGTTGACCTGGCGGACCGGGTGCCCCCACTGGTTGTTATACGGCGTGAAGTAGCCGCTGAGCACCCCGGCGAACCCGTACCGGGAGCGGAGGCGCAGGGCCATGTTCGCGGCACAGTAGCCGCCCTCGGAGTACCCGGCGATCCCCCAGGCCGGCCCGGGCGGCTGCACCCGCAGCATGTGCGTGATCGCGCGCGGCAGGTCCACGCCGAGGTACGTCAGGTCCTGCGGGCCGTGCACCTGGTTGAGGCATTGCAGCGAGAACCGCTCGCCGCCGTTGGCGCCGGGCATCACCAGCACGGCCGGCTGCGCCAGTTTCCTGGCCATCAGCTCGTCGAGCGTGTTGGTCACGCCCACCACGTTGATCCAGTCCTGCGGCTCGCCGGGCTGGCCGTGGATGAGCTCGATCACCGGGAAGCGGTAGCTGCTGAAGGCCGGCTGGAAGTACTGCGGCGGCAGGTACACGTACACCATCCGGGTGATGTGACTGCGCGGGCCGGTCACCTTGAGCCGGAGGGTGTAGCCGATCTGCTGCGCTTCCTGGAGGTAGGCGCTGCTCCCGTCCAGCGTGGCGGGGCCCCGGCCGGGAGCCAGTTTCGTCAGCGGCACCTGGGACGGCGCGGTGATTCCCTGATTGGTGAAGTCGGCGACCGCCGCGCTCCAGGTCGGGTAGTAGTCGTAATACTTGTTGACGGCCAGCACCCCGAAGGCCACCGCCGGGAGGAAGGCCAGGCAGCCGGCCAGCAGGCGGAAGACCAGCCACTTCGTGGCCACCATCCACCAGGTGAACCCGATGAAGATCACCATCAGGATGAAGAAGAGGACACTGCTCTGCGGTTCCAGCACTCGGACCTCCCGGTCGGGCGAGATGGCCAGCCCTGGCGCAGCCGCCGGCCTGGTCCTCCGCCCTCAGGCCAGCCTCACCAGATGGATCGGGACGGCTACCGCCTCCTCCGTTCCCCCGAACGCCGAGGTGGCGGGTGGGAGTTCCGCCCGGGTGGTCCTGCGGCCGACTTTCGACCAGAAATTGACCTGCCCCAGCCACCCGATTACCCGGGCGGGGCGGATCAGGCCTTCGGCAAAGTGCGGCGTGGCCCGGAGCAGCTGGGTCTAGTAACGTCGGCCAGCAGTCACGAGATGATCAAAGGCCGGTAATCTGGCGGGGGAGAGGGATGCGCGGGTCTGGGGAATCACGGGCGACCGGCCCCCCGGCGGGAGATGAAGGGCTCGTGGCCGAGCGCGCCGAGGAAATCGACTCACGCGCGGTCGACCGGCTCATCTTCTTCTCCGATGCCGTGGTCGCCATCGCGATCACGTTGCTCGCCATCGACCTGCCGGCGCCGCACGGGAGCACCCTGTCCGCGTTCTGGTCGTCGGTCCAGGACAACGCCGACCGCTACCTGGCCTTCCTGGTCAGCTTCTGGGCGATCGCCGCGGCGTGGAGCGATCACCACGACGCCTTCCGCTACACCAGGCGGATGGACCCGCGGCTGCGGTCCCTCAACATGGCCTGGCTGCTGATGATCGTGGTCACCCCGTTCGCGACCAAACTGCTGACCGTGGGCGGGCACGAGGGCCCCGGCGTCCACGCCGTGCGCTTCGCGTTTTACGCCCTGGTGCAGTCGCTGACATCCGCGATCATGATCCTCATCCTGCGGCACATGGCCTCCCGCCGGCTGGCCCCCGATGGACCGGCGCCAGGGTCCACCCCCATGGCCTGGCGCTCCTACGCCCTGGCGCTCGGCTTCGGGCTGTCGGTCCCCGTCTTCTTCGCCACGGGCTACGCCTGGGTGCTATGGGTCGTGATGCCCTTTGTGGTGCGGGGCGTCCACTGGCTGCGGGCCCGCAAGCGCCCCGCTGCCGAGGCCGCCTGATGGCCCGCCCCTGCTCGGCTGGCTTGCGGAGCATGTCCCAGGTCACGGACATGGGGATACCGTCCCGCGAGCCTGACATTGCCTATGCTCGACCGATGACCAACGTGGCCAGCAGCCGGCCACCACCGCCTGATCGTGCCACCGTGGCCCGGACCATCCGTGATCTGGTGCTCGGTGTGGTCGAGCGGCGCACCCCGGCCGGGGTGAGCGTCGTCGTCGAGGGCGCGCCGGGATCGGCAAGACCTTCCTGGCCGGGCAGATCCTCGATTCCATCGCTCCGCACCGCGCGCAGGTGCTGCGGGCCGCGGGGGAGGAAGTCCGCCGCAACGATCCGTTCGTTCTAGTCGAGCAGATCCTCGGCACTGTGCCTGGGGGGCAGGACCCCGGTGACGCGGCATTCGACTTCGTGGACGAGCTCAGTTCGTCGGTCCGGTGGTGCTGGGCGTGGACGATGCCCACCAGCTCGACGGAGCCTCGCTCACCGTGCTCCGGCGGCTGGTCTGGGCGAGCCGGAACCTTCCCCCGGCCGGCTGATCAGCATGCGGCAGCACACCAGCAGCAAGCTTCCCCAGCTGGTGCTGGGCGCCGCCGTTCCGGTCGTGATCATCGTGTACATGCTCAAGTTCAGCCAGAGCTATCCGGACCGGGTCACGCAGGCGCTGACCTGAGCAGGCGATCAGGCAGGCCCCGCGGCCCAGCCGGTCCAGCGACTGACGTCGATGCTGATCACCGGCCCGGCGGGAGGCTGCTCCCGGTACTGCGGGTAGCGCTCCGCCAGCAACGCAAGGGCCGGGGCCATCGCGGCCGGCTCGTCCAGGAGGATGGCCCGGCCATCGGCCCGGACCCACCACAGGCTGTCCCAGTCGTCCTCGTAGTGATCAGCCAGGACGGCGACCTGGGGATTGGCCCTGATGTTCCGCAACCGCCGCAGATCCCTGCTGCTCTTGGGCTTGGCGTCCACCGCGCTGTAGATGCGGTCCCCCCAGCCGGGTTCCCCATCGCCAGCGGCGCCGACGGCGAACGTGAAGGGCACGACGTGCGGGCGGCCATCCGGGCCTGCCGTGGCCAGCCGGGCCACCGGCACACTGGCGAACCTCCGCCGGGCGTCCGCTGCGTCCAGCCTCATATCCCCATCCTGCCTGGCACGGCCGGGTGCCGGGCAGGCTGCCCCGGGCGGCCGGGCGCCAGCGGGCTGCCCCGGTACGGGATACTGGTCCGTCGGGCGTCACGCCCGCCAGGGGGCAATCGGCGATCCACGACGTTTGAGGGGCCAGCACGCAGTGTCAGGCGAGGACAGCACGAGCAGCGCGGCCAGCACTCCGGCGGCGGGCGCTGAGTTTGCGGAACCGGGCGCCCCGGCCAGCCGGGCCGACGTGCTGGGCGAGATCCGGCGGCAGCGGATCGACAAGGTTCACCAGCTCCGTGAGCAGGGCATCGACCCGTACCCGCCCGACGCGGTGGACCGGGTCAGCATCGCCCGTGCCCGTGAGATCGCCGACGGTGAGCCCGCCACGATCGCCGGGCGGATCATGCTGCTGCGCCCGATGGGCAACCTCACCTTCGGCCAGCTGCACGACGAGACCGGCGAGATGCAGTTCATGATCTCCCGGCGGGACCTGCCCGAGGAGCACGCCCCGGGCTACAAGGGGCTGACGAAGCTGCTCGACATCGGCGACTTCGTGGCGATCGAGGGCTACCGGCTGCAGACCAAGACCGGCGAGCTGTCGGTCGGCGCGCGCAAGGTGACGATCCTGACCAAGTCACTGCGGCCGCTGCCCGACAAGCACTCGGGGCTGACCAATGAGGAGGTCCTGCTCCGCAGGCGGTACCTGGACATCCTGCTGCACCGCGAGGTCCAGGACATGATCTACGCCAAGGCCCGGTTCTGGCGGTCCATGCGCCGGTTCCTGGAGGATCACGGCTTCACCGAGGTACAGACCCCGGCTCTGGAGCTGACCACCGGCGGCGCGGACGCGCGCCCCTTCGTGGCGCATCACAACTACCTGGACACCGACGTCTGCCTGCGCATTTCCATGGGCGAGCTGTGGCAGAAGCGGCTGCTGGTCGGCGGGCTGGAGCGCACGTTCGAGATCGGCCGCCAGTTCCGCAACGAAAACCAGAGCCGCGAGCACCTCAACGACTACGACCAGATGGAGTTCTACTGGGCGTACGCCAACTACGAGACCGGGATGCGCCTGGTCGAGGAGCTGTTCCGGCACGTGATCACCGAAACCTTCGGCACCCTGTCCTTCACCCTGCACCGCAACGGCCGGGAGTACCGGGTCGACCTGGGCGGGGACTGGGCGCGCTACGACTACTACGAGACCATCAGCCAGATCCTCGGCTTCGACGTCCAGTCCGCGACCACGGACAAGCTGGTCGCCACCATCGACGACCTGGGCCTCGTGGTGAACCTCGACGGCCTGAACCGGGCCCGGGCCATGGACACGCTGTGGAAGCACTGCCGCCGCAGCCTGTCCGGGCCGGGTTTCCTGATCAACGAGCCGCTGGAGGTCTCGCCGCTGGCCAAGGGCCGGCCCGGCCGGCCCGGCATCGTGGAGCGGTTCCACGTCATCGTGGCCGGGAGCGAGCTGGGCAACGGCTACAGCGAGCTGAACGACCCGCTGGAGCAGGCCCGGCGGTTCGAGGAGCAGCAGCGGATGCGTGAGGCAGGCGACGCGGAAGCGCAGATGCCCGATCCCGAGTTCGTCGAGGCGCTCGAGTACGGCATGCCGCCGGCCTGCGGATTCGGGCTGAGCGAGCGGGTGTTCGCGTTCTTCATGGACAAGAGCGTCCGGGAGTGCCAGATCTTCCCCCTGCTGCGTCCCCTGGACCGCGCCGGCGCCTGACCCCGGCGGGCACGGCCAGGCTTGCCACCAGCAGCGGCCGGGGGGGCATCCTCACGAACGGCATGCCGCCCGCCGAGCCGCCGGGGCACTGACCGCGCTGAACGGCCCGTCACGGTGCCGGGGTGACGGGGACGATCTGGGCGGAGACGAGCTGGCCGTCCCGGACGTCCAGGACACCGAGGGTGCCCTGGGGCTGCCGGCGGCGGTCGGTAGGCGAGCCCGGGTTGAAGATCCGCTGACCGCTTTCCGCGTGGTCGAGCGGGATGTGCGAGTGGCCGAACACGACCAGCTCCGCGCCGGGGAACCGGCGGCACATCCGGGCCGGGCGCCCCGGGGCGGGGCCGGAGTCGTGGATCATGGCCACGCGGAGGCCGTCCAGGTCCAGCTCCTGCGTGTCCGGGGCGCCCCAGGCGGCGACGTCGGGGCCGTCGTTGTTGCCCCGGACGGCCCGGACGGGGGCGTAGCCGGCCAGCTCGTCCAGGACGCCCGCGGTACACACGTCGCCCGCGTGCAGAATGAGGTCCGCACCGTGCAGCTGCGCCGCGACCGCCGGGGGGCAGCGCCGCCAGCGGCGCGGTGCGTGCGTGTCGGACATCACGATCACCTTCACGGGCCCATCCTGCCGGGTCCGGCTCTCCCCCGGTGCCGCAGGCGGATCCCGCCTCGCGCCGCCCGCTGGCGGCGCTGTGCCGGATCCGGCTGGTGCGCAGCACCATGCGCGACCTCATCGCTGGTGATCGAGGACATCCGCAGCTGACCTGCACCGGGCCGGCGGCGCGCACCGCGACCCGGCCCCGGCAGGCGGTTATGGTGGCGCCATGGCCGATCGCAAGGAGATCCTCGAGGTGGCGGGTCACGAGGTGGCCATCTCCAACCCGGGCAAGGTCTTTTTCCCGCGGACCGGGCACACCAAGCTGGATCTGGTGCGGTACTACCTCGGCGTCGCGGACGGGGCCCTGCGCGGCGTCGCGGGGCGGCCCATGGTGCTCAAGCGCTTCGTGAACGGCGCGGAGGGTGAGGCGTTCTTCCAGAAGCGTGCGCCGGAGTCCCGCCCACCCTGGATCGACACCGTCGAGCTGCGCTTCCCGTCCGGGCGGAGCGCGGTGGAGGTCGTCCCCCGGGACGCCGCCACCCTGGTCTGGGCTGTCAACCTGGGCTGCATCGACCTCAACCCGCACCCGGTCAGGGCTGACGACCTGGAGCATCCCGACGAGCTCCGGGTCGACCTGGACCCGGTGCCGGGCGTGGAATGGCCGCAGATCCTCCGGGTGGCGCTGGTCGCCCGGGCGGTGCTGGCCGACTTCGGGCTGGCCGGCTGGCCCAAGACATCCGGGTCGCGCGGCTTCCACGTTTACGCGAGGATCGAGCGCCGCTGGGATTTCGGCCAGGTCCGGCGGGCGGCCGTGGCCCTGGCCCGCGAGGTAGAGCGCCGGGCTCCGGACCTGGCCACCGCCAAGTGGTGGAAGGAAGAACGGCACGGCGTGTTCGTGGACTACAACCAGAACGCCAAGGACCGGACCGTGGCCTCGGCGTACTCTGTGCGCCCCACTCCGGACGCCCGGGTATCGACCCCGCTGAACTGGGACGAGGTCCCCGACTGCCGGCCGGAGGCCTTTACCATCGACACCGTGCCGGAGCGTTACGCCCGGCTGGGTGACCCGTGGGAGGGCATGGACGAGGCGGCCGGCTCGCTGGAGCCGCTGCTCAGCCTGGCCGGGCAGGACGAGGCGGCCGGCCTGCCGGATGCTCCGTGGCCGCCGCACTACGACAAGCAGGCGGGCGAGCCGCCGCGGGTCCAGCCGTCAAAGCGCCGGGCAGCGGCGCCGGCCGGAGCCGGGGGGCCAGCCGGAGCCGGGGGGCCAGCCGGAGCCGGGGGGCCAGCCGGAGCCGGGGGGCCGGCGGCGCGGCGCGGGACGCCCGCCGGGAACCAGCAGCCTGCCCGTAAGCCGGCCACCGGGAACCAGCAGCCTGCCCGTAAGCCGGCCGCGGATATCCAGCCCACCGGCCGCCGCCGGTCCACCATGCCGCTCATCGAGGTGGCCCGCGCCGCCACCAAGGACGAGGCCATGGCCGGGCTGAACCGCTGGCGGGAACGGCATGCCGCGGTGTGGCCCTGCCTGGAGCCGGCCGACGTGCTCGTGGACTCGATGCGCGGGCGCAGCTCAACCTGGACCCGGATCCGGCTGAACCTGCGCCACGTGCCCGAAGCGGAGCGGCCGCCCCAGGAGGAGCTGGAAGTCGACTATGACCCCTGGGCCAGCGGCGGCGGCCGCCCGGGTGACTAGCCCGGACGGCCATCGCACGGAGGGCCCGGATGGATAGCACGGCCGTCGAGACTCACGTCCGGCTGCTGGCCGAGAGCGAGCTGCGCCACGCGGTGGCGTCACCCCGCCACTGGTGGCTGGACGAGGACTTCCAAGAGGGCGGCAGGCCGCCGCCGGAAGCCGGCCTGCTCCGGGTCCGGGCGGTGCTGAGCGCCCTGCGCCAGGTCGGCGCGCTCGGCCAGGCCACGGCAGCTCAGCTGGCCGCGGAGCTGACCGACGCGCTGGCCGCCCGCGGTCTGCATGAACCCGGGACGCCGCTCATCACGCTTCCCGCCACTGTGCCGGACGAGCCCGCCCGGCCAGGCGCCGCAGCGCCCAGCGGCCGGTATGAGGCCATGCCGGTCGGCGTGGTGATCCCGGCGGAGCGCGAAGGCCACCAGGGCGAGGTGCACGTGCAGGCTCTGGTGCTCGCGCCCGACCGCGCCGCCGTCGTGACCAGCTTCGCCAGCACATGGCGGGACCCCGCCGGCACAGCCGGGGATTTCCCGGCGCCGCAGCCCAGCTTCCCGCCGTTCGGCGGCTCCGGGCTGACCGACGACCAGGGCCGGTCCTACCGGCTGACCCTGGAGGCCGGGGAGGGCGGCTGGTACGAGAGCGGCGTCCTCGGCCTGTCCGAGCTCCCGCCCCCCGGCACCCGGTGGCTGGACATGCCGGTCAGCACGGGGCGGAGCATCCATATCGACCTGACCGGCTCACCGGCCATCCCGGTCCGCGGCGAGGCCCGCTCCCCTCAGCTGCCTGGTGAGCTGCTGCTCGGCGAGGTCGCCGACACGCTGCTCGGGGGCGGTCAGCTTGTCGGGATGAACGCCAGGCTCCTGGCCACCGGCCTGGCCGAAGTGGCCGACGCCCTGATCGCCGTCGGCGCGCTGGCCCCGGACAGCCTGACCGTCACCCACCTGGCCGTGCTCTGCCAGCGACGGGCCATTGAGGTCCGCGGACCCTGGGCCGCCCGGGCCGCGGCCACTGAGCTTCCCGGGCCGTGGGCCAGCGTGCTCAGCCGCAGCCGCAGCCAGGACGGCCCGCGAGGCGCGGCCCCGGTCGCGGTCGTCTTCCCGGAGATCGACGGGGCCCGGTTCGTCCTGGCCGGCCTGTCGTCGTGGGAACGCCAGGCCACCCTGCTCGTGTTCGCCTGGGGCTGGGAGCCGCATCCGCGCGACTTCCGCCCGCAGCAGCCTTTTTCGTGGTGGGCCCGGGACGACGCGGGCCGCTGGCACGTGGGCCGGGCGACGGCCGATGGCGCGCCAGCGGGAACATTCCTGCTGGAGCTGACCCCGCCGCTGCACCCTGCGGCGAGATCGCTGGACATCATCCTCACCGGCCGGTCCGGCCGGGTCACCGCTACGCTGCCGCTTCCCTGGGCGGGGCGTATGGCCGAACCCCAAGATCAAGACATATCGTATTGACCTGCTCATAATGCGCCCGCGGAGGTGGGCATGACCGCAGCACCCGAGCGGGCCGAGACCTACCTGCGCTTGATGGCCGAGGCCGAGCTACGCCGCGCGCTGGCCTACCCACGGTACGAGCCGCCGGAGCCGTCCGGGCTGCCCCCGGCCGTTCGCTCGGCGGTCCATCTCTCCCGCCCGGTGCTCGCCCCGCTCCTCCCGCCGCTGCGGTCCGCGGCCCGGGTGTCGGGCCCGCTGCTCGCGTCCCTCTGGCCGACCGCGCGTACCGCGGTCTGGGCCGCCCGGCGGACGCCGGCCGTCCGGGCCGCCGAGCCGGTCCTGTGGCGGACGCTGCGGGTCCGGCGCGCCGTGCCGCCGCTGCGGCCCGGCCGCGGCCGGGCCGCAGACTCTCCGCCGACCGAGGCGGGCCTGAACCGGGTGCGCCGGGTCGCCAGCGCGCTGGTGGCGGCGGACGCGATCAGCGAACCCGCGGCCCAGACGGTGATCGAGAGCCTGACCGACGCGCTGGCCGTCCGCGGCAAGCTCGCCGTGCGGCGGCTGCATCAGCCTCCGAGCCCGCGGTGGTGGGGGCCGGGCTCCCCCTGGCGGCCAGGGGAACCGCCGCCGCTGCTGCCGGCGGCCCCGGTGCAGGCGATGCCGGTCGGGACGGCACTCCCCCTGGGGGAAGGGGATCTCGGCGAGGCCGGCCTGCTCGCCCTGGTCCTGGCGCCGGACCGGGCCGTGCTCACGGCCGCCTGGCACTCGTCCCGGCCCGGGCCATATCCCGGCCGCCCGGGACGGAGACCCGCGCCGCCGCTGTCGTCCGGCCAGCTGACCGCCGTGGACAACCACGGCGCACGGTACCAGGCCGGCGCCGACCACCGGCCGGTCAACGGCCGGTGGTCCCTGGGCTTCGACCTGACCCCGGTCCCACCCCCCGGAACGCGGTGGCTGGACATCACTGCGGACGCTGTCCATGACCCGATCCGGGTGGACGTGACCCGCGCCGCGGGTCCGGGTGACTCACCCGGATCCGATCCGGCCGAACCGGATCCCGCTCAGCCGGGCCGGGGCCGCTGGGCCAGCCTGCCGACCCGGGCCAGCCCGGCCGGCTGGCCGCTGGACACCCTCGCGGAGCGCCTGCTGGCCGAGGTGACACACGGATATGGGACCCATGACGCGCCGCTGGCCGACCTGACTGAGATGGTCGGAGCGCTTCAGGCCGCGGCCGGCCTGGAGGCCGGCTCCGCGGCGCTGGGACGGCTGGCCGCCCTGGCCGACCGGCTCGGTATCGGGTTCCCGCCGTCCCTGCGCCCCCTCGCTGCGCCGGCCGCGCTCCCGGACGCGTGGCTGAACGTGCTCCAGCACCGCGGGGCCACGGACGGACCGGACGGCGTCGCCGCGGGGGCGGCGGTGCTGCCGGAGGTGGACGGCGCGCGGTTCGCCCTCGCCGGCCTGGACTCGACAGCCGATTCGGCTACTCTCCGGGTGGTGGCGTGGGGCTGGCAGCCCAGCCCGCTGACCGGCCTCAGTAACCGCTTCTCCTGGTGGGCGCGCGACGACCGGGGCCGCTGGCACCTCGCCCGGGGAGACGGCGCGCGCTTCGGAGGCGGTCAGGTGGACCTGTTCGTTGAGTTCGCCCCGGCGCTGGCTCCGGGCACCCGGGCGCTGGAGGTCATCGTGCGCGGCCCGGCGAGCCAGGCCGCGGTGACCCTGGCGCTGCGCTGGCTGGCGTTACGGTGAGCAGCGCGCAGGCCGCAGGAGCGGACGGCGAGCCAGGCAGCCACGAGCCAGGCAGCCACGAGCCAGGCGCCCCCGAACCGGGCCGGACCGGGCCGGGCGCCCCCGAACCGGGCGGGACCGGGCCGGGCGCGGGTACCGGCGGCCCGGCCGCCGCCGAGACCTACCTGCGGCTGAAGGCCGAGTCCGAGCTGCGCCAGCGGCCGCTCCTGTCCGGCCCCGGGCCGCACCCGCACCGGGTGTGGCTGGCCGCGGCCGCGCTGGCCGCGGTGGGCGCGGTGAGCCCGGACGTGGCCTGGCAGGTCGTGAGCGAGTTCGAAAGCGCGGCCGGCCTGCGCAGCGGGAACCTCGGGCCGGTCCTCGGCAGCGTGCGCCGGCCGTACCGGGCCGAAACGGGAGCAGGCCGGCAGCGCGCCGCCCAGCCCACGGCGGTCCCGGTCGGCGCCACGCTGCCGCTGCCCGCCGAGCGGGAAGGCTGGTACGGCGAGTTCTGCCTGCTCAGCCTGGCCCGCACCGACTCGCAGGCGGCGCTGGCGGTGGCCGCCCGGTGGGCCGGGCAGACGCGGCGCGCGGCGGGCGCCCGCCCGCAGCATGCTCCCTTCTACCAGGTGGGCGCCGTCGACGACCGTGGGGTCAGCTACCAGGCCGCCCTGTGGGACATGGGCGTCGAGGACGGGCGCGACTGGTGGGACTGCCACCTGAGCCTGGACCCGGCGCCCCCGCCGGGTACCCAGTGGCTGGAGGTCGGGCCGGGCGCCCAGGGTCAGCGCGTGCGGATCGACCTGGCCGCACCGCCTGGGACGGTGCGGGTGGTGACCGAGCCGGTCCCGCCGGCCAGCGCGACCACCCGGCTGCTCGATCAGGCCGGCGACGACCTGCTCGGCCTCGAATCCGCCGGGGCCGGGACCAGCGCCCAGCTGGAAGGCCGGATCCGGCAGGTCATCGCGGACCTGATCGGATCGGGCACGCTGCGGGCCGACGACCCCGCCGTGCTGCGGCTGTCGGGGCTGGGCTGGCGGCTCGGCCTCGACCTCGGTTCCGGCGGCCCGGTCCCGGCCCGCGCGCTCCCGCCCGCCTGGATCAGCCTGCTCGCCGACGGGCACGCGCACGACGGGCCGGAGGCGGTCGCGCCGTTCGCGGCCGACCTGCCCGCGATTGGCGGGGCCCGCTTCGCCCTGGCCGGATTGCGGTCGGCGGCCGGCGGGGCGACACTGCACGTGATGGCGAGCGGCTGGGATCCTGCGGACCACCGATGGCTGGTGCGCGGCACCGGGCCGGCCGGCAGGCCGGCGGACCTCTCACTATCCTGGCGGGCTCGCGACTCCACCGGGCGCTGGCACCTGGTCACCGGCATGGTCTGGGGCTCAACGGCCCAGACCATAGGGATGATCAAGATGTACCTGACTCCCCCGCTACACCCGGCAGCCACCGCCCTTGACGTGATCGTCACCGGGCCCGACCGCCAGATCTGCGCGACCGTGCCGCTCGGCTGGGCCGCGGACGCCCCGCGCCCCGCCCCGCCGATCCCGCCGATCCCGCCGGCGACGAGGCCGGGCCAGTGAGCTCCCCGTGGTGGGCGGCGTTCCGGCCGGCCGAGGCCCGGATCCGGTGCGGAGCCGAAGAGCACCTGCTGCGCTGGGCCGACGGCCGGCTGAGCAGCACCGCCCATGACGACACCGAGGGTGAGCTCGTGCTGGCCGCGCTGGGCGGCGACAAGGCCGAGTGCGTGGCGATGCTCGAGGCCTGGGGAGCGCACGCCGACGACCTGGATGTGCTGGCACTCGGCCCCCGCTCCCCCGCGGACGAGCTGGTGGTGACCTGGGAGCTGGTCGACCAGCTGCGCGCCTCGTTCGGCCCGTCCCCCCGGTCCGTGCCGATGAGGCCGGGCCCGGCGCCCGGCCCGGCAGCTGGCGGGCGCGGCACCGGCGCAGGTTCGCCGACCACCGCCTCGCCGGGGCCAGG
>Ga0187851_10002054_pt1 | contig 18332 bp, 12 predicted proteins | sample June2016WEW_6_10_FD_132997 | JGI IMG/M metagenome (GOLD analysis project Ga0187851, IMG submission 132997) | Peatland microbial communities from SPRUCE experiment site at the Marcell Experimental Forest, Minnesota, USA - June2016WEW_6_10 | ecosystem: Environmental > Terrestrial > Soil >...
ATCAGGTGAGCCGGGCGGGCCCGCCGGGATGCCGACCACCCCGGCGGCCGACGCCGGGCTGGCCGAAGCCGCCCGGCTGGCCGGGAGCCGGCCCGTCGGTTCCCATCACCTGCTGCTGGCCGCCCTGGCCGATCCGGACAGCGCCGCGGCCAGGACCCTGACCGCGCTGGGCGTGAACCTGGACGAGGCCCGCGAGGCGCTCGGCCACGCCGACATCGCCGGCACCAGCGACGAGCAGCCCGAGGAACGGGGCCGGCGGCACATGGCCGTGCGCGTGACCGACGGCGGCCTGGTGCTCGAGGTGACCGACCCGGCCCTCCAGGCCCTGGCCCGCGCGGCCGTGGACGCGGTCGGTGACCGGGCTCCCGAGCCCGGCACTATCGCCGGTGACCTGCCGGTCAGCGACAGCCTGGCCCAGGTGTGGCTGGCGCTGCGCGACAGCCTGGAAGACATCCGGCAGCGGGCGGCCCACGCCTCGCGGGACCCCGGCGCCGGGAACCAGGGCGAGGCGGGCGGCCCGGAGAGGGGCCGGCCCGCCGCGTGAGAACCCGGGGGACCAGGTGAAGGCGCGGCCGCGCCGGGCGTCCCCCACGCCCGGGCGCGGCCGCGCCAGCTCCCGTGACGTCCCGGGCCGGGACCAGATCTGGTCCCGGCCCGGGACGGCCCCCGTTACCCCCCGGCTGAGGCCGGGCCCTCCGGCAGGTCCGTGTCGATGTGCACGAGCGCGGCGCTCAGTGCCCTGAGGTCCGGCTTCGGAACCGAGTCAGGGTCGCGGTAACCGGCGACGTGCTCGTGCTGGTTGGGGTCGCTGGCCGGGCTCCCGTGCGGGCCGGTTCCCTGGTGGGCGGCCCGCGCCGCCGAGATGGCCTGGTCAGCGGCGCACAGCGGATGGCCCGCCCGGGTGATGGCCTCGACCGCGGCCCGGCGTGCCCGCCGGCGCGTGACCGCGATGCGGTGCGGGATGACGTCGGCCTGTTCCCGCATCTCGTGGGCCTGGCCCAGCGGACCGCTGACCGCGGCGGAGAGGGCGTTCAGCCGGGCGACCTCGTGGGAACCGTCGAGGGCGTGAATGGCGACCACGAGGAAGTTCGCCATGGCGCTCACGACGGCCAGGGCCAGCGCGATGACCAGGGCCGTGCCCCAGGCGCCGCCGCCCAGGGCGTCGAGCACCTCGGCCCGCATCCGGATGAACATCAGCGTGGACAGGACGGCGATGCCGGCCGCCGAGGACCAGCAGGCGGCTTTGGTCACCGCGTCGAGCTCGGTGAACGCCACCGCGCCTGAGTGATCCTTGTAGCCGCGCAGCCGGTGCCCGGCGAACGCGAGGAATCCGTAGGACAGCACGGTCACCATGGCCGCGAGCAGCACCGCGAAGACCAGGTCGGCGGACAGGGGGCTGCCCCAGTTCACGTCCGTAATCCCGGCGAAGAAATACAGCAGCAGGCTGAAATCGACCAGCAGGACGAGGATCGGGATGCGCCCGATCCACCAGGGCAGCCGGTGATGCTTGCGTGAGCCCCGGGCGGTCTCCTCCTCGATCTGCCTGCGCGCGGCGGCCTCATCCTGCTGCGTCTCCGAGACCGGGCGCTCCCCTCCGTCGGGGTGGCGGACCCGGACCCCGGCCCGGTAGCCGGCCCTGGTGTACAGCTCAGCCCGCCGGGCCCGCAACGCGTCCGCGCCCCGGGCCTCCCGCTCCAGGTGGCGCTGGGACCTGGCCAGCTCGGCGTCGGCGCCGGCCTTGCCCACCGCCTGGATTGCGGTTTCGCCATGGGTGAGCCGGGCCAGGTCCCGGCTTTCGCTGATGTGGTCGTCCTCCGCGACCAGGGCGGCGACCGCGCGGCGGTGGGACAGGCGGCGGCGTGACAGCAGCGTGCCGAAGCCGCGGCGCACCCGCGCCCGGGTCTGCCGCCGGGCGCGCTGCTCACGCGCGGCCGCGGACAGGTCGTCGGCGAGCCCGCCGGCCAGCGGCTCCCCGGTGAAGGGATCCTCCGGAAGCTCGGTGCCCGCGGGCCGCCCATTCCTGGGCGAGGGAACGAGGTCGAGGCTCGGGTCGGCCGGCGGCCGGCTGTCGTACTCGGGAATGCCCATTTCTGGCCTCCAGGGTCAGGGCGGTCAGGACGTGGCCGCAGTCGCAGGGGTGAGGAGGATGACGACCCGGCGCAAGGTGGCGCAGACGGCCTCGTCGAGCTGGCCATGCCGGTAGCAGGCGCGGGCTGTCTGGCCGGCCGTGCCGAGCCCGGTCACCTGGGCGATCTGGCCGGGCGCCAGCCCCAGCGCCTCCAGCCGGTTACGGACGGACAGCGCCCGGGACTGCGACAGGGCCAGGTTGTAGGCGGCGGAGCCGCCGTCCGGTGAGGCGTACCCGGTGATCGAGACCAGTTGGCGGCGGCCCGAGGCCCTGCTGACCAGCGGGCGCAGGATGCTGTCCGCGCCGGGGAGCAGACGCGTGCTGTCGAACGCGAAGAGCTCATCGGCCGGGACGCTGACCCCGGCCGAGTGACGCGGTCCGGTCACGGACACGACGACGGGAACGGGGACCACCGGGACCGGTGTCGTGCTCCGCGACGGCGGATCAGGCCGGATCGTGTCGTCGGTGCTGCAGCCCGCGGCCCCGGCGGCGCGGCAGATGGCCATCCAGTAGGCGGTGAGCGTGGTCCGCTGCGGCAGCGGCAGGGAAGGCTGGTCGCCGGCCACGGTGGCCAGCCCCGAGAAATCCAGCCGCCAGCCCGCCAGCCGCGGCAGCAGGCCCCGGTGCTTCAGCTGCCCGGCCACCGCGGCGGGATTCGCGTCCCAGCCCACGGCCTGCAGGTTGAGGCCGCCCGCCGTGGACAATCCCGAGGACAGGATGAGCAAGGTGCCGGGATGCGATGTGGCCCGCACCGCGGTCGAGATCAGCTGCAGTAGGTCGAACGGCCCGGTGGCGGCTTCGGTGCGGAGCACCTGCTGTACCCGGTTCACGTTCTGCTGGAGCAGCTGGTCGCGGCGTGGCCCGTACTCGACCTGGCCGTCGGCCCGCAGCGGGGTGAGGCCGACCCGGGTGGGCTGGCCGGTCGCCGGGCTGATCACGTAGGCGACGCCCCGGGTACTGGTGGCCCCGGCGTGGTAGAGCAGGGCACGGTCAGCGGCAGCGAGCACGGGTTCCGGCTCGTTGGCGGTGGCGCTGGGCAGCACCACCACGGTCTCGGCGACGTGGCCGGGGGCCTGGCAGCCCGTGATGAGCAGGGACGCTGGCAGGGCCGCGAGCAGCAGCACGGGTCCCGCCAGCCGATGACGGAAACGAGTCATCCTTCCTCCCGGGTCGGGAGTGACAAGCGTGGAGATGGCCCGCAGGTGTACGGGCGTCGGCGCGGATGATCGTGCGGCGGATAACGGAGCGCGGCGGGCGCGGGGCGCCCGGCGGGAAGTGGCCCGCGCCGACGTTGGCGGCCACCGTGGAGACTCATGGTCCTGGCCATGGGACCTGCTGGGTACTGCCTTTAGGATGACAACTGTCTTAGATCCCGTCAACTGTCTTCGACAATTGACATAGCTTGACAACGCACCAACTCTCTGCCTAACTACTTGTCGGCAGACTGATCATCTCCCTTAGCCGGCGTTCCCGATCTCCTAAGAAGGAACATGCCCGAGCCTCTGGACCCTGTCGCGGCGGGCGTTGCGTCCCTGCTCAAGAGCCTCCGGACGCGCACTGGGCTGCAGGAGGACCGGCTCTCCGGCACTGAGCTACCGCTCGACACGCTGACCGGGCTCGAGCGGGTCCGGGCTTACGTGGCCGCGGGCGACACGCAGGAACAGGCGATCGTCCGGGCGGTGCGCGAGGCCGCCAGCTCCCTGGAGCCCACGCTGAGCATCGTGGCCGACGTGAGCCTCAGCCTGGAGCTGTCCGCAGCGGCCATGCCGGGGCAACCCGAGCTCTACGCCCCGGATGTGGGGCGCCGCCGCAAGGCGTTGCTGGCGAACTGGAACCGGCTGCACGAAATCCGGGCCGTCCGGCCCGCCGGCCGGGCGCCCTCGCCCCGGGCCCTGCGGCTGGAGGTCGAGACCGACGCGCTCGCCGCCCTGGCCATGGCTTTGACCGAGGCGGGCGGGCAGAACGGCCCAGGGCCCGCGCGCGAGGCGGCACCGCCGGGCCGTGCGGCCGTGCCAGCCGCCGGGGCGAGCGCGCCGCCCGGCGAGACGCCAGCCCCGCTTCCCGCGGCGGAAAAGCGGGTCTTCGGCGCCGAGCTGCGCACGGCACTGCAATCGCGCGGCGCGAGCCTCAACGACGCCGCCCAGGCCCTGTCCCTGACTCCGGAAAAGATCGCGCACTGGGAAGCGGGCCAGGACTTCCCCACCGACAAGCAGGCCAGGGCGCTCGACCACTACCTGACCGCCCGCGGCGCGATCTACAGCCTGGCCAGGGAGCTTCGCACGAAGGCTGTCCGGGCCAGGCACGGGTCAACGCCACCTCGCCTCGCGGTCTCATCAGCCCCCTCATTGCTGCAGGTGTTCGAGAACGTGGCAGAGGCGCTGCGGGCCAGCCTCACCAGGGACGCGGCAGATGACCCTCAGGGCTGGCCGCATGACCTGCGCCGAATCGGTGGCCGGGCGACCGCGGCGTCCACCGCCTACGGCCTCAGGGCCATGCTCCTGCTCGAGGGCTCCCTCGCTCCGGACCTGCTTCCGGTGGCCAGCCGCCTCAGGGAGCGGGCCGGACCCGGCGGGGGATACGCGGCCCAGACCCAGCGCACGCCACGGCCCGAGGTGACCGCGGCGGTCCTGGAAACCTTGCGGCGGATCGACGGGACCGCACCCCTAGGGGACCAGCTGGCCACGATGGGCGACAACATCGGGGACTTCGAGAAGACCCGGCCCTACATCCTGAGCACGATCCTCGAAGCCAGCCGCGTACTGGCGCCGGACTCCGAGCTGACCCTCTCCCTGGCCGAGGACCTGCTGGCGGGCCGACGCCCCTACGGCGATGTGCTCCTGTGGCCGGAGAAGGTCGAGCCGATGCTGATTTCCCCGGACCCGTCGATCGCCCACACCGCGCGTGCGGTGCGTGCTCTGGCCCAGGTGCAGGCCGTGCGTCCCACGACGCAGGTCCAGGATGCCCTCGACCAGGCAGCGGCCTGGCTGATCGGGCGGGACCTCGGGAACGTCAGCGAAATCATCGACCGGCCGATGGAAGCAGGGATAGAAACGCTCTATACGCGGCACTTCACCGCAGCCTGGGTGGTCAAGGCGCTCGTGTCCGTAGGCCTGCCCGCCAGCCACCCGGCGGTGAGCGACGCGGTGGCCTGGATCTGGAACAGTTACAGCGATACCGCTGCCCTGTGGAGCTGGAACAACGGCGACTTGCCCATCTGGATGACCTACGACGCCCTGGATGCGCTGCGCCTGGCGTCCTTGGCGAGTACCGTCCGGCCGGGCCGGTCTTTCACCCAGTGAAACCGGCGTCGCCGGGCCTCATCGAACCGGGCAATGGCCGGCGGGCAGGCACGAGTTCTTGCTTTTCCCGCTCGTATCGGCGAACGTCCCGCCACGTGATCAAGTTCGGCGTAAGATCACCGTCGCGCACGCAAAATTACGGCGCTGACCTGGGGGTATGCCGGTGGCAACCGCCCCCGGCGGACCACACGAGAGGGACCTTCGTTGAAGCCTGGCAGTTCGCCGGCCGCCGCCGCGGCGTCCCGGCACGCCATCCCGGGCCACCGGCCGTGATCCCATCGGTGGACTGGTGGATCACCAGCCGCTGCAACCTTGCGTGTGACTTCTGCTACGGGCCTGAGCCCGGCCGGGACCCCACTGGCCTGCGCGACGATATCCTCGCGCGGCTAAAGGACTCGTCGGCTGCGGCGGTGACGTTCTGCGGGGGCGAGCCACTCCTGGTCCGCCGGGTCGACGAATACGCAGGGCTACTCGCCAGCGCCGGGAAACGGACCGTCCTGAACACCAACGGCTCGCTACTGGCCAGGCGTGTGGACCAGGGACTGCGCCTCGGCTACTTCGATGTCGTGGGACTGTCAATCGACGGGTCCACGCCCGAAGTCCACCGGGCCATGCGCGGGCCCAAGGCCGACCTGGACGAAGCGCTCAGCGCCGCGGAACTGGTCGTCCGCCAGCCAGGCACGCGGCTGAAGATCGGCACCGTGGTCAGCGCCGTGAACGCCGGCGACCTGCCCGGTCTCGCGGAACTCGTCCAGCGGCTGCAGCCCGACGTGTGGCGGCTTTACCAGTACAGCAGCAGAGGCTGGCAGAACACCGGCCAGCAGCGGCACCACCTGCCCGAAGCGGACTTCCTGCGCCTCGCTGAGCGGGCCGCCGACCTGGTCGCGCCGGTAGGCGTCGCGTTCTCCACGGAGTCCCAGACGGCCGGCTGTCTCATCGTCGACCCGGCGGGCACCGTCTTGCGGCCGGGAGAGTCCGACTACGAGGAATGCGGCAACTGCCTGAAAGAGCCCCTCGATGACATCTGGGCCCGGAGTCCCGCCCGCTCCCTGATCGAGACCAACAAACGATGGCTCTCCGTCTTGACCGCGTGACGGCCGGCCACGCGCACGGATTTGCGGCCGAAATGGGGCCGCCATAGCGGCAGCCGGGCCTTTTTGACGCTGGTACCAGCACGGCCGGCGAGGGACAATGACGACGAGGGACAATGACGGCCCAGCGGGTTCCCGGCGGAATGCCTGGGCGCCGTGTGCACGAAGGAGATAAGTTGAGCACCTCCGCCGGCTTGACGCAGAAGAGCCTCAGAAATGCCGGGGCTGGACGCTTATCGCGGCAGGCCCGGTCATCGGGACGACGCCGCCCCCATCGACCTGGTCCTGGTCGGCCACGTCGGCTGGGCGACGAATGAGAATGCACTCGGCACCGGGGCTTCCCTGGGCGGATCCGGCTACGCGGCGGCGTACGCCGCCTCCACCGTGCTGGCCGGCCGTGCCGGCGCGGCCGGCCGTACCGGCCTGGTCGCCCAGATCGGCCAGGACCTCAATCTGCACGGATTGCGCGGTCTCGGCCTCGATCTCACCGGGCTGGCCGTCCTGTCCGGCGCCTCGGCCAGATTCCACCTCAGCCGCCTGAGCGAGGCGCCCCGGGTCTTCCAGTCCGAATTGGGAGTTGCGGCCACTCCCCGGTTTGGCACATTCCCGGAACCGTACTTCCGGGCCGGGCATGTGCACCTGGGAACCATGCCGCCGGGACAGCAACTCGCGTGGCTGAAGTTCCTCCGCGATCACGGATTCCGGGCCCCTGTCTCGGTGGATACCTTCGAGCATTTCGTCAGCACCCAACCCGCCGCCTCGCGCGAGGTATGCGACCTCGCCGACCTGATCTTCATGAACGAGGCTGAATACCGGGGCCTGTACCGGGACAACGAGATCCCGAAAGCACCGACGATCCTGAAGCACGGGCCGCGCGGCGCAGACTTCATCTCGGACGGCATGACCCACGTCGCGGTGGCAGCCCCCGCCGTGCAGGTGGTGGACGACACCGGAGCCGGGGAGATCCTCGCCGGCGTGTACCTCGCCCTGCGGGCCCACGGCCTGGCTGAGGGCCGGGCGCTCGGCTATGCGGTGCGCGCGGCCAGCAGATCGGTCATGGAGTTCGGCGTGGACGGCCCCCACCTGACCCGCGAGCTCACTGCCATCCGGGACGAAATCCCCGGCGCCCGGCCGGCCTGAGCCCGCCTGCCACTAGGCGGCGCAGGATCCGCAGGTCTCCCGCGCGGCGGCGGGGAGGGCGGTGAGTACCTCGGTCACGTAGGCGTCGATGGTCTTCTGCCTGGTCGCCCGGGCGATGGACACCCGGTGGTGGCCGTCCTCGACGAAGTGGCACCCGCCGACCCGGTACACCTCGATGGGCGGGAGGGCCTCGCCACGCCGCTGGGCGAGCGCCAGGTGCACCCAGCGGGACCGCAGCCGGTTGGAGGCGGGCCGGAACCGGCGGTCGAAATCGCGCCGATCGTCGAGCGTGCCGACGATCGTGTCGAGTCGTATCGTCTGGAGGCCGAGGCGGCGCTGGCCGCGCCGGCCGAGCGCGTTCACGACCGGATCCAGGGACAGCAACTGGCCGCGGTCCGGCTCGCGTCGCAGCCAGTGCCCTAGCCGCCCCGCGACCTCGCGCCGCCTGGCCCGGAGGAAGTCGTTCTCGGCGTCGGCCCGGGGGAACCCGGTGTCAGTGAGCATGATTGCGGCCCAATCGTGTGTGAGTCAGCATGGCGGTGCTCGCGTCAGCCAGCATCGGCTGGGCGGGGACGGATGCCGTCGAGGACGGTGTCGACGACCTCGCGGACGAAGCGGTCGTTGAGCCGGGCGTGGCCGTGCAGCAGCCGGTGGTACATGGACCCGTAGAGCAGGTCGAGCGCGACCTCGACCTTGGTGTCCGCGGGAACCTCGCCCCGCTCGATGGCCCGGCGGAAGATCGCCCGGCCCTGCTCCCGGCGCGGCTCCACGAACCGCTGCCGGTACTCGGCGGCGAAGACCGGGTCGGTCTGCGACTCGGTGATCAGCGCGGCGATCACGCGGCCATAGGGCCGGCTTCCCGCTAGGCGGGCCCACGGGCGGAAAAGCGCGAGCAGGTCGCCGCGCAGCGAGCCGGTGTCCCGCGGGTGCGGCCGGACCGCGGCCCACTCGATGTAGAGCGCGTCCAAGGCCAGCGTCTCCTTGGTCGGCCACCAGCGGTAGATGGTGGCCTTGCTGACCCCGGCCTGTTCCGCGACCGCGTCCATGCTGACGGCCGACAGGCCGCGGGCCAGCAGGAGTTCGGCCGCGGCTTCGAGGATCGCCTTGCGGGCCCGCTCGCTGCGAGGCCGGCCGCGTGACGGGGCCTCCGCCGTCCCATCCTGGGTCATGCCGCATTGCCCTGGAGCAGGCGGCCCGCGATCGGGGCGCCCATGGACCCGAGCCCCACGAATCCGATCGTGCTCATCGTCCTCACCTCAGTTCGCTGCTTCGATCGGTCACGCTCGCTACGCAGTGACGAAACTATACTATCAGTTTCGTTAGCACCGTGCCGCCGGGGATTGTTCCCGGTCTGGGGGAATACCGCTGAGACCGGCCCGGTTCCTATATACGAAACGATAAGTTTAGTTTTGGTCGTTAGGAGTACCCGCCGTGAGCATCCTTGCGCTGACCCGTTCGTGTCGATCGCGCTCGGCGGGGCGATCATCGCCAGCGTCAGCGCCGCGCTCGGGGCGGTGAGCTGAATGGCCGTCCCCTCCCCGCTCGGCCGCCGCCAGACCGTGGCCGCGCTCTTGACCCTGACCTTCGTGACCGCCATGCTCGCGGGCGCCGCCGCCGGCGCGGGGATCCTCCAGTGGTCCCCGACGGCGGTGATCGCCTTGGCGGCCGTCCTGGTTGCCGTGGTGGCAGGCGCGCTCGTGGCCGCGAATCCGCAGGTGACCGGCTCGTCACCACGCGCCAGGCACTCCCCTTCGACTACTCTCAGTGTCTGAGTGGTCCGCGCTCGTGTCCGTCCCCGGGCGCAGGAATTCATCGGGCGCCCTGGTGGATTGATTTCCCGGGCTCGCCGCGGGGCGGAAGCTCGCCGGCCGCACTCCCGTCGGGAGCGCGGCCAACCCTGTCGTAGCCGGGTCATCAAGGGGGAACGTGATGAAGGGAACGGGTGCGCGTCTTTCCGCGTTGCTGGCTGTGGCGGGGCTGGCAGGCAGCCTGCTGGCGGCGGCCGCGCCAGCCGCCGTGGCGGCCACCGGGCCGGGGATCATCACGACCACCGCGGGCGGCCCCGGCCGCGGGCCGGCCTTGACCGTCGCCCAGGATGCGGGGTCGGTGGCCGTCAGCCCGGCGGGCCATGTCTACGTGGGCGACATCCGGGGCGTGGTGCGCGAGTTCAGCGGCAGGTCATCCTGGGAAAGGGTGATCGCTGGCAACGCGACCCAGAATCTGCTCTCGGCCCCCAGTGCTGACGTCCCGGCCACCACGGCCGCGCTGGACTCTGTTGACGGGCTGGCGCTGGACGCCGCCGGCAACGTGGTGATCTCCGACGGGCTCGACTACCTGGTACGGCTGGTCGCGGCCCGTTCTGGCACGTTCTACGGCCAGGCGATGAGAGCCGGGAACATCTACACCATCGCCGGCGACGGCGCCTTCGGCTACTCCGGCGACGGCGGTCCCGCGACCTCGGCCCAGCTCGCCAGGCCGGCCGGGCTGGCCACCGACAGCGCCGGCAACCTGCTGATCGCCGATTCCCTGGACTGCGTGGTGCGGGTGGTCGCGGTCCGGTCGGGTACTTTCTACGGCCAGGCGATGACCGCCGGGGACATCTACACCATCGCAGGGACCGGCAGGCGCGGGTATTCCGGTGACGGCGGCCCTGGGACCTCGGCCAACCTCTCCGGCCCGGCCGGGGTGACCATCGACCGGGCCGGGAACGCGGTCATCGCGGATAGCGGTAACAGCCGGATCCGGGTCGTCGCGGCGCACTCCGGTACTTTCTACGGCCAGGCGATGACCGCCGGGGACATCTACACCATCGCCGGGACCGGCAGGCGCCGTTTCTCCGGCGACGGCGGCCCCGCCGCCTCCGCCGGCCTGCGTTACCCGGGCGGGCTGACTACCGACCACGCGGGCAACCTGGTCATCGCCGACACCGGCAACCACCGGGTCCGGGTGATCGCGGCCCGGTCTGCCACCTTCTACGGCCGGGCCATGACCGCGGGGGACATTTACACGATCGGCGGGGACGGCAATCAGCCCGGGGTGGGATATCCGCAGGGGGTCGCGGTCGACCCGGCCGGGAACGTGGTCCTCGCGGACGGTTACCTGGTCCGTGTCCTGGCGGCCTGGTCGGGCAGGTTCTACTGCAAGAAGATGACCGCCGGCGACGTGTACCCGGTCGCCGGGAACGGCCAGGCGACCTCCGGTAACGGCGGTAAAGCCGTCGACGCTGAGATATCGGACCCCGACGGCGTCGCGGTCAGCGCGCCAGAAAGCATCATCATCTCCGCATCGCAGCAGGCCCAGATCATGGCCCTGGCCACCGCCTCCGGCACCTTCTACGGCCAGCCGATGAAAGCCGGGAACATCTACACCATCGCCGGCAACGGCGCGTCCGGCTTCTCCGGCGACGGCGGCGCCGCGACGGCCGCGGAACTGTACGGCCCCTACGGGCCGGCGACCGACAGCGCGGGGAACGTGGTGTTCGCCGACAGCCTGAACAACCGGGTCCGGGTCGTGGCCAACACCTCGGGCACGTTCTACGGCCAGGCGATGACCGCCGGGAACATCTACACCATCGCCGGCAACGGCACGTCCGGCTTCTCCGGCGACGGCGGCCCCGCCACCTCAGCCGAGCTCAGCTTCCCGACCGGGGCGGGCGTGGACGCGCACGGGAACGTAGTGATCGCCGACGGCTCCAACAACCAGCTCCGCGTCGTGGCCGCCACCACGGGCACGTTCTACGGCCAGGCGATGACCGCCGGGAACATCTACACCATCGCCGGCAACGGCGCGTCCGGCTTCTCCGGCGACGGCGGCCCCGCCACGTCCGCCGAAATGGACGTCCACTCTGCCCCGACCGTGGACAGCGCCGGGAACGTGATCTTCGCGGACGCCTGGAACTCCGTCGTGCGGGTCGTGGCGGCCGTGTCCGGGACCTTCTACGGCGTGGCCATGCAGGCCGGGGACATCTACACCGTCGCCGGGACGGGCGAGTTCGGCTTGTCCGGCGACGGCGGGCCCGCGACCTCCGCCAACCTGGAATCGCCTCATGCCACCGCCGTGGACAGCTCCGGCAATCTCCTCATCGCCGACTACGACTCCAACCGGATCCGGCTCGTGCCTGACCGCTCGGGCACGTTCTACGGCCAGGCGATGAAAGCCGGGCACATCTACACCATCGCCGGCGACGGCAACGTGGGATTCCGGGGCGATGACGGCCCGGCTACGTCGGCCTGGCTGAACTCTCCCGCCGGCGTGGCGGTCGACCCGGCCGGCGATGTGCTGATCGCCGACCTCGGTAACGCACGGGTCCGTGAGGTGGCCGGGTAGACGACGGGTCCCGGACCGATGCGCACGCCAGAATTGCTGACTATGAGTATGCTCTCAGTTACACTAAGCGGCAACGCGCAGGGAGGCCGCGGGGGATGTCCAGGATCCTGGTGGTCGATGACGAGCCAGACGAGCGGTTCCTGCTCCGCAGGATGTTCGAGCGGGCCGGGCACGAGGTGCTTGATGCTGCCGACGGCGCCGCTGCGCTGGCCATCGTGCGCGAGTCGGCCCCGGATCTGATCGTGACCGACATGATGATGCCGGTCATGGACGGCCCTGAGCTCATCCGGCGCCTGCGAAGCGACCCCGCCACGGCAGGCATTCCGATCATGGCTTCGACCGGGGACCCAGGTCTCGCGGGCTCGGCTGACATGGTCATCCCCAAATCATTGTCGCTGCAGGACCTCGCCGCCGCCGTGAGCGCCTGCCTCAAGGAAGGACGCGACCCCTTGAATCTGATGTCCACCGGCATCGGGGGGCTGGACCTGGTGCTCAACGGCGGCCTGGAGCGCGGATCGGTCGTGGTCCTGGCCGGGGCACCTGGCACCGGCAAGACCATCCTGGCCCAGCAGATCTGCTTCACCAGGGCTACCGCCGCACACAAGGCCGTGTACTACACGACTGTGTCCGAGCCGCACACCAAGCTGGTCAGGCACCTGGAACCGTTCACCTTCTTCGACCCGGAAGCCCTGGGCGGAACCGTCGAGTACATCCACCTGGGCAGCTTCCTGCGTCCCGGGAACGGGAGCGAGGACGGGCTGGAACCGCTGGCAACGGAGATCGTCCGGAAAGTGCTGGAGGAAGAGCCCGCCATCGTGGTGGTGGACAGCACCAAGATGCTGCGCGACTTCGCCGACGAACGCCAGTTGCGCTCCGCGCTCTACAGCCTGACCAGCCGCGTCGCCCACACCGACACGGTGCTGCTGCTCGTGGGTGAGTACACACCGCAGGAGCTGGCCAGCGGCGTCGAGTTCTCCCTGGCGGACGGCATTCTCCACCTTGAGTATGAGCCCCGCGAGCCGGTCGACCGGCGCTCGCTGCGGGTCTCGAAGGTGCGCGGGTCAAGCCAGCGGCCGGGGAAGCATACTTTCCAGATCGGCCCGGCTGGCATTGAGGTCTTCCCCCGCATAGAAACCCTCATCCCGGACACGATCGAGGCGGCAGCCGGCCGGAGCGCCACCGGAATCCCGGGCCTGGACCAGCTCATGGACGGCGGGCCGAAGGCCACCGACGCCACTCTGGTCGCGGGACCCTCCGGTGTTGGCAAGACCATCTTCGGGCTGCGCTGGACCGCTCAGGCTCTGGAGCAAGGGCAGCACTGCCTCTACGTGACCTTCCAGGACACCCCGAAACAGCTCACGAACATGGCCGGCACCTTCGGCTGGGACATCGCGGCCGCCCAGGAGTCCGGCCGCCTCGCGATCTCCTACGTCCCCATGGGCGACCTCGACCTCGACGTCCTCGCGAGCGCTATCCGCTCGGAACTCGCCCGGCACTCGGTCAGCCGCGTGGTCCTCGACAGCCTCGCCGAACTGATCTTCGCCGCCCGCGAATCAGAACGATTCCCCGCCTTCATGCGCAGCCTGGTCGGTCTCATCCGGGCGGCCGGCAGCTCATCGCTGGTCACCAGCGAAACCGCCGACCGCGGATTGGCCACCCAGTCCCTGGACGGGCTCATGTTCTTGTTCGACAACGTCATCGACCTGCGGTACATCGAGGAAGAATCCGGGGTGGGCCGCGCCCTGAACGTGGTCAAGATGCGGAACAGCCGGCACGAGACCACCCTGACCAGCTTCACCATCGCCGATCATGGCGTCACGATCGGAGAGCCGCTCCAGGGAGTCACCGGACGCCTGGGCTGGAGCGCGCTGCGGACGCAGCTCCCGGCGCCTCTGGCCACCGCCCCTTGAGCCCGCCAGGCACACCTTAATCTCCCGGCCGGACCCGGTGAGTTCAGTGCTCGCTGAGTTCAGTGCTCGCTGAGTTCAGCGCTCGCTGAGTTCAGTGCTCGCTGAGTTCAGCGGTCGAGGATGCGCAGCCGCTGCGGGTCGTACAGCGGCGCGGCCTGCAGCCGGACCGGGATGTCGCCGGCCGGGGTGCGGGCCCGGAAGTCCCCGTTCTTCAGCCAGCCGCCGGTCACCCCGTCGGCGCACTCCACCTGGGCCAGCCCGACGGCCCCGCCCACGGTGTAGCCGTAGGCGGCGGCCCGGACGTAGCCCACCCATGCATCGCCCAGGAACACCGGCTCGTTGCCGAACAGGTCCGCGGCCGGGTCCTCGGCGAGCAGGCTGACCACGCGGCGGCGCGGCGGCCCCTGCTCCCGGGCCGCCAGCAGCGTGTCGCGGCCGGTGAACCCGCCCGGCTTGTCCCAGGCCACCGCGAACCCGAGCCCGGCCTCCAGCGGATTGTCGGTGTTGTCGATGTCCACGCCCATGTCCCGGTAGCCCTTCTCCAGCCGCAGGCTGGACATGGCCGACAGGCCGACCAGCCGGAACCCGAGGTCACGGCCCGCGTCCACCAGGTCGTCGTACACACCGGCGGCGTACTCGGCCGGCACGTGCAGTTCCCAGCCCAGCTCGCCCACATAGGTGACCCGGATGGCCAGGACCGGCGCGTAGCCAGCGTGGATGTGCCGCGCGCTGAGGTACGGGAACGCCTCGTTGGACAGGTCGGCGTCGGTCAGCCGCCCGATCATTTTCCGTGACGCAGGCCCCTGCACCGACAGCAGCGTGGTGCCCGAGGTCACGTCGGTGACGGTGAGGAACTCCCCCGGCCGGGTCGCCCGCCGGATCAGCGGCTCGATCCGGCGGTGGATCAGGTCGCTGGCGATGACCAGGAACCTGTCCGGCTCCAGCCACGTCACCGTGACGTCGGCGACGATGCCGCCGGCCTCGTTCAGCCACTGGGTATAGACCAGCCGGCCGATCCCGGCGGTCACGTCGTTGGCCGAGAGCCGGCTGAGCACCGCGGCCGCGTCCGGTCCCTGGACCAGGAGCTTGGCCATCAGGCTCATGTCCAGCATCCCCACCGCCTCGCGCACCGCGGCGTGCTCGCGCCCGACGATCTCGTGCGACCCGGGCCGCCCCCAATCCAGACGGGACTCCGGGGCCTCCCACTCCGGGGCCTCCCCCAGTGGGGCATACCACTCGGCGAACTCCCAGCCCGCCGAGGCGGCAAAGTGGCCGCCCGCCGCGGCCAGCCGGTCGTGCAGCACCGACCGGCGCACGTTCCGCGCGGTGGACGGCTTCCAGGCCGGCCAGACCCCGTCCCCGAACAGGACGCCCAGCTGCTCCACGGTCCGCTCGGCGCGGAACCGCCGGGACGTCTCGTAGCCGTGCGTCCGGTCGATGGCGACGCTCGTCGCGTCGACCGGCGGCACCCCGTCGGTGATCCAGTGGGCGAGCATGCTTCCGACCCCGCCGCCGGACAGGATGCCGAGGGAGTTCAGCCCCGCCGCGACGAAGTAGCCGTCGAGCTCGGGCGCGGGCCCGAGCAGCGGCCGCACGTCGGCGGTGAACGACTCCGGCCCGCAGAAGAAGGTCCGCACGCCCGTGTCCGTCAGCACGGGGATGCGGCCCAGCGCCGGCCCGAGGAAGGGCTCCATCCGCTCCCAGTCGGGGGTTATTTTCCCGAACGAAAACCCGGCGGGCACCCCGTCGAGCGACCATGGCGCGCCGACCGGCTCGAAGAGTCCCACCAGCATGCCGTCGCCTTCGGGACGGTAGTAGCCGTAGTTGTCCGGGTCCTCGATGACCGGCAGGTCGGGGTCCATCCCCGGCACCGTGTCGGTGAGCAGGTAGTAATGCTCGGCGGCCTGGAGGGGAACGCCGACCCCAGCCAGGGCCCCGAACTGGCGGGCCCACATGCCGGCCGCGTTGACCACGACCTCGGTCTCGATCCGGCCCGCGTCAGTGAGCACGGCGCATACCCGGCGCCCGCGGGTCTGCACTCCGGTCGCGGTCACCCCTTCGGCGATCCGGACGCCCAGCTGCCGGGCGCCCTTGGCCAGCGCGGTGGCCACGCCCACCGGGTCGGCCCGGCCCTCGTCGGCGACATAGAAGGCGGAGAGCACGTCGTCGGTGCGGGCCAGCGGCCACATACCGGCGAGCTCGCGCGGGGAGATCTCCACGTCTTCGACCCCGAAGCCGTGCATCCAGGCGGCCTCCCGGCGCAGCGCCTCCTGCCGCCGCGGGGTGGTGGCCAGGGAGATGTGCCCGACGGGCCGGAACCCGGTGGAGTGCCCGGTCTCCTGCTCCAGCCTCGTGTACAGCTCACGGGAGTAGCGGCTGAAGAACAGCGCGGTCTCGTCCGTCATCCCGGCCGAGGTGATCAGCCCGGCCGCGTGCCAGGTCGTCCCGGCGGTCAGCTGGTGCTGCTCAAGCAGGACCACGTCGGTCCAGCCCAGGTGGGCGAGGTGGTACGCGATACTGCAGCCCGTCACCCCGCCGCCGACGATCACCACCTGCGCGCGGCTGGGCACCAGCCCGGCCGGGGTTTGCGGATCGCTCGTCACATGTGCCTCCAAGCTGGCGCGGACCTGGCGATATGCCTAGCATGACCGGCGGGGGCCGGTCCAGGCGAGCGCCCTCGGACTGCGCTGCGCCGGCAGGCCGGGGGCGCAGCGCTGCTGGCGGCCGCCACGCCAATCAGCCGGGCCGAGGCCTCACCGGGAACAGTGACCAGTGAAATGCCCGCGGCATGCGGCAGCCTGTCCCAGGGCTGGACAGTCGAAACAGCCTGCGCTTAATTCACCAGGCGCACAGGACACCCTGAAAACCCCCGAATGGGGTAGGGATTTGCGACGTCCGACGGAACTCATAATAACAATAAGTTATTACCCAATTACTTAGGGTTAAAGTTTACTCGGCCAGGTTGCGAATGCGTTCCCTGGAGGGGCCTAATGGTTAACCTTAGCTATTATGCGCTGGTGGGGACCGGGCATGGGGGGATTTCAATGCGCAGTGTTAGTTGGAAAATCAGAACGCTAGTGGGTGCGGTGGCGCTGGCGGCCGGAATGATCTGGAGTGCGGTGCCCGCATCGGCGGCGACCGGGCCCCCCTCCTCGACGCCGGCGTTCAACACTCCGCAGCTGGCCCCTAACGGGACGACCGAGCAGGTCCGGCAGATCGCGCAGTGCGGGAACACCATGTACGGCGTCGGCACGTTCACCGCGATCTCGCAGGCGGGGACGACCTTCACCCGCAACAACGTGTTCAGCTTCAGCGCGTCCAAGCCCTACACGATGTCGTCCTGGAACCCCAACGTGAACGGGATCGTCAACGGCATCGCGTTCAGCCCCGACTGCTCCACCGCCTACCTGGGCGGTAAGTTCAGCACGGTCGGCGGGGTGGCGGCCAAGAACATCGCCGCGGTCAGTACCTCCACCGGGGCGCTCATCACGGCCTTCGGGCACAGCGCCGCCGGCCAGGTCGAGACGCTGCAGTACTACAACGGGCACATCCTGACCGGGGGCTACTACACCTCGATCAACAACAGCAGCGCCAACCCGTACATGACCAGCCTCAACCCGGCCACGGGCAAGGACGACGGGTTCATCCACCTGAGCATCTCGGGGAACTACCAGTTCCCCGGGGTGTCGGACAACCCCACCCGGGTGTACAACCAGCAGCTCAGCAACGGCGGGACGCTGGACATGGTCGAGGGAGACTTCACCTCGGTCGGCGGCCAGGCCCGGCAGCAGATGTTCATGCTGAACCTGAGCGGCCCGACCGCGACGGTCACCGGGTGGACCTCACCCGAGCTCAACACGAACTGCAACTTCAACGAGTCGTTCTACGCCCAGGCTGCGGCCTGGTCGCCAGACGACTCCACCATCTACGTGGCCACGACCGGGTACAAGCCGGAGGGCACGCCGGCCGGGGCGACGCCGCGGACCGGGCCGTGCGACGCGGCCATCGCCTACCCGGCGACCCAGACCAGCGTCACGCACACGTGGATCAACTACACGGGCTGTGATTCGCTGTACTCCGCCGCGGCCGACTCGAGCACCGCGTACTTCGGCGGCCACGAGAGATGGTCGGAAAACCCGAACGACTGCGACGCTCAAGGCCCGGGAGCCATCCCGGCGCCCGGCATGGAGGGCTTGTCGCCCACCACCGGCGCGCTCACGTACAACCCGACCCGGGGACGCGGGCTCGGTGCGGATGACATGCTGCTCACCAGCGCGGGCCTGTGGATAGCCAGCGATAACTTCGAGGGCACCAACATGTGCGGCGGCCTCGACAACCGGGCCGGCGTCTGCTTCTTCCCGTACAGCTAGGACACGAATGAGGTGGTGAGCTGAGCGCGGACGCGCTCGCCAGCCGGGCGGGCACCAGCCTGGTCCCG
>Ga0187851_10002057_pt1 | contig 18266 bp, 15 predicted proteins | sample June2016WEW_6_10_FD_132997 | JGI IMG/M metagenome (GOLD analysis project Ga0187851, IMG submission 132997) | Peatland microbial communities from SPRUCE experiment site at the Marcell Experimental Forest, Minnesota, USA - June2016WEW_6_10 | ecosystem: Environmental > Terrestrial > Soil >...
AATGCCGGCCTGGGCGCGGTGCATGGGTTTGCCGGACCGGTGGGCGGCAGTTTCTCCGCCCCGCACGGCGCGATTTGCGCGGCCTTGCTGCCGCACGTGATGGCGATGAATCTTCGGGCGCTACGCCAGCGCGATCCGAACGGAGCGGCGCTGTTCCGCTACGAAGAAGCAGCCTGGTGGCTCACCGGCGATACCAAGGCCAAAGCCGACGACGGCGTGAAATGGGTGCGCGCCCTCACCGCCGACTTGAAAGTTCCGCGCCTCGGCAGCTTTGGCATTCAACGGGAAAATTTTCCCGATCTGGTCGCCAGGGCCGCGAACGCCAGCAGCATGAAGGCCAATCCCATCGCGCTCACGCCGGAGGAGTTGACCGAAATTCTGGAACAGGCGCTGTGATCCGGCCAAAGGGGGTGTGATTGGGGAAGCGGAATTTCAGGTGCGGGCTTGTGCTTTGCCGGACGTGCTTTAATTTGACCGCGCAATACAAAATGGTGTGAACGCCGCCGACCCCAATCCGCCCGCCACGTCTTCTGAATCGCCAGGGCGAAGCATAGACCGGAGGCTGTGTCTGGTCGCCGCCATTCTGATCACGGCGGCCATAGTCTGGCTGCACGTCTTTTTTCTTTTTCACGCGGGGGGATTCTGGCGCGACGAGGTCAACCTCATCAACCTCGCGGCCGGTCATTCGCTGGCCGACATGAAAAAGGATTCGTTCCCGGTCCTGATGCCGCTGCTGGTCCGCTGCTGGTCGGCCATCGGTCCCGGTAAAAACGATTTAACCCTGCGCCTGCTGGGAACCCTAATCGGCCTTGGCATTCCCGCCGCATTTTGGTTGATCGCCTGGAAAGCGCGGCGGTCGCCGCCCTTGTTAAGCCTTTCGCTTTTCTGCCTGAACAGCACGCTGCTCGTCTTTGGCGATTCCCTCCGCGCCTACGGTCTGGGCAGCCTGCTCATTGTGCTGACGGCGGCCGGCGCGGCCGCATTTTTACGGCGGCCGTCGTGGTGGCGGACCGGCGGGCTGGCGTTGTTGGCGGTCTTGAGCGTGCAGACGCTTTTTCATAACGCGATCCTGGTCGGAGCAATTTGCATTGGAGCCTGGGCGGTGTGCTGGCGGCGAAAAAATCGGATGACAGCCGTGCAGATATTTCTGGCCGGCCTGGCTGCCGCCGTTTCACTTTTGCCTTACATGCCCGGCTGGGTGGCCGGGCGGGAATCATCGGCGGTGATCAGGACCGGATTGAAATCGTGGCGTTTCACCGCCGCTTTTCAGGATGCCCTTGGATTTCCGCGCGAAGCCTATTTTTATGTGTGGGCCATGCTGGCGCTGGTATTGGTTATTCTGGCTGCCGCGGCATTGTTCCGCGCCCGAAAAGTTTCCGCCGCGCCCGGCGCCGGCGTTGATGATTCAAGTTTGTTTGCCGGAGCCACCGTGCTGGTCGCGGTCGCGGGATTTGTTCTGTTCCTCTGGCTGGCGGCGTTTCCTTCGCAATCCTGGTACCTGCTTCCGCTCATGGCCCTGACGGCGGCGGGTTTTGAGATTGGACTGCCGCACTGGCGCGGGAAAATGCACGCGTTGTTATTCGGACTGGTTGCGGCCACGACGCTGATGGCCATTCCCCAGGCCAGCCGTGATTTGCATAATCGTTTTACAAACATTGACGCATGGGCGGGTGAATTAAACACCTTCAGTTCGCCGGATGATTACATTGTGGTCGTTCCGTGGTTTTGCGGCATTACTTTCGACCATTATTTCAGGGGCCCGGCCGCGTGGACAACATTGCCGCCGCTGACCGACCACGCCACGCACCGCTACGACCTCGTCCGGATTCAAATCCAGAACACCAACGCCATTCAACCCGTGCTCGAACGCATGGCCACAACCCTCCAGCACGGCCATCGCGTATGGGTGCTGGCCGGAGTGGGCTTGATGGATGTCCCCGAGCCCGGAACCTCCGCGCCGCCCAGCCTGCCGCCGGCGCCCCTGAAAAATTCCGGCTGGTCGGAAGCTCCTTACACCCGGGTCTGGGATTCCCAGGTAGCCCACCTGCTCGGCGACCATGCCCTCCGGTTCGCCCGTGTGGAAAATCCCACGGCCGGAATGCAAATCATCGAAAACACGGAATTGTTTCTGGCTGAAGGCTGGAAAAATCAAAAGCCGGACAAGCCCTGACCCGGTCGCGGTTCCTAATTTTTACCGTCGAACCCGGTGAATTTATAGATGAAGATTGAATAGCCGACCGTGTCAACCAGCACGGAATGTTCAAGGATTCGCCGCCAGGCATCCCGATACGCTTGTCGGAGGTAAACGCCCTGAAGTTTGGTGGCGCTGATGGCGATGAGTCCTCCCGGCTTCAGCACATCAAAATCCGCTTGCGGTTCAAACAGGTATCCGCCCGGCATGTTGTAGTGCGCAATCTGGTAATAGCGCGGGTCCGCCATGCCAAAATAGCAAAGGCAAATGGGGTCCTTGATGTCATGCGCCACGAGCCAGAGTTTCAGGTTCTTGAGGTCTTGTCCCCAGTCGAGGTTGGAATCCACCAGTTCCTTGAAGCCGTTGGCCGGCCCACCGGCGAGTTCGTTGAAATAGGCCAGAAAATGCGGGGCCACGGCCTGACATTTCAAACCGTTGGCCGGAAAGAAAACGATCCGGCTGCTCACCGCGATGGCGCCCACCATGGCCAGCACGGCAGCGATCCGGGCGGTCCGCCGCCAGCCATCCAGTTCCCGGACCAGTCCGCCGGCCAGAACATACAGGAACGGGTAGATGGGCAGCAGGTGGCGGACGCCCAGGTTAAGATGCGACGCCGCGGCCACCAGAAAATACAATCCGGCCGGTGCCAGCAGGAAGATCGGCGCCGAAGGCCTTTTGACGAATCGCAACAGGCTTAAAACCAGCGCGGTGGCGATGAGCAGGAGGGCGGGAAGCGGCGTTTTAAGCAGGAACGTGTAAAAAAAATAACTGTGAAACCCGGTGGTGGAATAACTGCCGAGCAGAAATGAGGGCAGAATATTTCCCCTCATTTCGGCGCGGGCAAAACCATAAATGAAGGCCTCCGGCAGCAGGCGGTGTTTTTGGGCGAACAAAATCAATTTTCCGTCCAGTCCAAGCGGAACTTCATCCATGATTTTGAGGATGTCGTCCTTGCCGGCCGCGCCTTGCGGTGAGGCGGCCAGCAGTTTTTTTGTGGCGGCCGAAATCCGCACGGCGGCTTCGATTGGGAAATATCCCGGCTCGCGATAAGGCCCCAGAGATTTAATGACATCGCCTGACTGACCCGATGCCGGGTTCCCCGGTCGCACGATTTGCGCCTCAATCTTCGCCGCCGTTTCCGGGTTTTCTGCGGCTGAATAACGGAAGGAATACGACGCCCAGATGGTAACATAGGTTGTCAGCAGGGCGGCGCCAAACAGCCCCGCAAAAAATGTCATTTTGGAGACCAGGGAGGCTGGTTTCATCCTCCCCGTTCCGATGGGCAATGGTTCCGGCATGAGCATCCTTCCCAGCGCCGTCAACCAGAAGATGGGCAGCAGCAATACGGCGGAAAATTTCGCGACAAAAGCCAGGCTGAAAAACAGGAGGAACAGGACCACGCTGGCAACCTCCAGCCGGCGGCAGACCCGCCATAAAAAATAGATCGTGCCGAACAGGAACAGGGCCTCTCCCGCGTCTGTCGTTACCAGCCCGCTGTGCGCGATGAAATTGGGGTCAAAACAAAACAAGGCCAGCGACAATACTCCGCCCGCAAAACCGAACCATACACGCGCCCATAAAAACACCAGCACCGCCAGCGCCAGCCCCAACACCAGCACCGGCATCCGGCTCCAAAAAAGTAATTGGTCCGCGTTGTGGTAAAAATCCTGCCGGCCCAACAGCGCCGTCGGCGGAACGGCCAGCGGGCCGTTGATGCCGGGATCCTTTTCCTGCAAACGCCGGAGCGCTTCCGGACGGATGCCGTAAAGGAAGAAATGGCCGAAGGTCCATTGATAATCCGCAACCGCCAGCTCCATGGTCCAGGCCCAACGCAAGCCCTCGTCGCTGTCGCTCATGGGCTCGGACGCGGCGGCATCCTTGTACAAATCAATGTTGGCCGGCCAGCCCTGGCGCCAGAACAGAGGCAGGGCGGCCAGCTTTTTTATGAGCGGCGGATGTTCCGGGTTCATCCGGTAATCGTGCCATCGCAGGTAGGTGTAGCCGGCCGGCAGATGCGCGGTTTCGTCGAATGTCGCCGACGAATTTCGCGCAAAGGAGATCACCGATGCGGCAAAAATCGCACAGAACAGCAGTGCTATGCCGCCTTCCAACATCCGCCGGGAAACCACTCCAGCCCGCATGGAATGATCCTGAGAAGGGACGTCAGACGTGCTCTGCACCGGCATGTTTTAAATTTTAGACCAATGGCAAAATCAACGTCAATCAATTGCACCATAAATTGAAATGCCCCGGGCAGGCGTCCGGGCAATGCGGTTCTTAACTTTTGCCGTCAAAGCCGGTGAATTTATAGATGAAGATTGAATAGCCGACCGTGCCCACCAGCACGGAATGTTCGAGGATTTGCCTCCAGGCATCCTGGTCCGTCGGGGAAAGGTAAACTCCCTGCAGGTTGGTGGCGCTGATGGCAATGAGCCCTCCCGGCTTCAGCACGTCAAAACCCACTCTCGGCTCGAACAGGAATCCGCCCGGCATGTTATAGTGCGCAATCTGGTAATAACGCGGGTCCGCCATGCCAAAATAACAAAGATAAATGGGGTCCTTGATGTCATGCGCCACGAGCCAGAGTTTCAGGTTCTTGAGGTCTTGTCCCCAGTCGAGGTTGGAGTCCACCAGTTCCTTGAAGCCGTTGGCCGGACCGCCGGCGAGTTCATTGAAATAGGCCAGATAATGCGGCGCCACGGTCTGACATTTCAAACCGTTGGCCGGGTATAAAACGATCCGGCTGCTCACCGCGATTATCCCCACCATGGCCAGCACGGCAGCAATCCGGGCGCTCCGCCGCCAGCCATCCAGTTCCCGGACCAGACCGCCGGCCAGAACATACAGGAACGGGTAGATGGGCAGCAGATGGCGGATGCCGATGTTGAGATGCGACATCGTGGCCGCCAGAAAATACAACCCGGCCGGCGCCAGCAGGAAGATCGGCACCAAAGGCCTTTTGCCGAATCGCAGCAGGCTCACAATCAGCGCGGTGGCGATGAGCAGGAGGGCCGGAAGCGGCGTTTTGAGCAGGAACACATAAAAAAAATAACTGCGAAACCCGGTGTTGGAATAATTGCCGAACAAGAATGAGGGCCGGAGATGGGATTTCATTTCGACGTAGGCAAAACCATAAAGGTAAGCCTCCGGCAGCAGGTGATGTTTTTGGGCGAACAGAATCAACTTGCCGTCCCAGCCCAGCGGAACTTCATCCATGATTTTAAAAATGTCGTCGTTGCTGAGCCGGCCCAGCGGAGAGGTGGCCAGCAGTTTTTTGATGGCGGCCGAGCTGCGCACGGCGGCCTCGATGGGGAAATATCCCAGTTGGCGATGGGGCACCCGGGATTCAATGGCACTGCCTGAAAGTTCCGATGCCGGGTTCGCAGCCCTCAAGATTTGCGCCTCGGCCTTTGCCGCCGCTTCCGGTTTTTTTGCCGCTGAATAACGGAAGGAATACGAAGCCCAGATTGCGGTGTAGGTTGTCAGCAGGGCGGCGCTAAACAGCCCCGCAAACAATGCCATTTTGGAGGTCGGGGAGGCCGGCTTCGCTCTTCCCGCCGCTCCGATGAGCAAAGGTTCCGGCGAAAATATCCGTCCCAACCCCAGCACCCCAAAAATGGGGAGCAGCAATATGGCGGAGAATTTCGTGACAAAGGCCAGGCTGAAAAACAGGAGAAACAGGACCACACTGGCGACTTCAAGCCGGCGGCAGATCCGCCACAAAAAATAAACCGCGCCGAACATGAACAGGGCCTCTCCCACGTCCGTCGTCACCTGTCCGCTGTGCGCGATGAAATTGGGGTCGAAACAAAACAGTGCCAGCGACAAAATTCCTCCCGCCAAGCCGAACCATTCCCGCGCCCATAAAAACACCAGCAAAACCAGCCCCAGCCCCAGCAGCAGGATTGGCATCCGGCCCCAAAAAATCATAACGTCGGCCGGGTTGTAAAATGCCTCCGGACCCGGCGGCATCGGGACCGGCGATGCGTTTGCCTCCGCATGCGGCAGTGCGCCGGGCCGGGTGCCATACAAAAAACAGTGTCCAAAAGCATAAAAGGCATCGGTGTCCTCAAAACTCATGGCCCAGGCGCGGCGGAGGGACGATCCGCTGTCGGTCTCCAGCCGGGTTGAGAAATCCCCCTTCTGAAGGTCAACCTTGGCCGGCCAGACCTGGCGCCACAACAGGGTCAGGCCGGCCAGTTCTTTCACCAGCGGCGGATGTTGCGGGTTCAACCGGTAATCATCCCAGTGCAGATACGAATAGCCGACCGGTAAATGCACAACCTCATCATAAGTTGGCGATGCGTTGCGGGAAAAGGAAATCACCGATGCGGCAAATACCGCGCCGAACAGCAGCACCACGCCGGCTTCCCATGCCCGCCGGGAACTGGCAATGACCTGCCGGGGCTGATCGTGGGGAGGGACCGGCTCGGTGATGTTCGGCTCCAGCACGGGTTCAATCTAACAAACGCGATTTCAACGTCAATCCGCCGTCCGGGATGTGGCGGGGCGCGAAAGCGCGGGCGGCAATTATTTCCCGTTTCCACCCCTTGCGTTTTCCCAAACCGGGCGTAGGTTGCAGTGGGCTGACATGGATGCGCAATGCGGTTATTGAGTACCGGTAAATTACGCGTGGCAATGCCAGCCCGCTTTGTTTCTTGGTTTCCAGCCCCAATTCGTGTTTACTTTCCCGCCGCCAGTTTTTATGGACGACACGAATTCACTCATCGAACAGCGCAAGGCCAAGCTGGCCGCACTGCGCGCGAAGGGCATTGACCCGTTCAAAAACAAGTTCACGCCCGGCGAAACCTGCCGGCAAGCCCGCGAACAGTACGCCGAAGGCCGCGAAGTCGCGCTCGCCGGCCGCATTACCGCGCATCGCGACATGGGCAAGTCCATGTTCCTCGACATCCGCGACCAGAGCGGCCGCATCCAGATTTACGCGCAGAAAAACGTCCTCGGCGACGAGTTGTGGGACATTTTCAAGCATTTGGATTTGGGAGATTTCGTTGGCATTCGTGGAACTTTGTTCACGACCAAGACTGGAGAGGTTTCTGTAAAATTGGGTGGTTCCGCCGCCAAAAGTAGCGCAGCCGTCCCGGCTGCAAACGAATCTTCGGAAGCGAAAGACGCAGGCGAGACGCCTGCGCTACCTTTTGTCATCCTCGCCAAGGCGTTGCGCCCGCCGCCGGCCAAATGGCACGGGCTGGAAGACACCGAAATTCGCTACCGCCAGCGTTATTTGGATTTGATGGCGAGCAAAGCCGCCGCGCCGGGAACTTCCACGACCGGATTTGAAAAAGGTTCTCCCGGTGACGTGCTGTTGCTGCGCAGCGAAATCATCCGCGAAATCAGGAATTTTCTGCACGCCCGCGGCTACGTGGAGGTGGAGACGCCGATGATGCAGGCGATTCCCGGCGGCGCGGCGGCGCAGCCGTTCGTCACCAAGCACAACGCGCTGGGCTGCAATTTTTATCTGCGCATCGCGCTGGAGCTTTATCTCAAGCGCTTGTTGGTCGGCGGTGTGGACAAGGTGTTTGAGATTGGCCGCAACTTCCGCAACGAAGGCCTTTCGCGCAAACACAATCCCGAATTCACCATGCTTGAGGCGTATGAAGCCTACGGCGATTACGAAAGCATGATGGAACTGGTGCAGGGCATGGTCTGTCACGTTGCGCAGGAAGTTCTGGGAACGCTCGTTATCGAACACCGCTCATTCGATGTTCAGCGTTCGATGTTGAATGTTGAATGTTCCGAAGCCGGGAAAACATCGAACATTCAACATTCAACGCCCAACACTCAACCTGTTGCGCCGGAAAGTGTGGTCACAAAAACGATCAACCTCACCCCGCCCTGGCGGCGCGCGAAATACAAGGACCTCGTGTGCGAAAAGGCCGGCGCGGACTGGTTTAACATCTCGGCCCAGGAACGCCGCCAGCGCGCCCATGACCTCGGCGCGGAAATCGGCAAGGAATACGAGGACTTTGAAGTCACCGGCGCGGTGTTCGAAAAATTGATTGAGCCGACGCTCATCCAGCCCACGTTCGTCACGCATCTGCCAAAGGAACTCGTGCCGCTGGCCAAACTGTCGCCCGACGACCCGAACACGGTGGAAGTTTTCGAGTGCTGTATCAACGGCCAGGAAATCGCGCCGGCCTACACTGAGCAGAACGACCCGATCGCTCAGCGCGAACGGCTGGAGCATCAGGCCGGCGGCGAACAGCAGAAGCTGGACGAGGATTTTCTGGTGGCGCTCGAGCACGGCATGCCGCCGGCAGGCGGCATGGGCATGGGCATTGACCGTTTGTGCATGATGCTGCTCGGCCAGGAAAGCATCCGCGATGTGATCCTCTTCCCGCAGTTGAAGCCGAAATAAGAAACCGCATGAAAATAGCCAAGTTGAACAAAGTTGAATTGCGCGGACACTGGACACATGAGGCCCGCGACTTTACGAAATGGCTGTCCGAACCGGAGAACTTGGAGTTGTTGAGCGACGAGATTGGGGTTGGCATAGAACTAGTTCAGGTGGAAGCCAACGTCGGAAGGTATAACGTTGATATTCTTGCAAAAGAAGAAAACACCTCCAAAAAAATCATCATTGAGAATCAGCTTGAAACAACTGATCACAGCCATCTCGGCCAACTTATTACTTACGCAGCCGGACTCGAAGCCGAATACATTATTTGGCTTGTGCGGGAAGCCCGCGAAGAACATCAAGAAGCTATCGATTGGCTGAATGAGCATACCGACGAAAAATTGAATTTTTTCCTGGTCGTGGTGGAACTATGGCAAATTGGCAATTCGGATCCTGCTGTTAAATTCTCAGTCGTATCACGACCGAATGACTGGAAAAAAACGGTCATGGGAAGCGGGGTGGATGGAGAACAGAGTGAAACGAAATCAATGCAGTTCGACTTTTGGCAAAAATTGCGTGGGTATGCATCCCGACAATATCCAGAACTGAAGCTGCGGAAACCAGCCGCGCAACATTGGTATGACATTTCAATTGGTCGATCAGATTGCCATGTTTGCTTAACGGTATTGTCACGCGAAGACAAGGTGGGTTGCGAGCTATACATTCAAAACTCTAAAGAATTGTTTGCCAAACTGCGCCAGCAGAAAAGTGTGATTGAGAAGGATCTTGGGCTAGAAGGGAAAATTGATTGGCAAGAATTGCCCGAAAGGAAAGCCAGCCGAATCCGCACCTTTGTTCCATTCGATTTCGACGACGACAAAACTTGGGACAAGGCCTTTCAATGGCTTGCGCAGACAGCGATCACGTTCAAAAAGACTTTCTCTAAAAATTGGAATCAAGTATCCGCGACGTGATCCGTCCCCCAATTGAAAGAAAAAAAATTAACGCAAAGGCGCAACGCGACAAAGCCACAACCAAATCTTTTTGGACTGCAGCGGGAAGCGAAGCGCCACGCCGCTTTGGGATCTCTGTACGCAGTCGAAAAGCGGTGTCGCCGCTGCGCTCTGCCACCGCAGTCCAAAATCTTCGCGTCCTGCGAAGGTTCTGACGAATAGCACTACGAAGTTACCAAGGAAGGCGCGGTGCAAATTTTCTTTGCGTCTCTGCCTTAAAAAGGGGAAATGCTCACTGTTGCCGGATTAAGCAAAGCCCACGTTGGCTTCTGGCAGCTTGACTATCCGGGGCGCGGCTTTAACTTTAGGGCATGGTAAATCAGGACCGCATCACGATTGACCCGCGCATCCGCAGCGGCAAGCCCTGCATCAAGGGCACGCGCATCGCGGTGGCGGATGTACTTGATTACCTCGGCGGTGGCATGACGGTGGCGGAAATTCTGGACGATTTTCCGGACCTGAAGGCTGAAGACATTCAAGCCTGTCTTAAATTTGCAGCGGAACGCGAACGCCGATTGACGGTGGCTGCATGAAGCTGCTGTTTGACGAAAATCTCTCGTACAAACTGTCCCGCTTGCTCACCGCTTCTTTTCCCGATAGCCAGCACATCCGCGAGCTCGGCTTGAAAGGCCAGACAGATGAGGCTATTTGGACTTACGCGGAAGCCAACGGTTTCACCATTGTTTCGAAGGACAAAGATTTTTACCAGCGCGCGTTGCTTTACGGCTCACCGCCGAAATTCGTCTGGCTTTGTCTCGGCAACTGCACCCGCAATGATCTGCTGGCTCTGATTCAACGGCATGAACGCGATATCCTCGCTTTTGAAACCTCACCGGAATCAGTTTTGATTTTGTCGTGATTTCCGCCGTTCCACTTCGTTGGTAAAAATTTTATGCTCACTGTTGCCGGATTAAGCAAAACCTTTGGCGGTCGTCAATTGTTTGACGACGTGTCGCTCACGCTCCTGTCCGGCGAGCGCGTCGGCCTCGTCGGGCCGAATGGCGCGGGCAAATCCACATTGCTCAAGATCATCCTCGGCCACGAGCAACCAGACGCGGGCGAGGTGACGTTCATCCGCGGCACGCGGTTCGGCTACCTGCCGCAGGAAAGCGAATCCGTGGGCAATGAGACCGTCCTCGACATTGCCGTGCCGCACGACCACGAACACGACGGCCAGTTCGTCGCGAAGGCGAAACAGATTCTTGCCAATCTTGGCTTCAAGCAGTCGGACTTCCTGCGGCCCGCGCGCGAGTTGTCCGGCGGCTGGGGGATGCGCGCGCACCTCGCGCGGTTGCTGGTGCAGGAACCGGACGTATTGATGCTCGACGAACCGACAAACCATCTCGACCTCGAAACGCTCCTGTGGTTTCAGGATTACCTGCGGAATTATCCCGGCGCCATCCTGCTCATCTCCCACGACCGCGAATTTCTGAACCGCCTCTGCACCCACGTCGCCGAGATCCGCTCGTCGCGTGTGCTGCGTTACACCGGCAATTACGACGAATACCTCGAACAACGCGCGGCAACGGAAGTAACGCTGGTCGCCACCGCGAAGTCACAACAACGCGAGATTGACCGGATGCAACTGTTCGTGGACCGGTTCCGCGCCAAGAACACCAAGGCGGCGCAGGCCCAGAGCAAGATGAAGCAGATCGAGCGGCTCAAGGAAGACATGGTGGAAACGCCCGACGGCCCGGGCCCGAAGGTGGGTTTCCGTTTCCCGCAACCGCAACGCAGCGGCCATCGTGCCATCACGCTCAAGCATGTAAAGTTTGGTTATGGTCTTTCCACACCTGGGAGCGCTGGCGTCTCGCCGGCGGAACGCCAGAGTCCCCAGGCTGAGCAGCAGCTCAGCCCTACCAAACTCATCTACGAAAATCTGAACTTCGAGGCCGAGCGCGGGCAGCGCATCGTGCTCGTGGGACCGAATGGCGCGGGTAAATCCACCTTGCTGAAACTCTTGGCCGGCGTGTTGCAGCCGCTGGCCGGCGAACACCGGCTCGGCCACAACGCCAAGTCCGGCTACTTCGCGCAGCATCGCGCAGCCATGCTCAATCTCAACCACACCGTATTGCAGGAGGCGCTCGACACGCCGCAACGCATCACGGAACAATTCGTCCGCACCGTGCTCGGCAGTTTTCTGTTCCGCGGCGACGACGTGTTCAAGCCGGTAAGTGTGCTGAGTGGTGGCGAAAAAAGCCGGCTCGCGCTCGTAAAACTGCTGCTCGATCCGCCGAACCTGCTGCTGATGGACGAGCCGACGACGCATCTGGACCTCGCCAGCGTGGATGCGCTGATTGAAGCGTTGAAGCCGTTCGAAGGCACGTTGATTTTCATCAGCCACGACGTGCATTTCATCCGCCTGCTGGCGAACCACGTCGTGCGCGTTGAAAACGGCCGGCTCCGGCATTTCACCGGCGGCTACCAGTATTACCTCGATAAAACTTCGCAATCCGCCCGCGTCGCGCTGACCAGTTCCGGTTCCGGAGGGGCGAGTTCCACGAGTCCCAATCATTCAGGGCGTCGTGGAACTCCGCCCTCCGAAGGAACGTCCGCAATGGATCGCAAGGGGCAGAAACGGATTGAGGCCGAACAACGCCAGGCGCGCTCGCGCCGGCGGCAGGAAATTCAGAAACGCATCACCGCGCTGGAAAAGGAAATTGCCGGACTGGAAGTGCGCGAGAAGGAATTGACGGCGGAACTGGAGAAGCCGGAGACCTACACGACCGGCGGACGGGCGACGCAGATCAACCGCGAGCTGATGGAAGTCCACGACCGGCTGGCTGAAGCGAACACGGAATGGGAAAAGGCGGGGACGGACCTGGCGGAATTCGAGGCGGCGGCGGAAATCGGAGGGCGGAGTTCCGCGACGCCCTGAATTTGTCCCGAAGAATTTCAGGGGCTCGCAGAACTCGCCCCTCCGGAAGTTCAGGCGCGGTTGACCCGTCCCCTTCTTTGCGCCTTTGCGCCCTTGCGCCTTTGCGTTAAAATCTTCGCGCATGTCAGCTGACCCGCCAAAATTCCGCATCGGTTCGGTGCAATATTTCAACGCCGTGCCGCTTACCCGTGGCATCGAGGGCGAGGTCGTCTTTGCCACGCCCGCCCGGCTCGCCGAAATGCTCCGGCGCGATGAACTCGACGCCGCGCTGGTCAGCATCACCGAGGTCTTGCTCAATGACCGCTATGACATCCTCGACGGCGTCGCCATCGCGTCACTGGGGGAGGTTTACAGCGTGCTGCTGGCGCACTGCGTGCCGCTGGAAAGCATCACGGAGGTTTTTTGCGACCCGGCTTCACTGGCCAGCGTGAACCTGTTGAGGGTCCTGCTGGCGGAACGCGGCTTGAAGCCGGAATTTAAACCGTTGCCCGACTACGACACCGCTTCGCAACGCGATGCCGTGCTGCTCATCGGCGACCGGGCGATTGATTTTCAACGCGCGCCGCATGAGCACGAAATTTTCGATCTCGGCACGGCGTGGTATGAACTGACGAATCTGCCGTTCGTTTTTGCCGTGTGGGCGTTGCGGCGCGGGATTGAAAACAAGGAGCTGTGCCGCGAATTGCGCGAGACAAAGGATTTCGGGATGGAAACGCTCGATTACCTCATCCAAACCCGCACGGAATACGATGAGGATTTCCGCCGGGATTACCTCGGCTGGCATGTCCACTTCCACCTGGCCGAAGACGAAAAGCGCGGCATCGCCAAATTCTGCGAGCTGCTCCGCAAACACGGCCTCGGCCCGGTGTACGAACCAAAGTTTGTTTCGTAAAATGGGAGGGTCACCGTGTCGGCGACCCAAATTTTGGGACGGCGGCACGCCGTCCCTCCCACTCTGCGCCTCTCCGGTTCAATTCTCCTTTTCCAACCTCGCCAGCGTCTCCGGATCGCGCACATCCACCCAGCGCCCCTGAATTTCCAAACCCGCCAGCTTTTGTCCGGCGGCCACCATCGCGCTGATGGCATCGGTCAGTTCATATTCGCCGCGCGGCGATTTCTGCAATTTGGCCGTAAAATCGAACAGCGCCGGCCGGAAGATGTAAATGCCCGCGTTGTACCAGGCCGGAACGCCGGGCTTCAGCCAGCCGTCGCGACGCAATTTCTCCAGTTGTTCGCGCGAGGGCTTTTCCACCAGCCGTTTCAGGCAGAACTGGTCGTCGAAAAAGTTCAGCCCGCCCTTGGCGGGGTCCTCGCCGCGGGTGACGGTGATGACACCGGCGAAATCGCCTTCGCCGAAGCGCTGCAGCATGTGCGGATACGTTTCGGGTGGAACCAGAATGTCGCCGTAAGTCAGCAGCAGCGGCGAGCTGCCGATAAAATCCTTCGCCAGTTCCGGCGCCTTGCCCGTGCCGTCCTGCACCACCTGCCGGCCGAATACGATACGCGCACCAAATTGTCTGCCGTCGCCGAAATGGCTTTCAACCACCTCGGCGCGCCAGCCGGTGACGATGAAGATGTCGCGGACACCTGCCGCAATGATGCCGGCGACGATGTGTTCGAGGATCGGTTTGCCCTGCACGCGGAGCATGGGCTTGGGCAACTCATTGGTGAGCTCCCGCATGCGCGTGCCCTTGCCGGCGGCCAGGATGACAGCTTTCATTTCTGCCACAGATGAACACAGATTGGCACAGATGAAAAAGAATATTTTGAATTGCTTCTCGCAAAGCCGTGATGTCACCAAGGCTTTTTATTTCGTTTTGCAGATGGATAAAGTGACATTTCAATCGCCAATCCAATCGAACCAGCTAAACGAACTAATTCCGCTGGAAGCAAGTCGCATTGAACAAGTGTATCTCGCCTCGCAAATCCAAAATCTATGACTGCATCAACACCGGAAAACGCCGTCAGCTTCTTCAACTCCTTTTGATTTCTTCAAAAACGCGTCCACGTCAAAACTTTTTCCATTGGCTCTCAATACTGTTGGCATAATGTGATCGGTTTTGATTTCTATTCCTCAAACAACGCCTACGTGAGTTGGTTTGCGTCCGCATGCAGCTTAAAACTTCGTCAGCTTTTCCAGTTCTTTCACCCGTCGGTCAATGTCACGCCGTTTGATTTTCGTCGTGCGCGTCAGGCCGAAGCCTTCGCAGCAGAATGAGGCCGTGACGCTGCCGTAAATCATCGCGCGCCGGATGTTGGAATCAATCGGGCCTTTTGCCGCGGCCAGATAACCCGTCATGCCCCCGACGAAGGAATCGCCTGCACCGGTCGGGTCCACCACCGCGGACAGCGGATACGCCGGGCAGATGAAATAGCCGCGCGGTCCGGACAAAATCGAGCCATGCGACCCCTTTTTGATGATGACGTATTTCGGTCCCAGCTTGTGGATTTTCTTCATCGCGGTGAAGACGTTGTCTTCCTTGGTCAACTGGTGTGCCTCGCTGTCGTTGAGCACAAAGCCGTCCAGGCGCGGCAGCAGCTTCAGCAAATCTGGAAGCGCGATGTTCAGCCATAAATCCATCGTGTCGGCCACGATAAATTTGGGGCGACGCATCTGGTCGAGCACATGATGCTGGAGCGCAGGGGCAATGTTCGCCAGCAACACAAAGGGTGTGTCCTGATGCGCCTTGGGCAGCACGGGAGTGAAGGTCTCGAACACGCCCAGCTCGGTCAGCAGCGTGCGGCGGTTGTTCATGTTCGCCTCGTATTCACCCGACCAGTGAAACGTCTTACCGGGCAGAATCTGCAGGCCTTCGAGGTTGATTTTATGCCGCCGGTAAAGGTCGAGATATTTCGGGGGAAAATCCTCGCCGACGACGCCAATCAGCTTGACCGGGCTGAAAAAGCTCGCGGCCACGGCGGCGTGGCTGGCCGAGCCGCCCAGCAGCCGGGGATTTTCCGCGTTCGGAGTTTTGATGGAATCCAGCGCCGTTGAACCGACAATTAAAACGCTCATTTATTTTGGGAGATGGAAGATGGGAGTTCGGAGTTGGGGAAAATGGGAATTCAGTAACTGCCCTTGCCCTTTTGAATCAGTTCGATCTCGTAGCCTTCCGGCGCGTCGATGAATGCGAAGAAGGTTCCAGTGGAAGTGGTCGTCGGGCCGTCGGAATATTTCAAGCCGTGTTGGGCGAGGTGTTTGCCAAATTCCTCGAGGCTGTCCACCTCGAACGCCAGGTGCGTGAGGTCGGGCTGCACCGACACCGGACCGGCGGCGGGAAAGCAGCAGATTTCAATCTGTTCGTCGCTGGCCGGCGCCTTGAGAAACACCAGTTCCGAGCCGCGCGGCGATTTGTGCCGCCGGATTTCCTCGAGGCCGAGCACGTCGCGATAGAATTTTATCGTGCGTTCCAGATCGTTCACGCGATAGCGCGTGTGCAGCAGTTTTGTGACTTTGCTCATGTGCGAAATTTATCAGTCCAATGTCCAATGTCCAACGTCCAATGGCACCTTCACATTGTTCGACTTTGGACTTTAGACTTCGGACTTTGGACTTTAGACTCCGATTCATGGGCAAACGCCGTGAAGCGCGCGAACGCGCCGTGCAATTTTTGTTCCAGCACGATTTGAACCCGCCGGAAAATCTGGATCGGGAGCTCAATGAATTCTGGGACACGCAGCGCGCGGCGGCCATCGCCGGGGAAAAGGGTCCGGCGACGTGGGGCCAGCCGGTCGAACTGCCGCCCCTCACCGCGGGGGAGGTGGAAATGCGGCTGTTCGCCGATCCGCTGATACGCGGCGCCCTGGAGCATCGCGACGCGATTGACGAGCACATCAAAAAGCACGCGAAGAATTGGGAGTTCCATCGCATCGCCGCGGTGGACCGCAACATCATGCGGCTGGCGATTTACGAGATGCTGTTCCGCGAGGACATCCCGCCCATCGTCAGCATCAACGAGGCGGTGGACATCGCCAAAAAGTTTTCCACCGAGGACAGCGGCAAATTCGTCAACGGCATCCTCGACAAGGTGCGCAGCGGGTTGATGCGTCCGGCGCGAATCGTCAAGTAGTCTAAAGTCCAATGTCTAAAGTCCAAAGTTATGGCCAAAATCGAGCGATTTGAAGACTTGACGAGTTGGCAAAAAGTCCGCGAGTTGAATCGTTTGATCTACAAAGTCTCCAGGAACGGGGCTTTTGCCAAAGACTTTGGACTGCGCGACCAGATTCGCCGCGCCTCGGTTTCAGTCATGTCAAACATTGCCGAGGGATTTGAGCGCGGCGGTGACAAGGAATTCATCCAGTTTTTAGCCAACGCGAAGGGTTCGTGCGGCGAAGTGCGCTGTCAGCTTTATGCGGCGCTGGACGAGGAGTATTTGAACGAAACCGAGTTTGAAGAACTTTATGAACGAAGCACGGAAATCAGCCGTTTGGTTTCCGGGTTCATGACTTATTTGCGACGCTCTGAATTACGCGGAAGCAAATTTAAAGAATCATCAAACGCATGACAACGACTTTGGACCTTGGACTTTGGACCTTGGACTTATAATTGATGAAATTCGCGGATTTACATCTGCACACGCATTTTTCCGACGGCACCTTTACGCCGGAGGAATTGACGGGCCATGGCCAGCGGCTCGGCTTCGCGGCGCTGGCGCTGACGGACCACGATTCGGTCGAGGGCTGCGCGCCCATGGCGGCGGCGTGCGGCGCGGCGGGCATCGAATTCATTCCCGGCACGGAACTCACCGCCGAGCACGACAACATCGAGGTCCATCTCCTCGGCTATCTGATGGACACGCAGAACCAAAAATTGCTCGCGGAAATCGGCCGGTTTCAGGCTGTCCGCCAAAATCGCATCCGCGATATGGTGATGCGGCTCAATCACTTGAACGTGCCGCTCGAAGTCGAGACCGTTTTTGCGCTGGCCAATTGCAAATCCCCCGGCCGGCCGCACGTCGCACGCGCGCTGGTGAAGGCCGGATTTTGCAAAACGTCCGATGAGGCGTTCGAGCGTTTTCTCAAAAAAAGCCGCCCGGCGTGGGTGCCGAAAGCCAAGATGTCCGCGCTGGAAGGCGTCGAATTGATTCACCAGGCCGGCGGCCTGGCGGTGATGGCGCATCCCGGTTTGAACCGCACGGATGAAATCATTCCCGCGCTCGTGAACGCCGGGCTGGACGGCATCGAATGTTTTCACACCAAGCACTCGACCAAAACCGCCGAGCGCTATCTGGAAATCGCCGACAAATTTAATCTGCTCGTGACGGGCGGCTCCGATTGCCACGGCTTCAGCAAAGGCAAGCCGCTGATCGGCAGCGTCAAACTGCCCTACGAACACGTGGAAAAGCTCAAGGCCAAAATTGCGGAACGAAAAACGGCAACCACTAATGGACACAAATAAACACGAATTGTTTTTTGGTTTCGGAACACGGGCTTCCGCCCGCTTCAACATTCAAAGCGGCGTGAATGCCGCGCTTCATTCGTGTCCATTCGTGTCCATTCGTGGTTAAATTTACCATGGGATTGTTTTCCAAATTCAAAGCCGGCCTGCAAAAGACGCACAGCAAGCTGGCACACGAAATCAAACGCATCGTCACGCGTTCGCCCAAACTCGATGCCGCATCACTCGAGGAACTCGAAGCCGCGCTCATCGCCGCCGACCTCGGCCTGGCCGTGGCCGCGCCAATTGTCGCCGCCGTGAAGCATGCCTATGAAACCCAGGGCGGCGCGGGCCTGGACGTGTTCGCCATCGCGCGGCGTGAGGTGGAAAAAAATTTATCGGCGGGCCGGGTGGATTTGATCCGGGCCGCGCACGGTCCGACGGTGGTTTCC
>Ga0187851_10002058_pt1 | contig 18266 bp, 16 predicted proteins | sample June2016WEW_6_10_FD_132997 | JGI IMG/M metagenome (GOLD analysis project Ga0187851, IMG submission 132997) | Peatland microbial communities from SPRUCE experiment site at the Marcell Experimental Forest, Minnesota, USA - June2016WEW_6_10 | ecosystem: Environmental > Terrestrial > Soil >...
ATCAGGAGTTTAGTAAGCCCCCCCAGTTTTGACATCATCCAATTCATTTCGACACTTCAAAAGTAGTTCGCTTACACTCGGATCCCTGATCCTTACCTGACATGGTCTTCTGCCATGCCTTTTCCTTAACGCTCACTATATTAACTCTTTACCAATACAGCGTAAGGTGGTTTGAAGCATGTTCCTGCAAGCCGACTTCGAAAAGGTATCTACCCTCTTCTCTTATGCAGCCTCGTGGCATACTTACCATTAGAAAGGGAGTATCTAATAACATCGTTAGTGAATTAATTAAATATTGAACTCGTCCGTTGTTACTTACTCAAGAAGATGGTTCTGACAGCGCCTGTGTCGCGATCGAATTGCAACTGCAATCCCGTAGGCATGTAAAAATATATAAAAGGGGATATATTGGGAAGTTTTTTGTCAGGTTCCCCAAGAGACTTCAAAACCATCTCTAAACTTTCCCCGATCTTGACGCCTTTGATACTTCCTCGGAATGGCGCTTCCAGCCGAATGGTATAAATCTTTCCGGTTTGATCAAAAAAGAACCAAACTCCTTCACTTTGTAATCGCAGAACCTTTCCACCTGGTTTATCTGGCCTGTCAGTTGGTTCCGGTTCAGCAGAAGTATGATAAACACTTCTCACCTGATCAATGGTGTCGCCCGGCTTAACCAATAGATTGTTAAATCTAGGACTTGAGATCGGTGCTGAACTATTTACGGCTTTTTTATTTGCATTACCAATTTGTGTTGAGTTGACAGTAGTATTTTGTCTTTCATCAGCATATTTTTCGTTTATCAAGGTCGTGAACGATTTATTAATGAGAGGTAAAAACGTAAGCCCCCATGCCTTTATTTTTTTCACGAAAGCCACTTTCTCGGGAAAACGATTGATATTACGTTGAGACCAATCTGAATCTTCAAAAGAAAGCGCTTCATGTGAAGTAATTCCTTCTGTTTTGGTTGTAAACAGGTATTGGGTGATTAATAGCCCCCTTTTTGCCGTTTGTACAAACGCCACGGTAATAAAATCCTGAGGATAGGTTACTCCTTTAGCCGCTAAATCTCCGGCTGCAGCCCTGGAAATTTGCTCCATCCGGACTGAACGATCAGCCCATTTCTTCCAGGCTGGAGTAAAAAGATTAAACATGTACCAACAGGAAGGAAGGTTGGCATCAACGGATTTTTCTTCCTCCAGGAACAAAGCATCTGTTCTATTGCATCCGGAAGTTTTTACGATCTGCCAGTTTGGATCGACAATTTCAGGTGGTTCAGCTTTTAACGTATAAATAATTACTCCGCCGACAAGTTGTTTATGTTCTATCCTTCCTAAAAAATAGACCATGCCGGAATTTATACCGTATTTCATTGTGCTATTGGCAAGCATAACCCAGTCGCCTTGCGGCAGCGGTACTGTGAATCCGCTAACGTAGACTGACTTGGTGTAAATATTGCCGGTCATGGCTTCATTTAAACCGATATTTTGTTGCTTTATGTTTGCCTTGTTCTGACCCGCCAGGGATAACTCTGCTGTTTTCGGTGATTGCGTTGTATTCTGAACACTTTTTGCTACAGGCTCATTTACCGGATTGCCGGGAGCGGGGACAGTTGACGGGGTTTGTTGATCATGTCCTGTAAATTGCGAAGTATAAGTTCCCTGAGTAGCACTTGTTTGCGGCAAGGGATTTGTCTGGTTTTGCTGTTGCGGCGGGAAAAAAATAAACAGCATAGTCAACAGAGATGCCGACAGCAGAAAAAAACGCCACCAGGGTGCACGAGTCCATAACGTTCTAATGGTGCCTAGCAGTGATGTTCTTCCTATCATTGTCATTTTTTCGGTTTTGCTATAACCATATCATTATCTGTTATGAGAGACACGCTTGAGTATCCTTTCTGCTTTGCATCAACAAGAGTGTCAGCGATGGATTCTTCAACGCTGCGAACCAAATCTCTGGATGACGCCCCTCCTCCAAGTTTTTGTTGACGATGTATTATGCCGAACAGTATTTCAGGGTCTATTCCGCCCTCAGTAATGTTAAGACCATAGTTTTTTATCATAGCTTCGATCTCAAGAGCGGCAACACGTGCAATATCCAAACCCGACAGTTGTTTAAATACAAAAATGCGATCAATACGATTCAGTACTTCAGGAACAAACCCGCTTTCCCGAAGAGCGTTAATCGATGTACGCCGAAGTTCATCGGCATCATTGGCATAGGTCACGCTAAGGGACTGCAAAGCATCAGTCGCCGCATTTGTTGTGAGAACGAAAACAGCATCTGTCGTTGAAATCTGTTTTCCGTCTGATGCCTCTGTGATAAAGCCATCATTCCAGGCTGTAAGAAAATTTTTATGCACCTCCGGATGAGCTTTCTCAAATTCATCGAGCAGAACGAGGGCATCAGGGGTATCCCGAAGTGAGCCCGTGAGCTTCCCATAGGTGTCGGAGCCTACATATCCTTTGGATGAACCGAATAATTGAGTTGCCCCATGTCCTCCACTTGCGAACTGGGTCATGTCGAGATGAATTAGTCTGCGGTGTAACTCGACAGCCAGCTGCTTCGCTAAATAGCTCTTTCCGGTTCCGGGAGGTCCGGCAAACATGAAGACGCCGACAGGTTTGCCCCGCTGTTTGAGCGCCAATCTGCGTCTGAGCTGAGCCGCTACATCATCGCAAACGGCATCCTGCCCGATAACCTTATCTTTAAGAGCTCCCGCCAATTTCTCCGTGTCGATAAACACGGCTTCCGGTTCCTTGGCTATCTTTGATTCGAGAATCTGCCGGTTCGTCAAGCGATCCAGTACGTCCATAATAAACCCCTTTTTATTTGAATTGACCCTGTCCCGGCGTTCATGGAAAAAACAGGCAAAAGTGAGCAGCCAGAAGAAAGCTGCCAGCCCCAAAACGATCCATGCGTGGTCGTGCAGGAACACGACAGCTCTGTAGCAATAAGCGCCAATCGCTCCATGGGATGGACCAAGCTGCATCCAAAACTGAGCAATTGCAACAATCGCGATCACAAGAAACGCGACGGGCATAAGTTTTGTTGCGACAGAAGTTAACCAACGCATTTTTACATCGTAACCTTTAGACCTAAAACCTGACCTACGCTCATAATCGGGAAAACAGCTTTTGATGCCCCTGAAGCAAGACCAACCGTAATACCGCCTCCATCACCATCAAGAATGCCTGTGACATTAATAACTCCACTTGCCGGAACAGGCACTGCGAAGGTGAGGGGCTTCTTTTTTAAAAGGATCGTGCGGGAATACCCTTGACTATCGATTCTTACAACATCACCATCCTCAACGTCAGTATCCCAAACCGTTATCCACGCCAGTCGTATCCGATGATCTTTTGCAGGAGCAACTTCCCTGACAGGATTGGAACTCGGTGCAGTTACTGTTTTCATCGATGGGTTTGGAACAATTTGAGAAGGCGTAGAGGGTGATGGAGTTTTAGTTTTGGAGTCCGCTGCATCCGAAGTATTTGAGGGTATTCTAACCAAATCCGCTTGCAACGCCTGTTTGGCGGCAGCAGAAAGTTGCATACTTTCGATTGCATTCGGTATGTCTTTTTCCGATACTGCCAATAAATGTACCGTACCCAGAGCATTAAATGCATTCAGGCGTTCTTGACGCTGGGCTTCAGACAAGTTGTCGGTCTGTCGGGACAAGAAAGGTAAATCAAAAGTACCGGAAAGACCCATGCCTATCACCACCACAGCAACGAGTATCCCCGTGGTCAGAAGTGATTTTATTGCCAGCAGAAAAGATGAACTGTGCTTCGGTTCAGATTCTGCTTTAGGAGGCAAAGAAGTTTGGGGTATATAATTTTCACCCATTCGTTGCTCACAAGTCCTTACGTGTATAATATTTTTTTTATTTCGAGCAACCTAACACATCATCTCCTAAATTGTCAACTGAATCGTGTATATTGATCGAAGCAGCCGAGTTGTGTGCTTGATATTTTGGGGGCAAAGGTCAGATCATTAACGATTCGATTGTAACCAGACCATAAAATCGCAGTTTTGATTCCTGCATCGGCACGGAAACTTTATATGGAAAATCCTTAAATACCTTAAGCGCAAATTCCCTTCTTTGTTCTTCAGCCGTTGAATTTTTTTCTGACATTAGTGAGTCTCCATCAGTAACAGGTTTTGCCGTTCTTGATAACCGGTCGAGTCAGCGCTGATTACCTGGTTTGATAGGTAACTGTTCTTACAAAAGAATTTTTCTCAAAATCATAAGAAAACTTTACTAAGTTGCCATCTAATGTTGTTGTAATCGCATAACCTGATGTATTAAATTGACGAATAACATCAAGCAATTCACTTTGATCAATCTTATACTCCTTGAATATTTCACCAAAATCCTTTTGATATCTTATAATTTTTACTTCCCTTATGTTTTCATCATCGTCTAAAGTAAAAATGAGTTTACACCACTTTCCAGCATCGTGAGCTATTATTGCACCTTGTCCATTATTTTTATTTATGGAATGTATTAATCCATTAACATATGTATTAACGAAAGAGGGATCAAAATAATGATCATCTTCAGCAAGCGCCATAACATTTTGTGTTACTATCTTTTTGGCTTTTTGCAATTTTTCATCAGATTTTATCGGCCAGCAGTTTGCAGTGCCGGCTATCATTAATAATGTCGCTAAAATGAACAGGAACAAACCATGACGATTTTTCATACCCATATCCCCCTTATATTAATAGCTCTAATGTATTACGCCGCCTAAGCGTTTATCAAATATTGTGTTTAAATATTTGAAGATGAACAGTAACCTAGAAGCATAAATAAATTTATCTTCTATAACTTCTCGATATTTGAAATATTAATTTTAATGAGAAATCACCTTGTTTTAATTTACTGTCTTAAACGCACACAGGCAATAATTTATTTTTTATAAATTTAATCACGCGCGGATACCGGTTGAACCCATTTTTCATTTTCCCCATTATAATACCATTTATCCGGAAAGCCGCGGCGCCGGATAAATACAGGATTGTCCGCCCAGTGCAAAAGTTCTTTGTAAGCGTCATGAATTTTTCTGAAAGACTCAGCCTGCCCGCCCAGATCGGGATGGTGGATTTTTACCTGCTGCCGGTAGGCATTTTTTATGATCTTGTTTAATTCATGGGAGTGAAGATCAGCCTTATTGATTTGCAGACAATTCAGGGATTCCGTCTTTATGGTGGGAATCCTTATTAATCTGGGACGCTGCGATCCGTCGGAAATAGCGTGGCGAGTCGCCAGCTTCAAAACACACTGGGAAGCCAGATAATTCTTGTTCGTCCGCCGCGACTCCGCCCACCAGGCCTCCCCCAGATCATTGGTCATTATTGTGAAATCGGCTGCCGGATTACTGCCCGCTTTACGCTTGCTTTCGTAGCGGAATACTTCTTTGATCCCGTGAGGCACAATATCCAGAACAATATTTGTGTCGGAGAAATAAAAAGTCGCGTAACGGGTATTTAAAGCCTGCAGCAGGCCGCTCTTCATATTTAGTTTCTGCCTCAGGTGCTGGCGGCATTTAATAGAGCAATAGCGGCGGTTTTTAATATTTTTTGTCGTGCCACATGAAAGACAATGGTTTTTAGTCCCGGCGGATATTTTACTTTTAATTAGCATTTTAATCGGTTTTATTTATTTTTTAGTTTTTCACGATGCAATAGTTCCTGCCATATTTCATTCACTTTTCTTTCCGTATCGGCGACTGTTCCTTTATTATCAATAACAATATCCGCCAGCGCGATTTTTTCACTTACCGGCATCTGGCTGTTTAATCTCTTTTGAGCCTCTTCCCTGCTCCACCCGTTGCGCTTCATCAAACGGTTTATCTGATCTTCCTGCGAAACCAGAACCACCATGGTCAGATCAAAAAAATACTGCATTTTCCCTTCGAAGAGAAGTGGAACATCAGAAAGAATAATGGCATGTTTTTCCTTTTTTTCGATTCTTTCAAGACGCGCTTCCCACTCCTGATAAATTAAAGGATGAACAATTTTACCTAGTTTAGAGAGTTTCTTTTTATCGGCAAAAACAATATTGCCCAGTTTAATGCGGTCTATTTTTTTGTCCGGCTGGAGAATTTCCCTGCCGAAATAATCAACAATTTTTTGCCACGCCGGTTTTCCCGGCTCCTGCGCTTCGTGAGTAAGCCTGTCAAAATCAATCAAGTGCGCTCCCCTGTTTACGAACATCTTCGCCACCGTTGATTTTCCGCAGGCTATACCGCCTGTCAATCCAACATTCAACATAATTTACTCTAAATTATTTATTTTTTGTTAAGATCATAGATTATACGCAGGCCGTCCAATGTCAGCATCTCTTCAATTTTTTCAATCGTCTTCGTTTCCGGCGCTATGATATTGGCCAGGCCTCCCGTGGCAATCACCAGCGGATTGGTTTTTACTTCCGCTTTCATTCTATCAACAATGCCGTCCACAAGCCCCGCGTAACCATACATAATCCCCGCCTGCATGGCGCTGACTGTATCTTTGGTAATGACCGTTTTGGGTTTGCTGAATTCGACCCGCGGCAATTTAGAAGCCTTTTCAAAAAGCGCTTCACTGGAAATGACAATTCCCGGAGAGATGCATCCCCCCATATATTCTCCCTTGGGTGAAATGTAATCAAAAGTAGTCGCGGTGCCGAAATCAACGATAATACATTCTTTGTGATATTTTTCGTAAGCCGCCACGGCGTTTACGATTCTGTCCGCTCCAACCTCCTTGGGATTATCATAAAATATAGGCATTCCTGTCTTGATTCCGGGGCCTACAATGAGCGGTTTGATGTTAAAATACTTGATGCAGAGAGGCTCCAGAATATTGAGCATCGGCGGCACGACACACGAAATAATAATGGCTGTCACAGATCTCATCTCTTTGGCTTTCATCGGGGTGGACAGATATAAATTATATATGAGCACACCGTATTCATCAATTGTATGATCAATTTCCGTTCGTATACGCCAATCGTGCAGCAAATGTTTTCCATCAAAAAGTCCCAAAACCGTATTGGTATTACCAACGTCAATTACTATAAGCATAACTTCTCCTTATATAGTTTGTCATTGCCATGACATCTCTGAGGTGTCGTGGCAATCTCTCTTTTCCTTTTGTCATTCCCGACCTGATCGGGAATCCAGTATTCTATTTAATAGGGCGCTGTTGTACTAGCTCAGTAATTCGGTAACTTTTTGGAGCTTATCAAAAGGTGTTTCATAATTCAATCCTCCGTGTCTGCGAAGATGATTAAATTCAAATAAATAGTTGCCAAGATTTAAAATCATATCTTCTTGAGAATCAAATGAATTGGGATAGAAAAATTCACTTTTCAGGATTCTCCAAAATGCTTCTATCTTACCATTCGTCTGCGGACGATATGGTCTTGTATAAATGTGCTTAATACCCAATTCCTGACACATGGTTTCAAAAGGATGTTCTTTGCTCAATACACCTTTAAACTCAGGTCCGTTATCAGACATGACTGATTCAAATTCAAAATTGTATATTTGCTTGAACCAGGACAACGATCTGGCCATAAAATAAGTAAGTGTTGATGCTTTCTTATCTTTAATGGTCTCAGCATAGGTCAGCCTTGTGCAATCATCGCAGACGGCAGCAACATAAAGCTCTTTGATTTTAAAAGAACAACGTAAATCTTTCGGTATCTTTGTCAGGTCAATATGAGCCAGCTCTCCGGGGGCTTGTTTCTCATAGCGTTTGATAATAGCTTTTGCCGATTCATTTAAAGGATATCTTGCCTTGATTCTATCCATTGTAGCCGAAGAAGGCGTCTTGTCCAGATAGTAAGGCTTGAATATCAAAACCAGTTCATAGCGATTAGAACCAAACCTCCTGTATGCTTTAATAATGTTGCGCTCTACATCTTTAGGTGTTCTTCTGCTTCCTGGTTTTGCTCCCCGCGTTGCAGGCATTAGAGAATCGGCTGTTTTTCCGCCTTCTATCCATTTACGATAGTAACGGCAAAGCTCTTTCTTTGATATATGATGAGCTTCGCAAATATCTTTTACATACCTGAATGGACGAGGACTGACTTTTGCCTTTGTCCGTTCGTACTCCTTTTAAATTGGTATCCAACGTTTAACCACTATTATTTGTGAATACTTCATACGGTGCCTCCTTCAGTATATCTACCACTTTACAAATTATACCAAAAGAGTTACCTAATTAGTGAGCATTAACAGCTGTCCCCTATTTTGTCCTTCTCTTTCACTCTTCACCGGCTTTTTTCCAAAATACTGATATTTCAAGACCTGATCCCGCTATCCAACTTCAATGTCGATATCCCTATGCCTAAATGCTCTATGAATATTATCAATTATATGAGCACGCTCTTTTTCGTCTATTTCGAGACCACCATTCCATGTTTTAATAGAACGTTTATAGATTACAAGTCCCGCTGGTCCATCCAAATACTCAGATGCTATGAATAATATTTTGTTTCCTTCAGTATAGATGACTCGTGTCGGTCCGACAACTTCTACTGAGAAACCTTCATCCGATTCTATGACATTCAAACGAGGTATCGTAAACATATCTAATTATCCTTTCTTAGGGTACAATGTGGTAAATGATGTTTACACCATTTTTATTTAATACCGAATAAGAAATAAAGGGGACGATTGTATTTAATTTCATTTTTTCCCTCTTTTTCATCCGCATCATCTCTTGGCCGGTTTTATAATCGTCGCGTCTCCCGCGGAGACTTTAATTTCTTTGGTTCCCTCCGTAAGAAGAATCAGGGAACCGTCATCATCAAGGCCTGTTGCCTTCCCTTCTATAGCTTCATCCTTAAATATCACCACAACCGTCTGCCCGATCATTGGCGCAAGCTCAAGCCATTTTTCTTTAATCGGGCCAAACCCTTTTTGGAGTAGCTTTTTATAACATTTTCCCAGATTTTCATAGAGGCTAATTATCAATTCCAGCCGGGAAATTTCGCGTCTTGTTTCAACGGCTAAAGATGTAGCAATTTCCTGAATATCCCGTGGAAATTGTTCACGGCTCAAATTGACATTGATGCCGATTCCCAGCACCACAAAATCAACGGCGTCCGCAGAGATTTTCATCTGCGCCAAAATGCCGCAGACCTTTTTCCCGTCAATCAGAACATCATTCGGCCACTTTAGCCGCACTTTGTCCGGGCAGTATTTTTCCAGAACTTCGGCCACAGCAACACCGGCGGCTATGGGAATTTGCGAGGCTTTGGATGGTTGGACCGGCGGCCTCAATATTACAGACGTGTAAATGCTGCTATCTTTTGGAGAATGCCAAGGACGCTGCATTCGCCCTTTTCCCTTAGTCTGACTACCGGCAATAACAACCGTTCCCTCAGGCGCTCCGGCAATACCCAAAGAAAAGGCCTCATCATTCGTTGATCCTGTTTCAGGAAAATAATAAAGCTGATGACCGAAGCATTTTCCGGCAAGGCTTTTTTTTAAGTTTTCTTCGTTGAAGTTCATGGCATTCATAAGAAGGGACAAGCGTAGAGGTTCTACAATTAATCAAAATCGGTGGATGCGCTTCGCTTCATCCACCCTGCTGCTGAATATTTCCTCTCTTTTCTAAAGAGGGGTTAATTGAATCAACTGAAAAATCCCCCTTGATCCCCCTTTAATAAAGGGGGAAAATCTTGTCCATCTGCCGCTGCAGATAGTCTGAATTACTAACAGGTTTTGATTTTCAGTGAAATGTCAGCGGCGCGGACGGAATGAGTAAGTTCTCCCACGGAAATATAATCCACTCCGATTGCTGCAATCTGGGCCACATTTTGCAGGCTTACATTTCCGGATACTTCGATAAGCGCCCCTCCGGCCACCCAATCGACAGCTTTTTTCATAACCGGAACACTCATATTATCCAGCATGATAATATCCACGCCGCAGCGGAGAGCTTCCTTTACTTCCATTAAATTTTTAGTTTCCACTTCGATTTTCATTTTGCGGGGCAGATGCTTGCGTTGCGCGTTCACCGCGGCGGTGATGCCGCCGGCCGCTTCGATATGATTATCCTTGATGAGCACTCCATCATACAAACCGATGCGATGATTAGTGCCGCCGCCGATTCGCACGGCCATTTTATCCAGAATTCGCAGGTTTGGAACGGTCTTGCGCGTATCGAGAATGACTGCTTTGAAGCCGCGCACGGCTTCTACGTACTTTGCCGTAAGTGTTGCTATGCCGGACATGCGCTGAAACAGATTAAGCGAAACGCGCTCCGCTTTTAAAATATTTGATAAACTACCGGAAACTTCGGCAATCAAAGCGCCTTTTTTCACCCGGCTTCCATCGTTGACTATCTTTTTAACTTTAATATTTTTATCAAGACACTTAAATGTTTCGGCAAAGACATCCATTCCGGCTATGACAAAATCATCTTTGGCGATCGCCAATGCCCTTCCCTTCTTTTTGCCACTGACAGTGGCCTGCGTGGTAATATCGCCTGTGCCGATATCTTCAGCCAGAGCGTTTTTGATGATTTTTACGATGGGTTGAGAAACCATTTTTCTTCTCTTGATCAAAGGGAAATCCCTTTTAATTTTTTAAGCGCGCCTTCGAGCGTTGCAAATTTTTTCTGGAAGTCTTTTAACTTTTCTTCTTCTTTCTGAATAATTTCCGGCGCTGCCTTGACGCAGAAGTCCCTGTTGGCAAGTTTCTTCGAGCACTGTTCCAAATCTTTGGACACCTTGCCCAGTTCTTTCTCCAGCCTTGCCTTCTCCGCGGAGATATCCACAGCGCCAGCCAGTGGAACGAATATTTTTGTAGCGCCCATTACAGCGGTCGCGACGCCTTTGGGCTCGACCATATTAATTTCGATTGTCAATGATTCGAGATTGGCCAGATTCAGAATATATCTTTGATCCTTCTGTATGGATTTTTTATTCTGTTCGTCAGAGGCGGAAATGAAAACCTTCAATTTCTGCGAAGGCGCAATGCGCATTTCACCGCGAATATTGCGGATGGATGTAATAATCTCCATAATCATTTCCATCTCTTTCTCTGCTTCCATATCTGCCCATTGCGCGTTAACAACGGGGAATTTGCTGACCATGATCGAATTTTCGTCACTGCCTTTGAGTATCTGCCAGAGTTCTTCCGTCAAAAAAGGCATGAAAGGATGCAGGAGTTGCAGCATTTTCTGGTAAACCTCATGCAACGTCCGCTGGGCAGCCTGTCTTTGCTCCGGGTTTTCTTTGCCGTAAAAAACCGGTTTGCTCAGTTCCAGATACCAGTCACATAATTCATGCCAGATAAAACGGTAAACAGCGGCGGCGGCATCATTGAAACGGTATTCATCCAAAGCCCCGGTGATATCTTCAATGGCTTTATTTAATTTCACCTTTATCCATTTGTCCGGCAGTGAATCGGAAACGCCGGCGGCGGCGGATTCGTCAAAGTCATCCAGATGGCCCAGCGTCAGTTTTGACGCGTTCCAGATTTTATTGACAAAAAATTTGTAGCCTTCGATTCGTTCCGGCGAAAGCCGCACGTCGCGCCCCTGAGCGGTATAGGCGGCCAGCGTAAAGCGAAACGCGTCTGTGCCGTATTGATCGATCATCAAAATAGGATCAATGCTGTTGCCCTTGGACTTGCTCATTTTTTCCCCTTTTTCATCCCGCACAAGCGCGTGCAGATAAACATTTTTAAAGGGGACGTCTTTCATAACGTAAATGCCCATCATCATCATGCGGGCTACCCAGAAGAAAAGAATATCGAAGCCGGTAATTAACAATGAGGTCGGATAGAATGTTTTAAGAGCCTTTGTCCTGTTGGGCCAGCCCAGGGTTGAAAAAGGCCATAGCGCGGAACTAAACCAGGTATCCAGCACATCTTCATCCTGCCGAAGGGATGCGCCGCCGCATTCGGGGCATTTATCGGGATCAGCCGTGGCGACAATAATTTTACCGCAACCATCGCAATACCAGACGGGAATACGATGCCCCCACCACAACTGTCTGGAGATGCACCAGTCACGAATGTTATTCATCCAGTCAAAATAAGTTGCTTCCCACGACTTGGGAACGATTTTTGTTTTACCCTTTACGACTGCCGCCATCGCCTGTTTAGCCAAAGGTTTGATTTTGACAAACCACTGTTTGGAGACCATGGGCTCAATATCCGTTTTGCAGCGATAACACTGGCCGACATTATGCGCGTAAGGCTCCGTGCCTGCTAAAAAGCCCTGTTTTTCCAGGTCGGCAATAACGTTTTTACGGGCTTCGTAGCGATCCTGCCCTTTATAGGCTCCGCCGTTTTCATTGATGATTCCCTTGCCGTCTATGATTGTAATAATTTCCAGATTGTGCCGCTGGGCCATGGCAAAGTCATTGGGATCGGAACCGGGGGTGATTTTTACCGCGCCGGAACCGAAATCCATCGTTACGTATTCATCGGCAATGATGGGAATTTTTTTATTCATTAAAGGCAAAATTACGTATTTGCCGACTTTATCCGTATATCTTTTATCGCCGGGATTAACCGCAACGGCTGTATCGCCCAGCATCGTCTCCGGTCTTGTTGTGGCTACCACAATTTCTCCGCTGCCGTCTTCAAATTTATAACGGATGTTCCACAAAAAGCTTTGATCCTGTTTGAATTCCACTTCCAGATCGGAAATGGCTGTGTGACAGCGGGGACACCAGTTGACAATGTAGTCGCCCTGATAAATCATGCCTTCATTATAAAGCCGGACAAAAACCTCCCGCACGGCGTGGGATAAGCCCTTATCCATCGTAAAACGCTCTCTTTCCCAATCGCAGGAGCAGCCAAGCCGCTTTAACTGATTGATAATGACACCGCCGTATTTTTCCTTCCATTCCCAGACGCGGGCGATAAATTTTTCGCGTCCTAAATCATGGCGGGAGATTCCTTCCTTCATCAACTGCTGTTCAACGACGTTTTGTGTGGCAATGCCCGCATGATCCATTCCCGGCATCCACAAAGTGTTATAACCCTGCATCCTTTTAAAGCGTGTAATAATATCCTGCAATGTATTATTCAAAGCATGCCCCATATGCAACATTCCGGTCACATTTGGGGGAGGAATAACGATAGAAAAAGCCGGAGCTTCACTTGCGTCCTGCGCGTGAAAATATTTATTTTTTAACCAGTAATCATATAGTCTTTTTTCGGCATCGGCCGGTTGGAATGCCTTACTTAACTCTTTGTGTGCCATTTAGTTCTACTCCCTGATTTATTGATATCTTCCGAGTTTCATTATTTCACAAACAAAAAGGGCTTGCGCCCTATTAATTATTATTTTTATATTTCATCTACTTAATCAATTATTTTAAACTTTTCCTTAAACTTATGAATAATCATCAGAGCTTCCACGCCGGAGAGGGGTTTAAGCGGAGCGAATTCTCCCGTTTTTGTATTTTTGGCTTCCATAATGCCCCGTGAGGTCACGGCTGTAATTGCGTTAAAACAAGGCATGTCCGCGGGAACATCAGGGAATAATGATTTTGTTTTAACATTTTTGGCGGCTGCTAAATCCTTATCTTGTGTCAATTTCAGCATCACATCTTCAAGCATGATTGCGTATTCGCCGCGGGAGATAACTTCACCGGGATTGAAATTGCCATTCGGATCATTTTCCAAACCGCGCACGCCAGCCTCCAGTATCCCCTCAATGTACGTTTTATACTGTTGATCTGCTATATCTTTTGCCATCACTTTGACAGGTGCGGGAGGCGGAGACGACAAAGAAGTCCCCGTAAGAACATTTTGTGCTTCTTTGGCATCTGTCAAAACATTCTCACTTCCCTTAACTTCCGAAGAATCTTTTTTTGTTTCCTTTACTTCGGTCGAAACCTTCTCGTTTTCCTTTACTTGTGCAGAACCTTTTGGGGTCTCTTTTAAAGGCATTTCCGGAGCTTTTGGCGCCGGTTTATTGTAAATATTTTTTATTATTAATTCTTCCATAAATAACGCCGCCGTATCCGCTCTGGTCATGCGCTCCACCAGAGCAATCCTCTTTCCTGTTTCTGTTGAAGGCATAGCCAGTTGAATTTTTTGCAAAAACTTCAGTTGTGCGTCGGCATCGGCCATATGATCGGTTTTCAGTTGAATAACTTTTGTGAACATCTGACCGGCCAGATTGAATTCCAGCGCGTCTTTATACGCCAACCCCATAAAATAATAAGCAGAAGTATGTTTGGCATCAATCGCTACAGCTTCATCAAATTGTTTTTTGGCAAGCTCCGGCCATTGGGGGTCTGATTTGCTGATAGTATAATATTGAATCCTGCCGACATTAACGAAAAGTTTTTCTTCATCCGATTTGGCATATTTAGAACCAAGCGCCAGATCATCGAGCGCCGTGGCAAATTTGTTCGTAAAAATATCAACCATGGCCATGCCGGTATAAGCCCTAGAATAATTATTATTAAGCTGAATTGCCATTTTGAATTCGCGTTGGGCGTCGGTGTATTTTTCCTGATCGAGCAGTTTTAAACCGGTGAAGGTATGGCGTTCGGGGGTATCGAGTTGATTTACAGCCACTCTTGTTTTGGGCGCGCAGGAAAGCGCAGACAAAACGGCTGTACAAATTACTAATGGAAAAATTAATGTTCTGATTTTATCGCGTTTCATAATAATTACTTCTTCCTGAACTACCGCGTATAATTATCTTTAGAACGGCCTTAAGTCAAGTAATATTGCACGTTCAACGGAAGGATGCATTACTCAAAAAATATGATCAGGACTGTTCTCCAGATGAGCGGCGTAATCATTATAGGCCATCAATGTCAGGACAGAGGATATTCTCACCCGCTTATCGAAAATCCTGGGCAATAACTTCATGATGAACCTTGACCGCTCGATATTGCGGGAAAAAATCATCGTGGCAAGGCGCAGGGCAAAAAGGACGCGGTATCTGAATTTCACCGGATCTAATTCATTCGAGCGTTTCCAGAAATCTATATCCCAGTAATAATTCAGTTTTTTCCAGATGGAATCAAAAGAGTACACCTCCTGAACAATTTTCCTGAACCCTGCGGCAAGTTCTTCGGGAGTCTGGTAGGCAGGAGAAAAGACAACGTTTTGTGTGTCATATTTGTTCCAGTCTTTGTGGATAATTCTACCTTCCTTTTCAAGACGACCAAACAGCTCTGTTCCCGGAAAGGGGGTAAGGATGTTGATCAGCGGCATGAGGAGATTTGTCTTGTCGATAAAATCTACAAGCTCATTCAAGGTCTTTTCTGAATCGTAATCGTATCCCACAATAAAAGAGCTGTGAACCAGCATTCCATAGGATTGAATCTTCCTGATTGCTTCGGCATAATCAAAGCGTTGATTAACATCTTTATGCATGGCTTTGAGGTTATCCGTGGAGATGGATTCAAACCCGATGAAAATCGCCCCGCACCCGCTATCTCTCATTAAGGCCAACAGCTCATCTTCTTTGGAAATGTCGATTGATGACTGACACATCCAGTTGATGTCATGGGGCCCTATGGCCGTAAAAAGCTCACGGGCGAATTTCCGATTCGTGATGATATTGTCATCTGCGATAAAAATGGCTTTCTTCGACTTATATTTGGAACCGGCGCTTTTTATGTCGAGAATCTCCTGAATGACCTGATCAACGGATTTATGTCTGTTTTTTTGGCCGTCAAAGGCATAGACGGAACAAAATTCACAGTGAAAGGGACACCCTTTGGTCGTTTGAAGAATATCCTGAAAATACATATTTCTCGAAAGGTTCTTCCTGTAAATCGCAGGTGATCGGCTCAAGTCGCTGTATGATCCTGATGCATAACGCTTTTTCAAACGACCTGCTTGGACATCCGCAAGCAGTTGTGCCCATACATCTTCAGCCTCGCCTACAACAACGCTGTCGCAATGATCCATGGCCTCGTCGGGACACATGGAAGGATGAATTCCGCCGAGAACTGTTTTAATCCCAAGATCTCTGTACTTATCCGATATGGCGTATGCCCTTTGGGCAAACATGGTCCTGACACTGATTCCGGCAAGGTCAGCCTTCCAAGAGTAGTCGATCTTTTCGATATTTTCATCGAAAACTCTGATTTCATGATGAGGCGGAGTCAGGGACGCAAGCGTCGGTATTGCCAGAAGATATGAGATATATTTCTTTGTAAGAAGAAAAGAGGAATAGAAATTGTAATCATAAAAACTTCTTGAGTTTTCAGAGCTGTTCCTGGGTATGATGAGGGCGATTTTCACTTCCGGTTCCCTTCATATGCGATAAAAATTTCCATGGGAAGGAATTATAAAAAGATTGATCTTATGTGTCAATGACATTTAATAATAAATTTGAAATATTCATGTTTCAATCCGTTATTGTTGAGAAAAGACTCTGCATTTTAAATCTTGCGGATTAATGGATTATCAGGTGGCTGCCAGTCTGGAATTCAACCGTTTTAACCGGTGCAGCAGCGATTTTTTTTCATCGTCCGAAAATATATTATCCTGATTAAGCGCTTTATCGATGAGTGTTTTCGCCCGGGAATAATCCCGGATATGATGCTCCAGCCATTTGGCAAGTTCAGAAACGACGTAAAAATCAGCGGGAGTACATGCGGCCAGTTCCTGCCATATTTGTGCGGCTTCATCCAATCTGCCGGTTTTCTTGAATAACTGAGCCAGTTTCTTTTTCGACTGCACGGAGAAATCGGTGCCGATATTCTCCTTAAAGATGTCCAGTATCTTTTCGACACCCCGAGTGTTGGAACGTTTAAGCAGAAGACGGGCGGCGGCCAGGTAATCATCTGATTTTACGTATTGGTCCATGGCCTGCGCGTTCATGATCTCAACCAGATGCGCGGTGAGCGCCGCCATGGAAATAACATCCAGACGGTTGTGCTCAAAGATGTCGACAAGCAACAGCGGATCGCGTCTGCGCAGCCAGTCGAAATAACGTTGCGGAATTTCCCAACCGGGAATATCGCCTTCGCGCTGTATGCCGAGAATATCCACCTCCAGTGTGACCAGGCGGCAGTTTCCCAGGCGATGTCCCAGAATGCGACGCGACGGATGCAGCAAATCCAGATGCGGGAGACCGGCAAGATCGCTTTGCATCCGGTTTAAAATAAAGCGGGATGAGAGCAAATTAACATCAAAGGCTTTGCCGTTGAAGGTTATTAGAAATTTTTTCCCCTCGGCAATCTCGTCCAGATAAGCAAGCGCTGCCGCTTCTTCGTTAAAGTCGCGCGCCAGAATCTGACGGACATGAAAGTTTCCTTCTTCAAACCATCCCAGACCGATCAAAAAAGCCATCGTTCCGGCGCCGCCGGCCAGACCCGTAGTTTCGGTATCCAGAAACAGGCCGTCGGATGAACAATATTCACTGATAACGGGATTGTTGGCGAGCATCGCCGCCGCACCCATATTGAAATCAAACGCTTCACGAATATTGCGATGACCGTGACGGCTGGCGCCGCGCACAACATCGCTTAGCAGAAAGAATCGGCCGTGTTTATTTTCAATTTCTTCACCACAGAGCCTTTCGATGAGTCCCCGATTGCCGCGGGCCAGCGCCTCGGAAGCGGCCGTTTTGTTGTGAGCGTTGGACCGTGACACAACCGTTTCAATACGGCGGCGTAAATCATTGAGCTGCTCTTGTCTTTGGGATGACGGTTTAATGTGCTGTGCCTTATCCGTTCCGCAATTTTGGGCAGCGGGTTTTATAATATTTTCACCGGTCAGGCGTTTTAATTTATCAATCGATTTCATAAGATTTTATTGATCCGGATTAATATCCGCATCTTTGTCAGACTTTTCCGTCTATTTTCCCAGAATCAGTTCCACGATCTTCGGAACAATTTCCTTGGCGGTTTTACCCACTTCCAGTGTCGGTCCCACACAGGACGGACAGCCATATGCGCAGGGACATTTTTCGATAAGGCTCATGGCGGCCGAAAGTAGACTGGCGTGTTCCCGATAGAGCAATTCGGAAAAACCGATGCCGCCGGGGTAGGAATCAAAAATAAAAATGGTCGGGTCAAACTCGTCAATGCGCGCGACCTCTTTGTTATCTGAAATCTTAGTTTCTCTGTCTTTAAACGACGTGATAACCCGCCCTGTTTTGCCCTGACTGATAAACCATTCACCGCTTTTGTCCCCTAGCGACCGGTCAATGTCATGCGTGTCCGCCATGAGATACATGGCCGACAAATGCTGCAGCGTGTAGGCCAGCGCTGAAAGACCGTCAATAATTTCCGCCGCGGTAAAATGGAGTTCGCGCAGGCGGTTACG
>Ga0187851_10002059_pt1 | contig 18261 bp, 25 predicted proteins | sample June2016WEW_6_10_FD_132997 | JGI IMG/M metagenome (GOLD analysis project Ga0187851, IMG submission 132997) | Peatland microbial communities from SPRUCE experiment site at the Marcell Experimental Forest, Minnesota, USA - June2016WEW_6_10 | ecosystem: Environmental > Terrestrial > Soil >...
AATCACGGCTTTCATCGGCACTTCGGTATCGGGGCGGGATATAATCCCGTTAAAAGAATTCAAGCCAACGCCCGGCAAATCAACCAAGAGCGCGTTATACCCCCGTTCAAGCGCGGGAGGCCCAACCCAATAGTAGAGTTCTTCGCTCGCATTATCGCCAATGATGATTGTAGGACGCTTTTGCCCGCTGGCATCCGGCCGCAGGAAATACCCCGGAAGGACGGTGTCCTTATACGGGATTTGGATGACCTCGATAGGCGGATCACTCAAGGCCGCGAACTTCTTGAAAAGCATACGCGATTTCTCAATCATAGCCCGATAGCGTGGATCTGATGCTGGCCATGCCCACGCGACGTTGCGGTAATAGGTGACTGCACGCAGATAGCTATCCCTTGCACTGACCTGATGCCCCTGCGATTCGGCGACGTTAGCGATCCTTTCCACCTTCTCCGCAAGGGTATTCCATGCAGCCCTCCAACTCTCAACGTCTCCTTCTTTTATCTGGGCGGCGGCGGAATAACATTCACCAATCTCGGAACCTTTGAAGCCATGCTTCGCAAGAGTGAGAACAAAATCGAGATCCATGACAGGGTCTTTGAAATACATGCTCTTCTTCTCGTTCCCGTTTTCTTTTGATGCCATATTTTATTTTTTTTCCTTTTTGAACTCGACATTCGTATAATCCATCGTCCCGGTGAGCGGACCGTCCTTCGATGCATCCCTGCTGTTCTTCAAGCCCGCCGCGCCTTTCGCGCACGCCGCAGCGGCCTCGTCTTGCGTGAGAAGCTGAGTCGCATTAACTTTATCAAACGCTTTGCCGTCCCATCCCGCCCTCATGCCGATGATAAGCCCCGCCATATCTTCCGCCTTTTCCACTTCGACTATCGCGACGAGATCGTATTCGCCGAAGGAGTACCATATGCCGTGTATCTTCGCACCGACCTCCTTGAACAGCCCAAGCATGTCGGGAGGCCTCTTGAAATCATCCGTGTCCGTGGTGACGCGGTACTTCCATGTGTACGGCGAATAGGTTCCCTGCAGTAGGAACCATGCTGATGTTGTTTTCTTTTCGGTATCCATGTATTTGTTTTTTTTATTTATAGAGATAATGATGATTGCCGGGTTCAGTGACGGTCAGGAAGTCGAAATATTCTCTGATCTTAGTGAGCTTGCCATCCTGAATATCGCAGCTCAGGATGATCGGGATCTCGATCGTAGTGCCCGGAGCCGGTCTATTGGTAGACGCTGGCCACTTATCCGTGACAACGGCCTTGTGCACGTATTCCCAAATGAGCTTCGTTCCCTCGGTATCGGTGAAAACATTGAACGGCAGCAGTCCTTCGCCTGCCCCGTGGGTCCTCGCCGCCACGGATCGCGTTGCGAGCTCCCGTATTTTATCGAGTCCTTTGAACGTCTCGCCGGTGGCCATGACCACCCACTCCCCGTCGGGAGACCAAAGCTTCATCACTGCGTCTATGTCATCGTGGGTCATCGCCTCGTTGAACGCCTTAACGAAATCTGCTGTGTCCATATTTTTGTTAGTGTTAATTTTAGATACTCGACCCTATATATCGTATGCCGTTCAGAAGATAAAGATATTACAAGAATGGACGTGCATTAAGAGCTAAAAGCTAGAAACTCGCCGGGGAGATCATAAAATATGATGTTATCTACTTCATCAAAAATGATAACGCCACACGCGCAAACTTTGCTTTAAGTTTTGCTTGGAAAGCAAAGAAAGATCCGCCAGAACTCTTGCGGGTATTAGTTTCAGGCAGGAGCTTGAGAATATGCTCCGCGTTCCCGTGGGCTAGTTTTTCTTTATCTTCTTTTGATAGTTGTGCTTCTTTCAAAAAAGCGACGGCTTCAAAATTATCTCTCATTGGCTCGTCAACGGAGAACAATATGTGATCAATCCCCACTCCCGCTATCGCGTGGATGAGCGCGGCCTGATCAAAGACGCCGCTTGTCGTGATAAAAACATTTTGTTTCATATAATAGAGGACGCTTTGTTGCATCACCGCTTTACCTTTTTGATCGCCCGTTTGAGCGGCGGCAAGCCAGTTGCCCAAGGTGAGTGCGATATTGAGTCGCGGGAGGGCAAAGGGAATAAATTCCCCCATATGCCCGACGATTATCTTGAGATTCGGGTATCGGTCAAAGACGCCGCCCGACATGAGCCTCAAAAGATGCGTTCCCGTCTCGACTTGCCAGCCCCAACCGACCGTCATGGCGGGGTTATAGTCTTTGTAATACGTGTCCATGATCGCCTGTGGCGGATCGGTCGGATGGATATAGATAGGTACATCCAACGCCTGCGCACGTTCGAACAGCGGAGAGAACGACGGATCGTCCATATACTTCCCCTGCGTGTGTCCGTTGATCAACGCACCCTTAAATCCGAATTGCTTTACCGTCCGTTCCAATTCATCCGCCGCATCTTGAGGTGATTGCGTCGGAAGCGTTGCAAATCCAGCGAAGCGGGTCGGGTATTGTTTGACGATGCCGCCCAACCAATCGTTAACTTCTTTAGATAAACGGATGGCCGTATCGCGGTCGAGCGTCTGGACGCCGGGTTGGATATGTGAGAGCACCTGCAAGTCAATGCCAGCCGCATCCATGCGGCGGATGCGTTCGGGGCCGACATCGGAAAGCCGTTGCATCACAGGCTTCAACGAATTCAGATATTCCGGAGGATAAACTTCCTGAAGTTTTGGGTGTAAAAATGCTTCCTCAAGGGCGATGATGCGCGTTGGCGATTTTTCTGCGGCGTTAGCCATATCGTTATTCTATCTTTATATAACGACAAAGGACAGAAAAGAAAAACGCCCAGGGTGCCGGGCGGAGCCGCGCCCTCACCAGATAAACGGCATCAAACGATATTTCACCTTCTTTTTGTATTCCGCATAGCCCGGCAGATTTTTTACGAGGAATTTCTCTTCGTCAAGAATCCTCCATGCCAACGCGGGCGCAAAGAGGACAACCGTGAGCAATCCCCACCATGAGCCGAGCGCGAGGGGTATCCCCAATATAAAGATGAGGCCACCCAGGTACATCGGATGACGCACCCGAGCGTATGGTCCGGTTGAGATGACCTTTTGATCGGCAGCAACCTCAATGGTCGCTGCGGTAAAACTATTCTCCTTGAACACAAAAAATATAATAAGAATCCCCAGTGCCACAAAAATATCTCCGACCATAACGACATACCACGCGGCAGTCCATCCAAAACGATGATCCAATGCAGAGATCACAATCACGGCGGCAAATGCCAAGTTGATGAAAAAATGGATGACTTTCTGGCTTTTCGTTTCTTCCTTATTATTTACGCGTCGCGCCAAAAGTTCCGGGTCGTTTTTTATGAGATATATAAATACTGCCGATATCGAGATCATAAATACCACAAGGTATAACCATGCCTGCCAGTAATGGAGCGTCCATGCCGGGAGGAATATCAAGGCCGAAACGGCGATGAATACATACAGAAGTCCCGCGAGGGCTTTGATGTTGAGATGCTTCATGCTTCAAGTTTAACACTTAAAGCAGATCAGGGAGGATCCCTCAGTATCGCGCGTCTGATTTGCTCCGCGTTTTCATGCGTGACCTAATCAATTTTTTAATCAGAGCGACGGGGAGCTTTTCATCCAAAGGAAAATGAATGGCGGACTTGGTAGTTCTATATTTGGCCAATTCTTTTTTGTGGTCTTCTATTATCGGCGGCCGCAAGTAGAGCCCGACATATCCCCCCATGCTGGCAAACCAAGCTACGCGTCCCTTGTCGTAGCCAGGCATTCCATAACTGATGCCCTCAATGGCGGCTGGCGCAACTTCTTTTATTATCCTTCTCATCGCTTGAAGCCTAGCTCGCGCTTCTATTGGGGCTTTCGCGATGTAAGCGTCTACATTTTTTGATTTTTTCATCTATTTATTTTACCAAACTTCTCAAACAGGTTCTGACATCGTATACTGAGGCACCCCACCCTTACAGGAATTAGAACCTCTCGTGGGATAAAAAAAGCTCCTGACGTTATTTTGTCGGGCGCGTTGCTGTTGCGGGAATATAAAAAGGTGAAATAGAAAAATAAAAGGCCCAGATTGCTCTGGGCCTTTGCCCGACATGGTCGGGGTTAGACTGTTGTGATAGCTCCTACAGGAACTTCGCCAGGTTGGAGCCGATCCTTCCGCACCAAGGTCGGGCGTACTAATACCACCTTCAGCGCGTTCGGATCATTTCCTTCTCCTGGCTTCCTGCGCCAATAGCCGCGACGCCAATGGGCCGACATCTCCACAAAGGAGCGCTTGCCCAATTCGGTAATCCCTTGTTCTTCTGCGGAAAGCTTGTGGATACTCGAGACGGTGCACACTTCGGCACCGTTGCTCAACGCAAGCTTCTTTGCGGTAGAACTTGAGGGAGGAGAAGCTGCCCATTCCGAACGATGCTCGCTCTTCACGGGAAGCGTAGTGAGGTAAAGACAAAGCCCTACCACGATGCGAAATGCGGCATCGAGGATTGGGCGATACTCGCTTTTGTCTTCCTCGCCCATGGATTGCATTTCCCGATCGTGCTTCTCCTTGACGTGTGCCACAGGGCCCGAGAGCGTGTCCATGACGAACTCGTCTTGCAACATGTCTTGCCAGAATACGCTCGCAAAGCTCGTGGGGACCGACACCTCGTTTTGCCTGAGAAGGCCGTTCCGTAGATCGGCGAAGCGATTCGTCCCCTTTCTGAAAGCTCTTTCAAGCTGATCGCGGTCGAGCCAATTGAGCGTCTTCTTGTGGTCGAGGTTGTCTCCGAGAAAGCGGAATATAATTCGCGTGCCCTCTGCGGTTTCGTATCGGGAAACGAGGATTGTGTCGATGTTCGCATTCCAGCCGTTGATCGTACCCATGATTGGATCCTCGAGCGCCACTATGAAGCTCGAGAACGGCCACGGTATGTCTCCCCATGTTATTTTTTCAAATGACGTGAGGGAGAGAAGCGTCTGGATCTCGTGAGTCGTATAGAATACGCGTCGCGAGTGTTGGGTCCAGTCGCTCAGTTCATGGGGCAACGTCGCGAGGCTGCCGAGCACCTCATGTATCCACGGCGCGGCGGAATATTTCTCGTAGATTGCCATGGGTTCGAGTTTGAGCAGATCGCTCCGTAACTCCTGCCAAGGCAATACATGTTCCCAGAGCAAAGGAGAGGATTTCGGGTTGTACCGTTTCTCAAACTGGACGCCGATGGCCTCCAGAAAAATGACATCCTCCCAATAGCGGAGAATCTGTTCCAATCGTGTTATCAACAAGCTCATGATGCACCTCCGCCATGTGGCGTTTTGGGATTAAAAACAACTGAGAGCTATTATATCTTAATATATTGAAATAGTCAATGTTTTATATTTTGCCGCTGGTAAAAAAAGTGGCCCCGCAAAACGCAGGGCCTTTTAGTAGAACTATCACTATCTGCCGCCGTTGAACCTCATCACGCGCACTCGAAGCACATCAGGAATACGCCTGATGGTTTCGGCAATCTCGTCGCCAACCTCGACTTCGAGATCGACCAGATTGTATCCAATCTTTCCGTTGCCTTCATTGGTAAGCGCCTGAATGTTCACGCGTGCCTCTCCGAGAACCTCGGCAATGACCGCAATCATCCCCGGAACGTCTCGGTTAACAATCGCAAGCCGACTGCGCACCGATTGCGACGGGAACGTCTCAACCACCGGGAAATTTACGGAATTACTGACAACACCGTACTCCAAGTAATTTTTGAGCTGTCGCACCGCCATCGTTGCGCAGTTCTCTTCGGACTCGGCAGTACTCGCACCGAGATGTGGAGTGCAGATGACGTTCTCGGTCGTCGTGAGTGCGGCCGTCGGGAAGTCCGTGATGAACGCCGCGACCTTCTGCGCATTGAGCGCGTCGATCACCGCATCGTCATCATAGATTCCTCCACGCGCATAATTCATGAGAACGCATCCTTCTTTGAAGAGGCCTATCTGTCTCGCTCCGATAAGATGTTTGGTCTTTTCGGAAAACGGGACATGAACAGTAAGAACATCCGCCTCGTGAAGAGCATCCTCAATGCGCCTGACAATCTCGACCTGCGCATTGAGCGAATGCATGTTGGTGAGCGTCGGGAATGCGTCATATCCGATGACACGCATGCCGTGCCTGATCCCAGCGTTCGCAACCAGTACTCCGATCTTGCCGAGACCGATCACGCTGAGCGTTTTGCCGACCAGTTCGAAGCCACTGAATTTGGATTTTGTTGCTTCGACTTGAGCGGCAATAAGATCGTCATCGCCGTCGAGTAGGTGAATGAATTGCAACGCCTTGTCAATGCGTCGCGCATAGATACCAAGCATGATGAAAACCAGCTCGGCGACGGCGTTCGCGTTAGCTCCAGGAGTGTTAAAAACGCACACTCCTTTTTCCGTCGCTTTCGTCACGCTTACGTTGTTCACGCCAGCCCCGGCCCGTGCTACCGCGAGAAGGTTCGGATATTGGTCGGTGTCTATTTTCGCGCTCCGAAGAAGGATTGCTTGAGGGTCGGAAACATCACTGCCGACCTCGTATTCGCCGCCCAACTGTTTGAGTCCGGCCTCGGAAATGTTGTTCAAAACGAGAACGCGCATGTGTTTCCCCTTTCAAAGAACTGAATATCTGCATCGTACAGAACACCCGCAGTATATAGAGGATAGGAAAATAATCAAGATTTTTGATAAAAAATATAAAAATAAAAGGCATGTCCGTTAAGACATGCCCGATAGGATTCACCTCCATCCTCAAGGAGCTTCCATTTGATTTGCAGAGATTGTAGGCCCTCTGCCACCAGTGAAGTCAGAACTTCTGGTGTTTGCCGCCTTCGAATTGTCGTTCAGAACTGTTATACTATTTGTTCCTCCAATTCTTCGTAGCCCAGATCCCAGCCGTAATCCATCCATGAAGCGATCAAAACCGTATCGGTCCAGGGCGGATTGTGGCCTGACGCGCCTTCGACAAGATCCTCTGCCTCCAGTTCGGAAACGTGCTTGGCGAGGGATGCCATTACTGCATTGGCGCTGCAAAAGCCTGCAAAGTTGAACTCTGGATCATCATCCAAAGCAGCCGACGTTCCGGTGGACATGCGAATCCAAGCCATAGCTACCTCATCATCGATGGTTACTGTGTAACGAGAGCGATTGATCCGCCGGGAAGTTCTCCCGGCTTCAAGCGATCTTTCCGCACGAGCGTGGGACGAACCCAAACGTGCTTCGGTGCATCAGGATTGTTGCCCTGACCCGGAGGTCGACGCCAATGTCCGCGACGCCAGTGGGCACACATTGAAACGTGCGCCCGCCCCCGGAAGGACTCGACCACATCGCTCTCTTCCTGTGACAAGCGATACTTGCTCGAGACCCAGCACACCTTCGCCTCTCTCGTTACCGCGCGAGGATCGTTTTTTGATTCCGCGCGAGGAACTCCCTCCCATGAAGATTGCTCCTTTCCGTTTTCGGAATGAAGCGTGGAAAGATAGAGGCACAATCCGACCGCGATGCGCAATGCGGCATCGATGGTTTCATTCGACGATCCGTCCTCCTGAAGGCCGGTGTACGAATAACCAAGCTTGTCGTAGATCGCCCGATACGAATCGGTGACGAAGCAGTCCTGCAAGCCCGGAGGAAGCGGTATGCTGATGGAAAATGGAATGGGCCCTGTCGCTTTGAACCATGCAGCGATCCGACCGCTTAATTTTCCCAAGGGTCCTGTAAGTCCCCGCGCGTGGAGTTTGTTGATCCGCTCGCGATCATCGAACGTAAGCGGACGATACGCCTCAAGGTTTGAGGAATACAGTTGCACGCCCACGGCCCAACCTTCAGCCGCTTCGAAACGATACAAAAGAATCGTATCGAAATGAGTGTCGTTTTCGTCGATCAGCGGCTGGTCGAGCGTGACGAGGAAGCTGTCGAACGGCCAGTTCACTTCGGACCAACGAATGCCGTCGAGCGACGTAAGAGAGAGCAATGTAAGCAACTCCTCGGTCAGGTGGAAAACCCGCCGTGAATTTCTGCTCCACTCACTTAGCCCAAGCGGAAAATTATGCAGTGGCCCGAAGGCGACGCCATGAAGATACTTCTCGTCAATCTCATCAGCGGAAGCTCCGCGCAAGAGATCGCCGCGAAAATTATTCCAGTTGATGACAGCTCCTTCAAGCGGGGTGGGCTCGCCTTCGATCTTTTGACCGAGGGTAACGAGCATCCGCTCAAGATGAGCCAAACGATTGGTCATGAAGCAGGTGTCCTCCCAAAGCCGCAAGGCCTGATCGAGACGCCGCACGAGAAACTTCATATTGCCTCCGCGAATCTGGTGGATTTTTGAATCAAGAAACTGGCATGATTATAGCATTTGACGGCTAATTTGTAAAGTGGTATAATCTCCGAGGAATTAGAGCTCTCGGCACCTTACCAGTTTCATTAGGAGAAATCTCATGCGGATGGGAATGGGGACGTACTGTCGCCCGATGCCTGTGTTACGCCTCGAGTTGAGGCCGCGCTGTGGCACCTGCTTGCAACGTTTCGGCGAGGATCAAAAACCCCGTCGTCGCGATTGGCAAATCCAAGACCTCGAACGTCGCGGAAATGCAATCTATCAACCCTGCTTGGAATGCGCTAAGGCCGTTCCCAAACCCGAGAGCCGCAGATACCGGCAACGCGCACGAAAGTTCGCTAAGGAACTTCTCGGCGAGAAAACTGCCAACGAGCAGCGGCTCAAGGAGTTTGAGGCGAACAAGGACTGGCCAGCCGATACCAAAAGCTTGGTTGGCGTCTACTGGGTCCGTGATTGTCCAAATTGCGGCGACCTCATGGAAGCCAATCTCGGCGACTACTTCGAGTGCGTCCGCTGCCGCCTCCAGATCTGCATCGCTGGCGAGGTCAGAATTATTCGGCACAAGGGCCTCGGATTGTTCAGGAGGGAAGGCGTCGAAGCCAAGACATTCCCGGTACCCCAAGACGTTTGCGGGATGATCGCAGTCGACGAACGAGTGGCATAGTCAGAACCATCAGCAAGTGGCGGGCGCAGTTAATATCTGCGACCCGCCATTTTTTTATTAAGATCTTCAGTTATTTTTATAAAAATAGGCCCCGTTGTTTCACGGGGCCCTCTTGAATGCCTTGGGTCAATCTTTTTCTGGCGACCTGGCACATTAGTGTTCTGAATACGACACCTTCCTCTGCCGCGGCAAAAATCGTAGATGCCGCTTCTCTTCATCTATCAGAAGAAAAAGTCGATGTTCTCTCCCTGCGCGAACGATTTTCCATCCCAGCATTTCTTGGTCTATCATGACCCTTTTTATCTGCTGACGCTGGGCGGTTTTCAATCTGGTAACCATCATTAGCTGGCTATACACTTTCGCTGTAGGAAGGTTGGGATAAGCTGCCCTTTCCAAAGCGGTTTGAAGACATGCCAAGAATTTTTCCTTTTCCGTAGGCAACTCCTGGCCTTCTTCGTTTTCGTTGAATGTCAACCAGAATCTCCACGCTGGCATCGGAACCACAGCACGTTCCTCTACTGAAGCGACAGAAACACGGGACCGCATGCGACGCCGCTTACCGTTGCCCACTTGAGTGTGATCCAAAGCGGGCGATGGCGGGAACAGATCGATGAGATTGTCAGTCGGAAAACGAACTTGATACCGACGGACAATATCATCCTTGTAGGAAGGCCCGTGTTTCAAGACCCATTCCAAATGGCCTCGACTTTGAGTCGACCACTCCACCTGATTGGTGCGGTGTTCCAGAACCTTGCCCTCTGCTTGGCGGAGAGCGTCCTCAAGACAATGCCGCACTTGGCGATAATGTTCTTCGAGCTTCTTAATGCTCTCATTCACTTCGTCAAACGCCCGCTGTCTTTCTCGTTGCTCACTCTCGGCCTCGGCCTCCATTTGTTGGTAGAGTTTTCCCACCTCTTCGATGGGTGCCTCGAGCTCAAAGACCATTCTTTTTTCCTGCCCCCGTATGTACTCGGGAGCACCGAGCTTTTCGAGCGTTGCAAGACGTTTTCGACGCTCACCTAATTGACGGGCGATGCCTTGCTGTGTACCCAGATCAGTTAAGGCCCTCCTTCTTTTTAGGGTGCGCTGATGTCTTTCGCTTGTTGCTTCGATGTCCTCCTTATGGAAGTGAATCGTGCTGCCCAACCGCGCGGCCTCGTCTTTGAGTTTCTGTTTTTCCTCAAGAAGCTTTTTCATTTCCAGCTCTTGTGGCAAAGAAGAAAGCTTCCGTCTTAATTGCTCCGCCTCGCCCATAAGTCGTTGCCGCTCATGCAAGAGGCGTTCCCACTCGGGTAAAAACTGCTCAGCGGTGTCCATCCGTATCCTCCTTTCTTTTGTCAAATTGCGATGCTGCCATAGCAAATGAGAGATCCCAAATCTGCTTTGACGTAAACATAATACCACTTGACGTATTGTTAGTCAAATGCTATAATTGCCTCGTTCTTTACTAGGAGGTGCTCGTCATGGATGAGCTCGATAAAGGCGTAAATCGCATAGCCAACGCAGTGGCAGGGAAGAATATCAGGGATTTGTTTGATCCCGACAGTCCCCGCCATTGCAAGAACTGCAAACAAACGGCCGATTCGGATCATGTGTTCTGTATGTGGTGCGGCCAACACAATCCCAACTTCGACCGGGAAAGCTTCCGCGATACGTACGGCACGACCAACATCGCGGACGTGCGGCTGGAAAAATGCGGAGAATACCATGCGGAAGCCATTGCCTATTTCGGCGAGGAATACAAAATGTTCCCCGATGACGAAACAGGACCATATGTCCACCCTCGGTATTGCACTCTGTGCGGCAGAGACCTAATGCCGAAGGACTTCGTCGCCACAGCATAGCGCCGACACTAATCTAACCCGTAGCGCAAGCTACTCGCTGACCGAGAACGGTCATTTTTTACATTCCTACCAAACAGGTTCTGACATCCTTCACCCAGGCACCCCCCCCTATTTCCCAATCTTCCCTTTCCCGGCTGAGCGTTTCACGCCGCCGCTTTTCATGTGCTTGAACATTTCAACCTGGCCGAGGCGATGATTCGCTTCGACTTTTGTGGCATAACTTCCAAACGAACGCCCGGTTTTCTCCGAGAGCACTACATATTTCCCTTTGATTTTTTTGATCATTGATGCCGCTATTTTTAGCCTATTCCGTCGTCTTGCCGTCGAACGGCTTGTCTCCGGCTACCGCATCTGCTTTTGTTTTATAGATAATATTTTCCTCGTGATCCGGTGGTGAATAGACGGTGTATAGCTTCATCGGATCCGTAGGCGAGGTATTGATAATATTGTGCCGCGTCCCCGCAGGAACGATGATCGCAAATCCGTCGCCAATGGCGTGAGTCACTCCATCAAGAACCGCTTTGCCCGTTCCCTTTTCAATGCGCAGGAATTGATCAAGCCCATGCACTTCTTCACCAATCTCTTCTCCTGGAAGCAAGCTCATCAGGACGAGCTGGCTGTAATGCGCCGTGTAAAGCACCTTGCGGAAATTATCGTTTCCTTCAGCCAACTGCTCAATGTTATCGACAAATCCCTTCATTATCATAGGACTATTTATTTTCTCTTTGTTGCTCCGCTGCCTTGTCGTGCTGTCGTGCTGCCGCCTCATTGGCTTCAGCGGCATTTTCCCTGGTTTCGTCGGCTTGTTGATTTGCCTTTTGAGCGTCTGCGTCCGTGCTCCGTGTATCGGGCATATTATTATTTATTAGATTTATTTTAGTGGATTCTCTCCATGAATGATTCTGATCAGAAATAGGATTATGGCGGCGACAAGAAGCACATAGATGAACCCTCCTAACGTGTACGAGGTAACAATGCCCAACAACCACAGCACAAGAAGAATGACAGCGATAGTAACTAACATAGGTAAATTATTTTATTTATTTTTCGTCGAGTTTCGCCGCCGCCTCAGGGGTGGAAACGGTCTTGCTCATCGTGAACAAACTCACAATGCCCCATGCGATGAGAAGGTAGACGACCATCGCAAGGAGGGTGGTCCACTCAAAGACCTTGCCGGCGACAACGGTCGGTTGGAACACCGCGATGAAGGGTTGCGCGAACGGCCAGCTTATTGCATAGATGAAATCGGTAAATCCGGCGCCCGCATTCGCTCCTGCGAGCCGCAAAAAGAACCGAAATGCGAGGATTATCTCAAGTAACGCACAAATGTACCAAACGATCTGCGTCCCCCGAAACAGCGGCTTAGTGGTCGGAGAGTTGTATGAATCCATGGTTATAAAATAAGATTGCGACCTTTTAGCTCTACTCTATAAGATTGAGCCGTCCGGATCATGAGTCTATTACATATAAGAATCGGACCGGTGCAAGCCTAGTATTTACAGGCCATTCCCGAGATCCTCGATTTCTGCTTTTATATCCTCGAACACCGAGGCAAGCTCGGCAGGTGTCGGATTGAATCCCGGCGCGCCGTCGTTCACACGGGGAAGATCGGAGATGCTCGCATTGAGCTCATCGCTCTGTTCGGCCATCACGTTGGACATTTTTTTTAGAATCGCGGGGGTTCCTGCGACCTCCTCGACTCCCACTTCTTTTTTATTTTCGAGATTTTCCATGTTTATGCGAACCGGTTTTCATGTCGCCAACATTCGCCTTATATAGCATAGGGAATCGCACGACAAAGCGCGTTACCGTGTACCATATAACAACCTCAATTTCTCGAGTCCGCGGTGGGCCTGCACGGCGATGGCATTCTTTGATTGCCCGGTGATGAGCGCCATCTCTTTGAGTGAAAGTTCGTACACGTAGCGCATGCGCATCACTTTTTGATACGCAACCGGAAGCCGTGCGATCAAAAGCAGAGCCGCCTTTCCATCAAGCGCATCGTAAAAGCGTGCCGAGTTTCCCGTGTTCGGCTCGAACCCTTTTTCTATCAACACGTCGAGTGGGATTGTTTTGCGTTTCCGATATTCGTCCACGATGAGGTTATTGAGCACGTGATAGAGGAACGCCTTCATCACATCGATCTTTCCGCCACGCACAAGATAGCTCCATGTTTTTACGAAGGTGTCCTGCACGAGATCGTTCCCCATCGCGTGGTCATGCAGCTTAAAGTACGCGTGCGCATTAAGCCCCTTCTCGAAATCCATATGAGCGAGGGTAAGCGCCGCATGCCGTTTTGCTTCCTGCCTTGGGGTCATTATATAGTAGATAAGCCGCGCAGAACTGACCATTATTACACTATTACACGTCATGGTCATACTGAACCTTCAGTATGACCCCTTATTGCCGCAATAGCGAATCGTAATGCTTCTAATCCTCCTGCGTCTACATAGCTATGGAAACAATTAATGACGGGATAGCGCAACGGGGGGCGGTTGTCGGTGCGGATTTTTTCGACAGCCTATGGGAGGAAAGTTGGGCATATATCAAAACCGTCGTGGACATCGTGCGGGAACCCGTGCTGATCCTCGATAAGGACCTGCACGTGATGGTGGCCAACGAATCGTTCTATCGGACATTCCAGGTGGAATCGAAAGATACCGAAAAGAAATTGGTATACGACCTCGGCGACGGGCAATGGAATATCCCCTCCCTGCGAAAACTGCTCGACGATATCCTCCCGAAGAATACGTTCTTCAAGGGATTTGAAGTCATTCACGAATTCCCCGTGATCGGCCGCAAGGTGATGATACTGAACGCGCGTCAGATCCATTCAAAGCAATTTCCACCGATCATCCTCCTCGCGATGGAAGACGTGACGGAAATGATGGCGGTGGCGGAGACGCTCGCCGGGCATGCGAATGCCGCGGAATTGCGGTTTGCGGAAAAGACGCAAAAGCTGGAGCTTCATATCGGAAAGCTTGAAGAAGAGATAAATGAGCTGAAAAAGAGAGCAGCGTAATCTCCGCACCCAGGCGCGTTATGCCGCCTTTACAAACTTCCCCACAACGACGCCGATCACAATCGCCGCACCGCCGAGCAACATCATCTTTATGGCGTGGCGCCACATCTTTACCTTCACGATCCTCGCACTGATCATCCCCACTATCAAAAGTGCGAGCAACGACAACCCGACGGAGCACCACAACGCGGCGCTTAGCCCGAAGACGACATACGGAACGATCGGGATGAACGACGCGAGGATGAACGTGATGAACATCACGAGACCCGCAGTGAATGGCCCCGCTTCGGAGGTCTCTCCTTTCGCCTCATATTCTTCCGCGGACTGCTCCGAGAGGAAACTTCCCACCGCCATGGAAAACGCTTCCACGAAGGCGTAGACGATGCCCGTCAGGATGATCGCATGCCGTGCCGTGCCGGCGACGTCAATGCCGGCGAGCAGGCCCACGGTGGAAACAAGACTGTCCGAAATACCAAAAACGATATTGCGGAGATAAAGCTCTGTCTGTTTATGCATAAGAGAAGTATATCAGGTTTACGGACTTCTTTTTGACCATCGGCGAAAATCTTTATATAATTGTAGTACATTAATTAACTTCCCGTCGCACACGCGTGCGCGCGCTACTCCCCATGTCCAACCTTACCAAAAATATCATCTGGGCCATCATCACGCTGATCGTCATCTCGCTCATCTTCTCGTATTTTGTCGGGCCGACCAAACAACCGACGACGCTTAACCTGGACCAACTGGTGGCGGATATCAACAACAACCAGATCAAGCAGATAAAAGTGAACGGTGATGAGCTTAACGTCACGATGTCCGACGGTAGCGCGGCGGTGGCGCAGAAAGAAGATGGCGTGAGCATCACCGACACGCTGAAAAATTTGGGCGTCAACCAGTCGGCGATACAAAATGTGGATCTCGAGATCGTGAACCAGTCCGGCTGGGAATATTGGGCGGGTATCTTGATCGATCCGCTCCTCACGCTCCTTATTATCGGCTTCTTCTTTTGGTTCATGTTCCGGCAGGCAAAGACCGGCGTCAACCAGGCATTCCAATTCGGTCGCTCCAATCTCAAGCTCTCAACGGTAAAAGATAAGGTGATGTTCAAGGACGTCGCGGGATTGAAAGAGGCGAAAGAAGAATTGATAGAGGTCGTGGACTTTTTAAAAAATCCACAAAAGTTTTTGGATCTCGGCGCGCGCATCCCGCGCGGCATTTTGCTGATGGGGCCTCCGGGCACCGGTAAGACGCTCGTCGCGCGTGCGGTGGCAGGCGAGAGCAATGTTCCCTTCTTCTATATATCAGCATCCGAGTTTGTGGAAATGTTCGTCGGCGTCGGCGCCTCGCGCACGCGCGACGCCTTCATGCAGGCCAAGCGCGCTTCGCCCGCCATCCTATTCATCGATGAAATCGATGCCGTCGGCCGCCAGCGCGGCGCCGGCATGGGAGGTGGCAGCGATGAACGCGAGCAGACCCTCAATCAGATCCTCGTCGAGATGGACGGCTTCGACCGTGACACGCGCGTGATCGTCCTTGCGGCCACCAACCGCCCGGATATTTTGGATCCGGCATTGCTCCGCCCCGGTCGCTTCGACCGCCGCGTCATCCTTGATCTCCCCGACATGAACGACCGCGAGGCGATCCTCCGCATCCACAGCGAGGGCAAAACGTTAGAAAAGAACGTCGATCTCCGCCGCGTCGCGGGACGCACACCGGGTTTCTCCGGCGCCGACCTTGCGAACTTGATGAATGAGGCCGCCATCGCAAGCGCGCGGCACAATAAAAAATCGATCGGCCAAGCCGAACTTTTTGAGGCCGCCGAAAAAGTGATCATGGGACCGGAGCGCAAAAGCCGCGTTATCTCGCAAAAAGAAAAAGAGATCACCGCGTACCACGAAGGCGGCCACGCGCTCGTCGCCGCAGCCGTCAAAGACGCCGATCCGGTGCAAAAAGTTTCCATCATCTCGCGCGGATTCGCCGGCGGATACACCATGAAACTCCCGATGGAAGACCAGCATATTAAAACGCGTTCGCAGTTCATGGCTGACCTTGCCATGATGATGGGCGGCCACGTCTCGGAGAAGCTCACCTTCGGCGACGTCTCTACCGGGGCGTCGAGCGATCTCAAAGAAGCGTCCGAACTCGCGCGGCGCATGGTCACAAAGTACGGCATGAGCGAGCTCGGCCCGATCGTCTTCGGCAAGAGCGAACAGATGATGTTTCTCGGCCAGGAAATTTCCAACGACAAAAATTATTCCGAGCGCGTCGCGTCGGAGATCGATGGGCAGATCCGCAAACTCCTCATCCACGCCCAGGATGTCGCGGAAAGAATATTGAAGACGCACAAGGCCGCGCTCAAAAAGATCGCCGATACGCTGATAGAAAAAGAAGTTTTGGAACAGGACGATTTCAACGCGGTGCTGAAGCCGTTCAAGATAAAACCGATCGCTGCCTAAGGAATAGAAAAAAGCGGCATCACCATCGTGACGCCGCCCAGGATATCCGATCTCTCTTATCGGCTTCGATTTCAAAACGAACCCCCTCGCGATCGCGTGCTTCTTTCAGGAGATCTTCCCAAGACCAGCATCCAAAACGCGGGGGCAAAAGGCGGAGCGCGGTAGTCAAAATATTTTGTTCCACAGACAGCGGCTGCTCGGAGATCTTCGCATCCTGCTCGTACCACAGCCGTAGAGATCCAAGGATCATCATCGCCAAATCCTGATCGCTCACGAGATCAAGACGAGGCAGTGGCAATTGCTGCTCAAGGAATATTCCAACGCGCCGCCGCGATGGCAATCCTGCCTCACCTTGGATGTCAAAAATAGTGAATTCTGAGATGTCTATATTAGGCCTTGGCAACAAATCCATCGCGGCCTCAAGAAGCGTGCTTCTCACTGAGCGGCCGCATGATACGCCGCCCGCATCCTGAATCCCCCAAAGGAGACTCAGCGTCAACCTCGCCAGCCCAATATGGGCAAGTCCGGACAGTACCTCTGCCATAAGAGAGTCTCCTTCGCTGACTCCATCCTACCCTAAAGATTAAATTCAAACAATGTGGGCGCACTAGGACTCGAACCTAGAACCGGACGTGTATAAGACGTCTGCTCTGCCATTGAGCTATACGCCCATTCCCCTATTCAGACTAAAAGATTATCCGTAATAAGTAAATAAAAATCATAGTGTTTTGAAGGGTGTCGCGGAGGCACGAAGGTGCCGAGCGCCAAGGCGCGCGCCCAGCAGGGCGCGACGCCGTCCCTTCAAAGCACTGTGGTTTTTATTTCTCTATACTATCAAATTTATCCATCGCCTGCCCGGCCGTCGTGTTAAAGTTGTTGATCATATTCACGTCGGCGTTGATCTGGCTCACAATGTTCGCCACCTCGGTGTTCGGCTGGGGCGTACCGCTGAACCGTGATTGGAGCACGGCCAAGAGATGGTCGAGATCGTTGCTGTAAGTGATGAGCTCGTTGATGACCGCCAGCCGATTCGTCATGGACTGCACCGCCGCCTGCTGCGCGTCCGCCGATTTGATGTTCGGGATGTCCGTCGACATCTGCTGCACCTGCGCGGCGAGCTGCACTGCTTCATTACGCAACCCCGCGCTCTGGTTGATGAGCGCCGTCGTTGAAGCGAGCGCGTCCGTGTAGTCACCCTCCTGATCGTACTTGTTGATCGCATTCAATTCGTCCGTTGACTGGTTGGAATCGTTGACGATCGTCTGCGCGATGATGGCCCCTTGAACCCGTGCCGCAGTGAAGCTTGCCGGCACCCCATTCTGCCATTGCCAGAACAAGACAAGGCCGTATCCCACCGCAACGATGATAATAAAAGCCGCAATGATCTTGGTGCGACGGGAAAATGTGGACATATTGGATTATCTATTTTTAGCAAAAATCATTGAAAAAAGCAAGAAGGAATGGTAAATTGAATCACGCAGATCGGTGTGCGCCACGTGGCGGCGCATCGCGGGTATTGTATAACGGTATTACGTCACCCTTCCAAGGTGAAGTCAGGGGTTCGACTCCCCTTACCCGCTCAGCAAGAAGAATATGTGGCATTCCAAAACCGGGCTCACCCTCCGGGATGGTTTTGGAATGCCACATATTCTTCTTGCTGAGCTTGATGAGGAGGCGAACGGCGGAGCAAGATTTTCAGCAGAAAAATCTTGTGAGCCGGTGCCCAGACCAAATGCGAGCGACGGCGAGCATTTGAGTCGCGGGCGACTCCCCTTACCCACTTCCCTCAAAACAATAGTGAGTGGAGGCGTAGGGTAAAGATAAAAAAAGCCCCGCCACAGTGTAAGCACAAGGCTTTCTGTTGCGAGGCGTGACATCAAACTCACACAATGATTCGATGGGCTTTCCTCATCCGGTTAT
>Ga0187851_10002060_pt1 | contig 18257 bp, 11 predicted proteins | sample June2016WEW_6_10_FD_132997 | JGI IMG/M metagenome (GOLD analysis project Ga0187851, IMG submission 132997) | Peatland microbial communities from SPRUCE experiment site at the Marcell Experimental Forest, Minnesota, USA - June2016WEW_6_10 | ecosystem: Environmental > Terrestrial > Soil >...
CGGCACCGCGTCCCCGATTCATCCACCGACGAGGCCAGGTCAAAATTGAAAAGTATGCGCCGCGGGTTGCGTTTGCCCGAGGAGTAACGCGAAGGGCAACAGCAGACCGGCAAAAAGGAACGGGCGGCGCATACTTTTCAATTTTGACCTGGCCTCGTCGGTGGATGAATCGGGGACGCGGTGCCGGAAGGCCGGGAGAGCAGCCGAGGATCGATCTGAATTGCCAGATCCCGCGCGCGTTTCGATCCCTCGGTATCTCCGTGTTGCCCTAGCATAAGGCTGAGATTGAAATACAGTCCAGCTCGAAGCGGATCTACCTGAAGACCGGCGTGGCACACGTCGATGGCGCTTTTCCAATCGCCCGCTGAGTAAAGCGCGGCGCCCAGACTCTCATATACCGCTACGTTGTCCGGATCAAGCTCGATTGCGTGGCGGAACGACTCAATCTGCCCGGCAGGATCGCCCAGAGCACCAAACGTGAGGCCCAGGTCGAATTGGGCGGTAGCGTCCTTCGGATAAAGCCGCGCCGTAAAGGCCAGAACTTCGGAGCCCCTTTTCAGGTCTCCGCTTTCGCCAAGCGTGGCGCCCATGAAGATCAGCGCACGCAAGAAATAGGGATAGACCTTGAGCGCCTGTCCGTCTTTTTCCAAGGCGCCTTTGACGTCGCCGGCCGCTTTCAGGGCGGATGCCTGCTCGAAGAGTTTATCGGCGTCCTCCTTGAAATAGCGCGGCATGCGCTGCAGCATCATCCAGCGATCTCCCAGATCGATGATGCCGCTGGATTCTCCGTATCCGAGCTGGGCCGCAGCTTCTGCCAATTTCGGCTCCATGTCGGACAGCCACATCTCACCGAAGTAGCCACCACCCGGGGCGGTGTTGTCCATCGAAGTATCCTTCGCTACATCGGCGAACGCTTCTCCCTTCGCCAGGCGTGCGGCCACGCCCTCCGCCTTCTGTTTCTCGTCTACCACTAAAATGCGGAGGAACTCGCGTAAGGGAGGAATCTGCGCTCGAAGACTTTCATCGCGCTTTGCGGATTGGATTCCCTGCTCCGGATGCACGCGAATCCAGTGATCCGTCATATGGAACACGCCTTGATCCACCTGCGGCATGTGACAGCCGATACACTGGGCGCTCGCGTTCACCGGGCAGAGCGCGGCGCGCGGTTTCGCCGCACTGGAGTGACAGCCCAAGCAGGCCGCGGTGGATGCCTTCTCCACTTCCGCGGCCGTTCGATCTCGATGGGGATCGTGACAATTGGTGCACGACAGCGCCTTTCCGCTTTGTACGAAGCACTCTGAGTTGCGTATGGCAGAAACCTGGCTCGAAACCAGCATTTCTTTAGGCAGGGGATCGGAGCGATCCACAAACCCCATGTGACACCGGGCGCAAGTATCCATGCGCTGGTCGACGGGCAGTTTGTCCGGATTGACAATACTTGCGCCGGGTTTGCCCTGACGAATGGCTTGCACGTGCTCGAGAGCGGGGCCGTGGCAGCTCTCGCATTCCACTCCTCCATGCGCGCCCGCCCCTGACGTGCCCGGTTCGCCGTGACAGGTGAGACATTTCTCCTGGAAGCCGGGACTGAGCACCCTGCCGAAGGCGTCTTCATACGAGCCCGGCTCTCCGCTACCGAAGCCCGGCGAGATCGCCAGCGCGTGATTCGGCGAGTTATAGACATATCGCGCTTCGATGAGTGCCGGCCGCTCCAGCGGAATGGAACCCAGTTTATCGATCGAAAGAAGAAAGCTCAGGCCGTGGCGCTCGCCGCCCATGATTACTTTCGCGGGCAACGTGGTTTTCGCGCCACCTGGCATGGCAGCGGAGAAAACGAACCCACTGCTCTGGCGCTGGATCTCGTATTCGAGAGGCTTCGTGGAGCCTTCTTTGGCGCGGCCATGGAAGCCGGCCGGCAACAACTGCGTCGCCGCGCCCTGCCAGGTCCGGGCCATGGGGGTCTTAGCTTGGTTGGCAGCGATCTGCTGATGGCAAGAGGCGCATACCGCCGCTCCGGCATAGCGGGCATCGCCCGCATCCGCGCGACAACCCAGAGGCGAAAGGGCCACGAGTATGGCGACTGAAAACTGCCACCGATGGATCCCGCCTAAAAATCTCTCCACATTTGAAGGGTACCGTTTCCGGTACCCGATGTCTTGCCGTCCGGAGCTAGAAATTGAGCTGGAACTGCGCTTGTCCCTGACGTTGCGTATTCGATTGGCTATTAATCACCTGTCCAAAGGTTGGGTCGGCAATTCCCAGGTCCGGGCTACCGAACACCACCCTATTCAGCAGATTGAAATACGAAAAGCGTAGCTCCGCTTTGACGTGTTCGCCCATGTGGAAAAACTTATGCAGCGAGACGTTTTCATTCAGGTTCCAGGGAGCGCGGATATCGAGCACCCGCTGCGCCGTACCCAATACCCAAGGACCAGTGGCCGTGAACGCGGCTGCGTTTAGCACCGGCAGTCCTTTGTACACGTTGCTATACGAGAACTCCTGCTGAACACCGGGATTGACATCGACACGATTGCACGGGGCGCAGCCATTGTCCAGCGGATCGCCTGGAGCGAAGACAGAACCACCATTACCATTCCAGAGAGGAGTGCCCTCTGCGTAGGTGAGATTCGCGCTTACCTGCCATCCGCCGAACACATTGCTGACGAGCCCCTTATTGTTCAGGAGTCGTTTGCCCTGGCCGATCGGCAGCTCGTATGCTCCCGCGATAGTTAACATGTTGGGCTGATCGTTGTTGTCGATGGACCATTCCGCTTTCTGATTATTCTTGTTCAGAGAATCCACTCCGAACGAGGTGAAACCGGAGTTGGTGTTCGACATCATACGCGAAAGGTTGTAACTCACCAGGAAGAACAGACCGTCGGAGAACCGTCTCTCCACCTGCACCTGCATGGCGTTGTAGAAAGATGATCCGGTGTCATCGAAATTATTGAAAATACTCGAATACTGCGGGTAGGGGCGCAAGGCCTGCTGCACCGTGGCGCTGCTTCCGAAATCGGTGACAAAGCCTGGATAGGGGCTTTGAATTCCCGCCGCAATGGCCTGTGGAGAGTTAACCGGCATTGCGAGCAGGGTGCCGAGAGAGAGATACTGCGGGCTCATTTGGTCAATAGGGTTCAATTGGCCAGGGAGGCGATTAGCCCGGTTCCCCACGTAATGCACGGAAATAAACATCTTCTTCGGCAACTCGCGCTGAACGCCGATGTTCCAGGCGAGCACGTAAGGCGCGATGCCGTCGCCAGCGGAGAAGGCATTAATCTGCTGGCCAATCCCTAGGCTGGGGCTGAAGGGTGTGAGCGCCGGGTCGGGAAGAACGTTGCTATCCCAACTGCCGAAGCCCGGCGTGGTGCTGCCCGTCGAATTTCGGTGGAAGGACCCGGTGAGCAGGTTGGCGTAGTTTACGGCAACCTTGGCGGTGCCATATTCATACGCGCCACCATCCAGATAGTTCTGCGCGAAACCGCCTTGCAAAACGGTCTTATTATTGAAGGCGTAGGAGAAGCCTACCCGAGGACTGAAGTGATCCCAGTGGATGTTAGCCCGATCAAAGCCGGCGCAACCAGTGCAATTGCCGAACTGACTGGCCGCTCCGGGAATCCCGTTAGCTCCGGGATTTGGAATCGTCGAGTTGAAGAACACGATCTGGTTATGCACTTCAGTAAACGGCACCATCACGTCCCAGCGCACACCGATGTTGATGGTGAGGTTGGGTCTTAACTTGATGTTGTCCTGAATGTATGGTGAGAAATCGCGGTTGCGGAGCTTCAGTTCCGGTGAACCTACACGCGCGGCGCTGTCGACGGAGCCCAGCAGGAAGCTGGCGAACGCATTTCCCGTGGTTCCGAGATTGGCCGGATTGGCCGTCTCATTATTGCTGAAATTAAAGTTACCCGCGCACTGCTGGCATTCGTTGTCATCCTGATAAGTGCGCCGCAACTCCCACCCGATGTTGAAGGTGTGTTTGCCTTTGATCCACAGGTAGTTGTTTTCGAGCACCCACCCCAGCTTCCGGTTGATGGATTGAATCCAGGGCGACCCGAAGGTGGTAGGCGCAAGGGGACCGCTGAAGTTGATCGCCGGAAGTTGGGGCGCACCGGGGGCTGCAGCGAAGGTGATATTTTTCTCCAAGCTGATCTGATCGTTCAATTCGCCCAGCCAGCTTGCACCGAAAGTCATTACCAGGTGCGGAGTGATGGCGTTGGAGTAGTCGAGTAGAAACACCGTGCCAAGATCCGGGTTGAGGGTTTCACTGCCCAGCTCGCCGAGCAGGTGAGAACCGGTTTCCGTGGCGTAGGAACTCTGCTTGTCCCGCCAGTTGCTCCAGTGGATGGATTGCTTTTCGTTGATGTTGTAATCGATGTTGTAGCCCCAATTGGTTTGCCTGGTGGGGAGAACCCCTTCGTTGGATTGGAAGTTGTTCACATAACCAGGAAAAGTGGGATTGGGCATCAACGACAGCAACGTGCTCGATAATGGGCTGAAGCGGCTCTGGGGGATCTGGCTGTTGGGGAACGGCGCCCCCGTTAACGGATCGTAAATGGCTAGACCTGTTGCAGCGAAATTCCCCTGTTTCTCGGCGGCCGTCGGCAGGGACATGAAGGTCAAGTCCGGGGTGTTACGCCGGTACCATTCCGTGCTGACGTGGAAGAACAAGCGGTTCTTCCCGTTGTACACTTTAGGGATCCAAATGGGGCCACCGATGGTGAAACCGTAATTGTTTTCGTTGTCGACGGGAACGGTCGAGTTGTAGGCCCCGCGCGCATCGAAGTAGTTGTTGCGCAGGATCTCGAAACCGTCTCCGTGAAACTGGTTAGTGCCGGAGGCAAGCTGCCAGGTCACAACGCCCTGCGCCAAGCCATACTGGGCTGAAAAGGACGAGCGCAGTACATCGCCTTCTGCGACCAATTCAAAGGGCGGGTTCCAGATGGTCTCGAACCCTTGCGTTTCCGACTGAGCCATCGGAACGCCGTTGAACACTACTTCGCTTTCAAAGTCCACACCGCCATTGATTCGGTGGCTGAAGGTGCTGCCGGTCACGCCGGGGGCCAGGAAAATGAACGAGTCAATCTGACGGCCGCGGCCGTCCCCTTCATCCAGCTCGACTGGCAAATTCTGGACCGTTTCATGTGTAAGCGTAGTGCCGACCTCTGGTTCGGTGGTATTCAGGGTGATGGCGCTCTCTTGCACTTCCACGCTTTGCGTGACGTTGCCGGTCTGCATCGATATGTCCACCGTGGAGGGTCGTCCGACTTCTACCAACACCCCGTTGTGGACAGCCATCTGAAACCCGGCATTCTCGGCTTGCACCGTGTAGGTACCCGGGATCAGGTCCGTCACCGTGTAAGTGCCCGAGGAACTGGTTTCTGTGTGGCTGGCAACTTTGGTCGCGACATTTGTGATGGTTATCTTTACACTCGGCATCACGCTGCCGCTCGCGTCCACCACGGTCCCGGTAATCGAACTGAGGGCTTGGCCGCGAAGGATTGCCGGAGACGTCAGGAGTGCAAGGCAGACCACTAAACCTGCGGTTAACGAGCGCCAACTGATGGCGCGGGCACGATGTAACAGGGAAAGCATCGAGAAAATCCTCATGTACGGCTCCTTGCCGATAACGTCTGAAATCGAAAGGTCTAACCTGAAACAATTAGGCTATAGTGTTTTAGCATTAGGCCCGGCTTTAAGTGGTGAGGGATTGCTGAAATTTTAATGAAATCTTTTGGGGCACAGCGAGTTAACGGTTTCATCCGGCCGGGATTGATTCATGGACTTCCTGGCGTAAAGTGGGGTGCTCGGGGGTATAAGTGGCACGCCAACTTGCCGCCGGACCAGTAACAATGTTTCCCGATACTCAGACGCACGAAAAGTTCTTCTCCTGATTGAAGCACCCTGTTCCGCTAGTTGCGATATAATCGGTCGCATGCTAGCTGGCCGGGATGGGGAACTGGCCGGTCCGTCTGCGCGAGGGAGAACCCCAGCCGCCATGCCTGCGGTGCACGATAGGGCGGTTGAAGGTGAGCCTGCAGCCAGGGACTGCGCCCAGATTTATCGCTGCGGAGATGTGGAGATTGACCCTTCTTTAGGCTGCCTGAAACGCGGCGGAATCGAGCAGCATCTTCGCCAACAATCCTTTCATTTACTTTTGTACATGATTGAGCGGCGCCAGCGGCTAATCAGCAAGGAAGAGCTGATTGAGAACTTCTGGCAAGGCGCGGCGGTCACCGACAATGCTGTTGTCCAGTGCGTCAAGGAGATCCGAACGGTTCTAGGAGACGATCCGCATGAACCGCGATTTATACGGACGATTTACAAGTTCGGATACCGCTTTATTGCGAATGTAGTAGAAGAGCCGGTAGCCGCAGAAGTGAGCCGTCCGAGTCTCGAAGTCGACGCGGCGCGACTTTTGTCCTTAGTGGGAACGGCCGCTGTGCCGGAAGCAATGCCGGCCGCCGAAGCCGAGGTGAAGGCTCACGGTGACGCAGCGACAAGCAGCCCCCCCATGCGCTGGAAGACGTGGCTCCGAAAAATAGTGCTGGGTCTTGCGGCCACGGGAGGAATCGCGCTGGCCTGGACCGTGCTCCGGCATTCGGCAGCCCCAAAAATGGAAGTGACCCTGCCTCAAGTCCCGGGACGGAAGGCGCTCGCGGTTATGTATTTCGAGAATCAGAGCGCCAAGCCGAATCTAAACTGGCTGAGCGAGGGCTTGGCCGACATGTTCATCACCGACCTGGCCCGTTTCGACAAGCTGACCGTACTAAGCCGCGAGCAGCTGCATCTGCTGCTTGAGAGAAACGGCCACGAACGGCAAAACGGGATTCGCTTGGATGACGCGCTGGATATTGCACGCAAGAGCCATGCGGAGGCGCTGCTGCTGGGCAGTTTCCTGACGCTCGGAGAAGAAATTGTAGTCAACACGCGACTGTTCCAAACCGCTAGCGGCCAATTGCTCGCCGCGGATCAGTTCGAAGTGGACCAGCCCGCGGATATTCTGGCGCGGATCGATCTGTTGTCGCCCACGTTGGCGGCTCGTTTGGGTGCTGCGCCTCTGGACAAGCACCATCAGGCCGGCCTCGCCGAGGCGATGACGAACAACCTGGAAGCGTACCAATACTACTCGCTCGGTGTGAGCAAGGCGCAGGCGTTTCAGAACTCCCAGGCCATCGCGCTGCTGAGCAAGGCGGTCCAACTGGATCCGAAATTCGCGTTGGCGTACGCGCGAATCGGATACGCCTACTCCGTAACGGATTTCGTTCCGGAAAGAGGCAGACCGTTTCTGGCTAAAGCTATCCAATTGTCGGACCATCTGGCGCCCAAGGACCGCTTGTTTGTTACAGCGTGGTACGCGATCGCCCGGCAGGATTACCCCGCCGCGATCCGGACCATGCAACAAATCGTCGACCAATTCCCCTTGGAAACAGAGGCGTACACGCGCCTGGCGCGGCTTCTGATCGGAGAGGAACGGCCGCTGGAGGCCATGGCCGTGGTGCGGAGGGGAATCGAGGTAGATCCTGAATTCGGAGATCTGTACAACGTGCTAGGCATCTGTTATCTGGGCCTGGGGCGCTATGACGAGGCCATTGCGGCGCATCAGCGCTACGTGCAGCTTGCGCCGTCCGAACCCAATGCGCACGACAGCCTGGGCATGTCTTTTCAGCATGCTGGGAGATACGAGAGTGCAATTGCTGAGTACAACGGCGCTTTGCTGCTGGATCCGGAATTTGAGCCGGCCATTATTCACCTGGGTGACGTCTACTTTCAGCAAGGCCGGTACCGCGAGGCAATCCGTCAATACCAGCGCTACATTCAAGTCACGGGGTCTGACACGGCGCGCGCAGTAGGGTATGGCAGCATCGCGCATGTATATTGGCGGCTTAAGGAATTCAGCAAAGCCGAACAAGCTGCGCAAAATGAGACCCGGTTCGAGAAAGGAGCGGTCTGGAACTCGTTGCTGCTGGCTTTGGATCAGGGCCAGCCCGCTAGAGCGGCCCAATTGAAAGAAAGCTTCGATCAGATTCTCCGGAGCGGGCCTTACCCCACGCGCGGGTCCAGGAACGAACTCAGAAGCCACGATTACTATCTCGGTACGCTTGAGCTGCGAGAAAACCACATAGATCAGGCCACTCAACATTTCCGCGAGGCTCTTCGCCATCTTCCGCCGAGCTCGGGAATGGACCTTTATGAAGATTGCCTTGGTAACGCCTATCTCGACGCTGCCCACCTGGAAGAATCGATCGGCGAATATCAGCGCATTCTTGGGCTGAATCAGAACTACCCGTTGGCCCAATATCATCTCGCCCAGGCCTATCAGCGAAAAGGCCAGGTGGCTGAGGCGCGGGCAGCATACGAACGTTTTCTCCAGATCTGGAAGAACGCGGATGCGGACATTCCCGAAGTCGTGGATGCCAAGCGAGAGTTTGCGATGCTGAAATCGGAAGCATCCGCTCGCAACTGAGAGAAGCTGTCGCTCGCGAAAATGTGTCGGTTTGACGCGGACGCTCAGCCCCTCCCCGTTGAATCTTTGAACGGAGCGATAATCGGCACATGCAACGACGCCAATTTCTTGGTGGCGCGGCAGTGGCGCTGGCGGTCGATATACGGCCTGACCTGAATGCATCCCGGATCTGCAGTCGAGTCGCTCCGAAAAGCTCCAATGTTATCCGGCTCAGGGTAGCACCGCGACCGAATCTGACCTCATCCGCGAGATTTTAGACCGCAAAACTGATAAACTTTCCGCAATGGTAGATATACCCGGTTCTGCTCGTATCACCGAGCTGCTCGGCAAAATTAATGCCGGGGATCGGGACGCCGAAGCCGAACTGGTTCCGTTAGTTTACAAACAACTTCGTGATCTGGCCAGACACCAGATGCGTATGGAAAGGCCGGGACATACGCTTCAGACCACCGGGCTTCTGCACGAGGCCTACCTACGTTTGATGGGTGGCCACGGGCCCAACGACTGGATGAATCGGACTCATTTCTTCGCGGTTGCGGCGAGTGTGATGCGCAGAATCCTCATTGACTACGCGCGTGCTCGATGCGCTGAAAAACGCATTGGTGCACGACGGCGAACGGATCTAAACGAAGCAAAGTCTCTCGTTGCCAATCAAAGCTGGGACCAGATCCTGGATATCGATGAGGCGCTCATGAACCTGGCAAAGATCGATTCGCGGCAGGCCCGCATTGTGGAGCTGCGTTTCTTTGCCGGATTGGAGATCGATGAAGTCGCGCAGGTTCTCGGGATTTCGGGAAGAACTGTTAAGCGCGACTGGCAGTTTGCTCAAACTTGGCTCTACGGCCACCTGGAATCGGCTTATGCAGCCGGGAAGTCTCGCAAAACAATGGCACCTGATCCCTCGAAATCCCGCATATCCTAAATTAGGGCGCCGACACCAATGATGTCTGCAGACGACCGACATACCCAGGAAGAATGGGATCGGCTGAAGAGTTGCTTCGCCCAAGCCCTGGAAATCCCTGCGGAAGACCGCCCCGCGTTTCTCGACCTGTGCTCCATCGATAGCTCCACCCGTGCACAGCTTTTGGAGATGCTGGAAGACTATGAAGAGGCTGACCGCCTCTTTGCGCGGCTAAGTACCGAAGTTCGTTCTTTCAGCGTGGAGAAGCAGTTGGTGGATCCCGGTGAAACACTATGCGACCGTTTCTTGATCTGGAAATTTCTGGCTCGCGGCGGCATGGGAGAAGTATACGAAGTCGAGGATTTGGAACTGGGAGGGAGGCTCGCGCTAAAAGTGATGCGCAAAGGAGTGGCGGCATATCCCGGTAGCCTGCAACGTTTTAGAGAGGAGATTCGGTTGGCTCGAGCGGTCAGCAGCCCGCACGTCTGCCGTGTGTTTGACGTCGCGCGCCAAAACGACTCAACGCGGGACCTGATCTTTTTTACTATGGAGCTGCTCCACGGCGAAACGCTTAGCGACCGGATACTCCGATGCGGAACATTCGGCGTGGAAGAGGCCCGGCCTGTAGTACGGCAACTGGCCATGGGACTCCAGGCGGCCCACGCTTGTGGCGTCGTGCACCGTGATTTGAAGAGTAGCAACGTGATGATCTGCCCAGGCACCGTGGAAGAACGAGTGGTGATAACGGATTTTGGTCTGTCGTTGCCGCTCGAAGCCGAGGGGCTGGTTGGGGAGTTGATGGATGGGGCGACCCACGCTTATGCTCCTCCAGAACGATCGGACGGTAAGGATAATACCGTCACCGGCGACATTTTTTCGCTGGGCGTGGTGCTCTACGAAATGATGACCGGAACGCTTCCCCAAGCCTCAGGTTCGTCACCGCCTCCATCTCCGCGCCAGCTGCGCTCCAACCTGCCCGCTGCGTGGGAGGCAGTCATTCTGCGATGTCTCGAAAACGATCCCGCCAAGCGATACGGGCGTGTTATCGACATTGCCCACGCATTACAGTGTTTTCCGGCTGAAAAAACCACGCGGCGCATGTTCTGGCTGACTGCCGCTGCCACAGCCGCATCCGCGGGCCTAGTGTGGAGAGCGAAGTGGCCATCAGCGCACCCCAGCCCTGAGCGGTCTCTTGCAGTTCTACCCTTTGTCGCCGACACGCCGCTCAAGTATCTTGCCGATGGCCTCGCCGATAGGCTCTACGACAGTTTGGGGCAGCTGCCGGGATTGCGAGTAATTGCCCGCTCCGCGTCGGAACGGGCAGGGGAAGCCTCGCGAGCCGGACAGCAGCTGGACGTTGCGTATATTCTTGCCGGATCGGTCAACGCCCAAGACATCCAGCTTAGGATCCATCTGGAACTATCGACTGCGGGCAACAGATCTCGCGTCTGGTCGAACACCTATGAGATAACCAATGAGCAAATTGCGGCCATTCCAGCACAGGCGGTGCGGTCACTCATTCGTGTCATGGCGCTCGAGCCTCAGTCGACAGCCATGTCCAGCGCGCCGGATTCGAACGCGAATGCCGCCGCCTATCAGTTGTATTTACTGGGCCGCTTCCACGCTTCCAAACGCGATCCTGCTTCGTTGCACGAAAGCGTGGCGTGCCTTGAACGAAGCGTTAAACTGGATCCTCATTTTGGCGCAGCCTATGCCTCTTTGGGATTCTCCTACCAACAACTTGCATTCATTGATAGGCTTACCGCCGCGGACAGTATTGCCCGCGCCAAGCAAGCCGCAGCTACCGCGGCGGCGTTGGACCCCAACTGCGCCGATGCCTATTTTGTGGTTGCACTGGTTCAACAATGGTGGGACTGGGATTGGAAGGGCGCCGAAGCGAATTACAAGCGGGCGCTAAGCGTAAATCCGAACTTGGCCCCAGCCCATCATTGGTACGCTCGGCTTCTCTATCCGCAGCAGCGCTTTGCGGAAGCCTTGTCGGAGATCCAGACAGCTGGAAAACTCGACCCACTGGATCGCACGCTACGAGTTGCCAAAGGCATGATCCTGACCTACGCGCGGGATTTGCCCAACGCGATCAAAGAGCTTCGCCTACTTGCCGCGGAAGATCCCGGATACGGCTATGTCTACGTACCGCTCTCTTGTGCACTTGAGGCCGCGGGCCGCTATTTAGAGGCGTTGGCAGCAGCGTTTCGAGGTGTCGAGCTTACCGATCGGGCGAGTTTCGCGCTTTCGCAATTGGGACATCTTTGTGCGCTAACAGGCCGCGACGGGGAAGCTCGCGCCCTGCTCGATGAACTGGACAGGATGTATCACCATGGAACCGCCTCGCCGGCGGAGATTGCCGCCATTTATGTTGGCTGGAAGGACAGGGAGAGTTCGCTCCACTGGCTGGAGCTGGGATTACCTGTTCGCGACATGGTCCTCACCATCCTACCGGTCGATTCCCAATTCGATTTTCTCAGAGACGAGCCTCGATTCAAGAACCTCATGTCACGGGTTTACCCGAAACTGTTCTGATCTCGGCTGTTTTGGCACTCGTAGGCTATGGATTGCGCAATATAATATCAGAGACTCGAAAGAGTCGATCTCAGAAAAGTATCGAAAGGAATACGCAATGTCACGAGTGGATGAGCGAAAAGAAGAACTTGAGCTCCGAACGGGGCCCGCTATGGCAGGACCGTACAACGACGAGAATTCTTTCATTAACCCAATACCTGGTGGCTATCCATTTTGCCATCGGGGCGTCAATGTCAATTTCCCCGTAGAAGACGGGGGGATTTATGCCGCAAAGGCAACGCTAGGGGGCCTGGGAACAAATCCTCAGTTTGTTCTGCAAGTTACCATGGACGGGGCTGGCCCGGGAGGTATATTCTTTCGGGAAGCCATCCCTACTGGGGGCGCACCCGTGTCCAACTTCAAAACACATGCTGAAGTAAATGGCGACTATGTTTTGAATGCCCCCCCCGTGGATGTCGTCGTCCAAGTGATAGAGCAGGGTCAGGGACTGCAACTGTCCATAACCCCAAAATGAATCGGGCGATTGAACGCACCGTTTTGCTGGCAGCGATCACGGTTGCTCTGCTGCCAGCGTTCCCGACAGCCTGCGCGGAGAACTGCGACTTCAAGGGTTGGTATGTAGAGGCGAAGCCAGCTAGTGGCGAAACCCACCTGAATGTCTTGTTCGACCCTCGCTCCTTTCCGCAGGCCGATACAAGGTTCATCGCACAACTGAATGTCGCCTCATTAGGTCCGGCCACTTTCGAACTGGCGCTGTACCGTCACGTGGCGTTCGACGGAAACGGATTAATTCAGGACTCTGGAACGGCACAATTCGTGCGGGCCAACGCCCCTTCTGCTATGCAGAACGGTCAGCGCCTTTTGCTAAACGTCAAAGTGTGCGAAAACTCTTACCCGAAGCCTGTCCTGATCCGATGGGACCGGGACAGCCACGGACACAAGACGATATTCATCGAGCCACAGCCGTGATGTCATCTTCTCTGGCAAAAGGCGGGATATGTTCGGTGGTACTCTTCCTGTTCCCGGCGCTCAGCCAGGGGCAGGTCTGCAGCGGTGCTGACGATATCCCGCGCAGCGCCTGGTTTCCGATGTCCAATGCCAGCCTCACACAGTGGTTGGGCTTCGATCCCGAGCAGGAAGCACAGAGCGATTACACCGCCGCTCGGGACAAATGGTCATCGATGGATATTGCCGCGCTTCGACAGCACGCGTGGATGCTGTGGTCGGCGTTAACAGCGGATTCAAAAACCTCACGGCCGCCCGCAACCAGGCCGTCATCCTTCCAGACGCTCCCCCGCTGGCAGACCTGGTACCCGGCCGAAGACGTTTTGAGGGCGTCGCTGCAACCTCCCCCGAACAGACTCAAATTCAGCCCGGATGATCAAAGGATGTTGCTGCTGGAGTTTCCTCGCCAATTGCGCAAGCCGGAGCCTCCCAGCCGCAATAAGCAAATTGCGCCAGTACGCGAGTCTGTAGTCTTGTCCAGCGCCCTTTACAACAGTGTCACGTGTGAGCAGATCGTTACGCATCATCTGGGCGACTCTGGCGTTAAAAACAATCTCCTCTATAACAAAAAAACTCATGACATAACATCTTTTCAAGGCCACGAAGACGCCATGGCCCTGAAGACGATGTGGATGCGCATCTCGCGAGATGGTTGCGATCATATTCCTGTCTGGGACGGAATTCCTGGAGTACCGAAGGCGACTGACAATCAGAATATTACTTGGCCACGCACAGTTTCTGTCCGGGTTCGAAGAGGGCAGGTGTGCGGGAATTCCAGCTCAACAGTCGATCTCGACGATTTCTACTGGTACCAACTTGGCGATCCCAAAGAGGTCGATCGCATCCAATCTCTCTTTCCCCCGGATGGCGTCCATACTGGCGACTTCATGATTCTGGTGGGCATGCACGTGGCCACCCGCGAAATTCCCAATTGGGTGTGGTCGACATTCTGGTGGCACGACCATCCAGTTTATGGCGCCTTTGCCGCAGACCGCCCCAGTCCAAGCTTGATCCGGGGCACATGGCGGCATTACCTGATGGACACCGCCTATGACATGGACCGCCCCTGGCAGTCCACGGCACAGCCGAAAGCCACTTTCAATCCTTATCTTGAAGGCGACATGCCTGACGGTGTCCGATCGAATTGCATGACCTGTCATCGTCGAGCTGCGTGGCCTGTGCCGAACGACAAGCGTGAGACGCTCAGTTCGAAGGGCGTCGGGCTCGAATTCCGGAACATCGTCGTGACCGGGAGTGAAGCGGCAACGGCATCGTATTTTCCAGAGTATGAAGACCTGCTTAGGTTGAGTTTTCTGTGGACACTCGCCAGGCCCGATCCGCCGCCCAATTGATTTTCGCCGGTCACGTCCACCAGCCCATCGGCAAGATAAGGGACGTCACCTCGCGGTCAGGCGCCCCCCTGGAACTGGACTTGTGTTGAACCCGACAGCAACGTCTCTGCTAAGCCACCCTACAAAACGATATCCGATAATCGTCCTGGGCACTTTGTCTCTGGTCGAAAAAAAGTCCTTTCGCAGGCCTAACGTGTTGAGAACGATTCGTATCTGGAGCCGGCCCAGGCTCTCTCTTCGTCTGCGCTCGAGTTCGAGAAGGATCTCGGCTGGACGCCCAGTCTGGATGCGCTACCGTGCAGTCTCCCGCGAGCTGTGGAGAATTGGTTTTCGCTGCGCCTCCTCGGCTGTGCGGTGAATCTTCGAACGGAGCGATAATCGGCACATGCAACGACGCCAATTCCTTGGAAGCGCCGCGGTAGCGCTCGCGGCCCAGCGGATCCGCGGAGCTAATGACCGCATCGCCGTGGGCCTGATCGGTTGCGGCGGCCGGGGGCGGTATGTAGCAGGCTTGATGCGCGAGGCGCCCGGCGTCGAGTATGGCGCGGTCGCGGATGTTTACCTCGCGAACGCCGAGCGTGCGAAAGAATGGGCCGGTCCGCAGGCGCAGGCGTATCAGGATTTCAGGCGGCTGCTCGAGCGGAAAGATATTGACGCCGTTCACATCGCCACGCCCGACCACTGGCACGCCGCCATCACGGTGCTCGCCTGCCAGGCCGGCAAAGACGTCTACGTGGAGAAGCCGCTCGCGCACAATGTCCGCGAAGGCCGCGCGATGGTGTCAGCCGCGCGGCGGTACAACCGCATCGTGCAGGCCGGCACGCAGCATCGCTCGGCGGCGCACTTCCGCGAAGTTGAAAAAATCGTGCAAAGCGGCGCGCTGGGGAAAGTGAACTGGGTGCGCGTCTGGAATTACACCAACCGCTACCCGGAAGGCATCGGGCACGAGGCTGATTCCGAGCCTCCGGCCGGCCTCGACTGGGATTTCTATCTCGGCCCGGCGCCATACGTGCCTTTCAACCGCAAGCGCTTCCTTGTTACATACCGCTGGTTCTGGGACTACTCGGGCGGCTACATCACGGACTTCGGCACCCACCGGCTGGATACCGTGCATCAAATTATGAACGTGACTGCGCCACGCACGATCGCGGCCAGCGGCGGGCGCTTCAGCCTGCGCGACGACGGCGAAATTCCCGACGTGTTGCAGGTGACGTACGAGTATCCCGGTTTCGTCATGAGTTATGAATCGTGCCTGCTCAACGGCCACGGCGTCGGCGGGCGCACTCCTGGAATGCAGTATTACAATGCACGCGGCGCGGAGGATCGGCCCAACGGCATGGCTTTCTACGGGACGCGCGGTGCGTTGTATGCCGACCGCATCGGCTACGAAATCTATCCCGAACCGAACAAGCCCGGTTCGGCTTCGCCGCCGCTCGAGCGCACGCAGATGAATACTTCGGATGCCACGCGGCTGCACGCGGCGAATTTCATCGAGTGCGTGCGTTCGCGCAACACGCCTTCCGCGGAGGTGGAGACCGGTCATCGCTCCACCACCGTGGCGCACCTCGGCAACATCGCCTTCAAGACGGGCAAGAAGCTGCATTGGAACGCGGACACCGAGGAATTCGCCGGCGATGCCGAGGCGTCGAAGCTGCTCGCCCGTCAGGCGCGCAAGCCTTGGGATTTGATTTAGTGGCACCGCAGATTCGCTAGGATAGTCCAGGTGACCAAGGCCCGGCTGTTGATCATCGGAGCGAACGGCTTTCTGGGACAGCACCTGTCGAAAGCGGGTTTTTGTTTCGAGGTATTCGAAGCTGACCTGGCGGCTCCGCGGGGCGAGCGAGGCTTCGCGATGGATGTCACATCGTCTGCGAGCGTGGATGTGGGTTTCAAGCATGCGCGGCCAAACGTTGCCGTTCTTCTCGCCGCGGTCTCGGATATCGATCAATGCGAACAGCACCCAGAGATCGCTGAAGCAGTGAATGTGTGCGGCGCGGCTCACGTGGCCGAAGCATGCGCGCGCAGCGGAGCCCGGATGGTATTCACGTCGTCCGCGGCTGTCTTCGATGGCACCCGGCATGGCTACACGGAGAGCGATGCTGCCACTCCGCTGAGTGTCTATGGCAGAACGAAGGCGCGCGCCGAGGAATTGATTCTGGCTAAGCTGCCTAACGCGTTGATCCTCCGCCTAGCACTGGCGATCGGATTCGCCGAGGGTTCCGGAACCAATGCGATGCTCAATCGGTTCGCGGCGAAACTCGGAGCGGGCGAATGCGTTTGGCTTCCCGATTTCGAGTACCGCAATCCGATCGATGCCGGCACACTCAGCACTTTACTGCTGGAACTGCTTGGCGCTGCCCGTGCAGCTGGCATCTTTCACGTGGGCGCCAGGGAAGCAATCTCGCGTTTCGAACTCGGGGTCAAGCTGGCGCAGAGGATGGGCTTCTCGCCACAACTTGTCCAAGCACAAACCGAGCCGCTGCCAGGCCGGGCGCCACGAGGCTTAGATCATTATCTTCTGACCCGCAAACTCGGTGAAGTGTGCCGCACACCGGTCCCCAGTTGCGACGACGTTATCGAAAGAGCTCTCCATGCCACTACCCAAAGCAATTCATGAACTCGAGTACGGTCAAGGCTCCATTTACGGGCCGGAGGAAAAAGCTGCGCTCGATGACGTGCTGTGTAGCGGCGCTCCTTCCTGCGGGCCCAAGGTGAAGCAGTTCGAAGAGAGCTTCGCGAGTTACTGCGGCGCTTCCTACGGACTCGCCGTCACCTCCGGAACGACAGGTCTGCAACTGGCGGCGATCGCGGCGCGCCTGGGGCCGGGCGATGAGGTGATCACGACGCCCATTAGTTGGATTTCGACGGCCAATGCCGCCGTGGCTCTAGGAGCGAAGGTTGTGTTCGCGGATGTGGATCCACGGACGCTGAATCTGGATCCGGCCTCCATAGCCCGGACGATTACCGATCGCACGAAAGCGATTATCGTGGTGCATCTCTACGGTCAGTGTTGTGACATGGACCCGATCATGGAACTGGCGCGGCAGCGGGATATTCTGGTGATCGAAGATTGCGCACACACCGCGGGCGCGGAGTACAAGGGTCGCAGGGCCGGCACGCTGGGCGACATCGGGGTCTTCAGTTTCCACCAGCAGAAGAACATGGTGACGCTCGGAGAGGGGGGCATGCTCACTACCGCGAGGCACGATCTGTACGAACGCATGTTGGGGTTCCGGTCGCTATGCTGCCGCACCTATGATCCCAAGGGGAAATACCTTCCGCTGGATGAGTCCAAGCAGCCCATGGGAAAGCGCTACTGGTACCTGGATTTCGACGATATCGGCTTCAACTTTCGAATGACGGATGCGCAAGCGGCGACGGGTCTCGAGCAGTTGAAGAAGCTGGATCAGTTCAATGCACGGCGGATCGAGATCGCCAATATGTATAGTGAAGGACTGCGCAACGTTCCGGGAATCACGACGCCATATATTTCTCCGGACATGAAACACGTCTTCCATATCTACTGTGTGCTGGTGGGACCTGAGTTCCGTTTAAGCAAGGAAGACTTCATGTGGGAACTGTACACGGCGAAGGGCATCAAAGCGTGGTCGCATTACATGCCGATCCATCTCACCACGGCCTACCGCAAGCTGGGCCATGCGGAGGGCGAGTGCCCGGTGGCAGAGGCGTTGTTCCAAAAGTATGTGAGCTTACCCATTCATCCGCGGATGACAGAAGCATCTATCAACTATGTGATTGACAGCATCCGGGAATTGGCATGACAGGTTTCGAAGCTCAGGTCAGCCGCATTCGGGCCGAAGGCGATTTCTTTGAGGCCGGGTCACCGGTCTTTATCGGAAGATCTCCGGGGCGCCTGGACCTGATGGGCGGCAACGTGGATTATACGGGCGGCCTGGTATTTGAAGCGACCATTCGCGAAGCTACCTGGGCAGCCGTGCAGTTGCGGGCCGATCGACGCATGCACTTTTGGAAC
>Ga0187851_10002065_pt1 | contig 18245 bp, 14 predicted proteins | sample June2016WEW_6_10_FD_132997 | JGI IMG/M metagenome (GOLD analysis project Ga0187851, IMG submission 132997) | Peatland microbial communities from SPRUCE experiment site at the Marcell Experimental Forest, Minnesota, USA - June2016WEW_6_10 | ecosystem: Environmental > Terrestrial > Soil >...
AACCTCGCGGATCGTTTTGAAAGGCAGGCAAACGCCGAGGCCGCTTCCTCTGCAGGCCATCCGACTGCCGATCCACCCAGGGAGCCACATTCTTGAGCGCAGAGTTGAGCCGGGCCCGGCTGCTGACTCGCGCACAGAGCGCGACTGCGTTGGCGATTGCGCTGCTGGGGGCGAGCGGATGCCACCACCACCACATCAACACTGCGCAATCTGCTCCGCCACAAGAGTATCCGCCGCCGGTTCAAACGGCTCCGGCTCCAAGGCCATCGACTACTGCGCCGGCTCCGGGCCGGATTCCCGTAACGCCCGCACCACCGGGAGGTGTGGACGCAGCAGACCTGGACTACGTCAACACGCACCAGCCCATCCTGAGCGAAGTGGGGTATGCAACCTGGTATACAGCGCCCTACAAAGGCCGGCGAGCGGCCAACGGCCAGGTCTTCGATGACGACGCGATGACCGCGGCGCATCGTACGCTGCCCATGGGATCGCTGGTAGCGGTCACGAATCTTACGACCGGGCAATACGGGGTCATGCGCATCACCGATCGAGGGCCCTTCGTCGCGGGACGATTTCTGGACCTGACGATGGCCGCGGCCAAGGCCACCGGCGTCTATCGCGCGGGAATGGTTCGCGTGCGTATGGATGTCTACGCGACTCCGAAGCCGGTGGATGTGGGCGGGCGCTGGTGCGTGCAGATCGGCGCCTTTCACGATGAGAACGAGGCGCTGACGCTGAAGGACGAGTTGCTGCGGACTTATCCAGGGTCGAATGTGATCGAGTTCGCGGGCGAGAACAGCTACTGGGTGCGCATCCGGCCCGCGGGCGACGACCGTGCGACGGCAGAATACATCTCGCAACGCCTGCAGCCGGTCGAGGGGAACGCGTATCTGACGAGGTTGGATTGAGAAAAGCAGGGAACAAGGGAACGAGGGAGCAAACCAGCGAGGTCGAAATGCAGGTTCTTCGACTCAGGTCGCCCGCCTCAGCAGGCGACCTTCGCTCAGAATGACCGATCTCTCATCCAAGTATCGTACGGGCGCGGACCGCGTCATCTAAGCAGCTCCGATGCCGCCCACAAAATCGGTTCCTGGCCGTGGAAGTCGCCGGTGCGGCGCTTGCGTTCCAGGTAATACTCCAGGTCGTTTTTCTTGCCTGTGCCTTCGCAGACGCTGGTGATGTCGCTGTTCTGGTCAATGAAGCCGGTGACCGCGATCCACGCCCTGCGCGCGGCCGGGCCGTAGGTGGCGGCATCGAGCCAGCCGTTCTTGACGCCGGCGATCATGGCAAAGGTGAACATGCCGGTGCTCGACGATTCCTCCCACGCTTCATTGTGGTCGATGAGCTGGCGCCACATGCCGTCCGAAGTCTGGTAATTAAGCAGAGCAGCCATCATGAGCTTGTAGCCAGCCATGATACGCGGACGCAGAGGGTGGTCGGCGGGCAGGTCACGCAGCAGCTCGGCCATGCCGGCGGCCACCCAGCCGTCGCCGCGCCCCCAGAAGAAGGGCACATCGGGCGCGTGATAGAAGAGGCCGTTGGGCTGCTGCAGCTTGTCGAGATAGGCAACCATCTCCTTGGCGTCGCGTTCCAGGTACTTCTTGTCGCCGGTGGCTCGCCAGGCCTCGAGCTGCAGGATCGTGAGCATGTACATGTCGTCGATCCAGTAGCGCGTCTCGTGCGAGAGGCCGTCGGGTTGCGGATCGGCCCATTGCTTGTCGGCGAAGGAAAGGCCGTAGTCGAGGTACTTCTTGTCTTTGGTCTGAATGGCGATTTCGAGAGGGACGATGCCAAAGATCGAATCGTCGACGTGGTCGCGCTTGGGGATGCGGTCGGCTTCGACGCCATCGGGGAAAAGCGGATCGAATTTCTTGACAAGCTGGCCGCGCAGATCGGTGTCGTGCGTGAGCTGGGCGAAAGTGAGTGCACCGTACCATGTGCCCACCTCGCCATAAAAGATCGTGCCCGGGTTATTCTGGTGCGGGCTGGTGACGAAGTGCTCGGCGAGGGCCTTGCCCACTTCCTGCGGAGAACGGCCAGCGGGCCAGTTGCTGAAATAGTCCTGCTGAGCGGCGACAGTGAGTGCGGGAAAAAACAGTCCGCATACTACCAGCTTCAAGAATGGATTCATATGAGTTCCTCGTGTCGCGGTTCCAGCGGGAGCGGGTTTTCGCGCAGAATGCAGAATGATGATAGCGCGCGACGGCCGCCCAGCACACCGAATCTCTCGGCGAGCACCAGCAGCAGGCGTTGCAGCCGGCGTGATGCAATAATTAGCATCTTCGGGTTGGGAACGCGCCATCTGTAGGTTGTTGAGGTGTCCGAGATGATCCAGCTCAAACGCGCCTATGAGAAGGCGAGCAAAGAGGACGGGGAGCGGTTTCTTGTCGAGCGGTTATGGCCGCGCGGAGTAAAGAAGTCGTCGTTGCCGATTGTTGCGTGGTTGAAAGACGCGGCGCCCAGCACAGAATTGCGCAAGTGGTTCGGGCACGAACCGGCGCGATGGGAGGAGTTCCGTAAGCGCTATTTTGCGGAATTGAAAACCAGGCCGGAGGCCTGGATGCCGCTTGTAGAGGCGGCGCGCAAGGGCACGATCACGCTGATCTACAGTTCCCACGACATCGAGCACAACAACGCCGTCGCGCTGCGAGAATTTCTTTTAGCGAGAGTGAAGAAGGGCGCCGCGGATCGAAAGAGCGGATCGACTTGATCTCAGCCGTTTGTGCCGGAGCTGCCACGGACGCCCGGTGACTGTGCAGGTCGCAAACGAACAGAGGCCGTGTCTGAGTCACTGATTCACTCCGCTAGAGAGGGCGGACCGTCGTCTTAGAAAAGATCTGGAGGCGAGAAGCGTGCCGGTGAGGTTGGTGTCGAGAATGCTGGACCAATCGGCCTCGCTGATTTCGACGGCCGGCCGCTTTTCTGTGATTCCGGCGGCATTGACCAGGATGTCGACTCTACCGAATGCCGCGAGGATGGCGTCATGCAAGGCCTGGAGGGATGCGCGATCGCCGACATCGCTGGCTGCTCGCAACGAGCGGCGGTCGAGAGCCTCGATCTCCGCGGCCGCCTTTTCTACTTCAGGCAATCGGCGCGAAGAGGGGACGACGTCGGCGCCAGCATCGGCGAGCCCGAGGGCGATGGCGTGGCCCAGACCGGTGACGCCGCCGATGACCACTGCGACTCTGCCCGTCAAATCGAACAGGGGTGGCGTCACAAAGATGATTCTCCGACCTGCCGCTGAACTTATCAAAGCCGGCCAGCCGACGGTTGAACAGAGAACGCCCGCCCTGGCGTGGTGCCCCAAAAGTTCGATGCAGGGCCCGGCTTCTCAAAATGCAGGTCCTTCGACTCCGCTTGGCCCCTCCGGGCCAAACGTCGCTCAGGATGACCGCAGTATTTACATTGCGCATTTTAGAGACGCTGCGCTAGGACAGGGTAGTCCGCTAGCCGTTATGCTGGTCGAGATGTGAAGCGCCTCAACCCCATCGACGTCTTCAGGTGGCTTTTCGATGGCCGATTCAGTCCGCAAGGCCGGCTGATACCGCGATGGATTTTTTTGCGCGCTCTGGCGCTGATCTATTTCTCAGCTTTTTATTCTCTTCTGTTTCAGATCAAGGGGTTGATCGGGCCGCAGGGAATCCTGCCGGCGCGCGAGTTTCTGCGCGCTGCGGCGGAACAGGTCGGCATCGCCCGTTATTATTACGTGCCCTCGCTCTACTGGATTTCGGCGAGCTCGGCGGGGCTGATGATCATCACCTGGATCGGGCTAGCGGCGGCCGTGATCGCCTTTCTGAATATCTGGCCGCGGCTGTGTTTTTTCATTTGCTTCCTCTGCTTTCTTTCGTTCATCGCAGCGTCGGATGTTTTTTCGAGCTACCAGTCTGACGGGATGCTGCTCGAGGCGGGATTCATCGCCCTGTTCTTCGCGCCACGCGGATCACTGCCAGGATGGGGCGGGCACGATCCGCCATCGCGAATGAGCCAGTTTCTGCTGCAGTGGGAGTGGTTCAGGATTTACTTCGAGTCGGGCATGGTGAAGCTTCTCAGCGGCGACGTGGAGTGGCGTAACTTTACCGCGATGGACGAGTACTACCAGAACGGGCCGCTGCCGACGTGGATTGGCTGGTATGCGGAGCATTTGCCGCACTGGTTTCACGCGGCAACAGTGGCGGGAACCCTGGCGCTGGAACTGGGGCTTGTCTTCATGATGTTTTTTCCCCGGCGCGTGCGGCTGATTTGTTTTTTCATTGTCACGCCGTGGGAGATAGGCGTGATTTTCACGGCCAATTACACTTTTCTGAATTACCTGGTGCTCTCGCTGGGCTTCCTGCTGCTCGACGACAAGTTCCTGCTGCGTTTTGTGCCCGCGCGCTGGAGGCCGCACGAGGAAGAGCTCCGGCCGAGGGAGCCGGCGCGGGACCAGCAGGAAGAAGACGAGGGCCCGTTGTCAATTCTTGCGACCGTCGAAGCCGGGCCAACGAAGACGGAAGCGCAGCTGCGCGAGACTTTGCCTCCGCGATCAGGTTGGCGCGACCGGCTAGGGTTTTATTGGTGGGCCGCGGGGGTGGTTCTTTCGGCCGTGATGCTCACGTGGATCTTCTACGACACAACGGCAGAGATGATCGGCTTGCCGTTCGGTCATATTCCTGTGCCGGTTGGGCCGGTGGCAGCGCTCGAGCCTTTTCGCATCGCCAATCAATACGGGCTGTTTGCAGTGATGACGCGCGGACGGTACGAGATTGAGTTTCAGGGTTCTAACGATGGGCAAAACTGGAAGGTCTATGAATTTCGCAACAAGCCGCAGGCGACGAACGAAGCGCCGCGCATCTACGCGCCCTATCAGCCGCGCTTCGACTGGAACCTGTGGTTTGCATCGCTGGGCGGATGGCGGCAGAACGAGATGGTTCCGCTAACCGAGGAACGGCTGCTGGGCAATTCGCCGGATGTGCTATCGCTGTTCCGCAACAATCCCTTTCCGCAAATTCCGCCGCGTTATGTGCGGGCGGTCCTCTGGCAGTACTGGTTCATTTCACTAGACGAGAAGCGGCGAACGGGCAACTGGTGGCGGCGGCAGTACCTGGGGCTTTACGCCCCGGAGCTGACAATGACTGCGAAGGGCGAGATGACCGTGGTTGCGTGGCCGGACCAGTTGCCCGAGCACGAATAAGGCAGAGAACAGAGAACAGAGAACAGAGAACAGAGAACAGAGAACAGAGAACAGAGAACAGAGAACAGAAAGCAAGATATCGGAGGACGGGGACGTGAACCGCGCTTGCGTGATCGGGTCGGGGCCGAACGGTCTAGCTGCAGCCATTGTGCTTGCGCAGGCGGGGATGCGTGTCGATGTCTTCGAGTCAGAAGCCGAGCCGGGAGGTGCAACCCGTACCCTCCCACTGACCCTGCCGGGGTTTCTGCACGATTTCGGGTCGGCGGTGCATCCGTTCGCTGTGGGTTCGCCGTTTTTCACTTCGCTGCCGCTTGCGGAGTATGGGCTGGAGTGGATTCACGGCGAGGCGCCACTGGCGCATCCCCTCGACGACGGGACCGCGGTTGTGATGGAGCGCGATCTCGGCGAAACGGAGAGGGCGCTTGGAGTGGATGGCCCGGAGTGGCGGCGCCTCGTCGGACCGGCGGCCGCGAATTGGGGGGACTTCGCGGAGGATACGCTGGGACCGGCCCTGCGCATACCCCATCATCCGCTGCGCATGGCGCAATTCGGGCTGACCGTGGTTCAGTCTGCGATAGGTTTTGCAAGGAGCCATTTTTCGAGCGAGCGCACCCGGGCGGTCTTTGCTGGGCTGGCGGGCCACTCGATGTTGAGCCTTGACGACCCGCTAACCGCGACCGTCGCACTGATGTTCGGCATCACGATTCACGCTTGCGGCTGGCCGATCCCGCGTGGCGGCGCACAGGCCATACCGCGCGCGCTGATCGGCTACTTTCAGTCATTGGGCGGCGCGGTGCAGACTATGCGGAGCATCGATGCGGCCGCGTTTGGCGAGTTGGAGGCTAACAGCGATTTAATTCTCTTCGATACGGCGCCTCGGCAATTGGTTGAGATTGCCGGCGAGCGGCTTCCAGCTTCATACCGGCGGGCGTTTCGGCGATTCCGGCCGGGTCCCGGCGCATTCAAGATCGATTTCGCCTTATCCGAACCGGTTCCATGGCACGCGGCGGAATGCCGGCGAGCGATCACGGTGCATCTTGGCGGCACTCTTGACGAGATCGCCGCGTCGGAGGATGCCGTCGCGCATGGTCGCGTCTCTGAGCGGCCCTTCGCGCTGCTGGCGCAGCCCACACTCTACGACTCGACGCGCGCGCCTCGGGGCAAGCACATCTTGTGGGCCTACTGCCATGTGCCGAACGGATCGTCTGTCGACATGACGGAGCGCATCGAGGCGCAGATCGAACGCTTTGCGCCCGGATTCCGCGATTGCGTGCTGGCACGCCGCGTGTTTGCGCCGGCCACGCTTGAGGCGATGGACGCAAATCTCATTGGCGGGGATATCGGCGGCGGGGCGTTAAGTTTGAGGCAATTCTTCTTGCGCCCCACACTGCGCGGCTACTCAACGGGCACGCAAAAACTCTATCTCTGCTCTGCGTCGACGCCTCCCGGCGGAGGAGTGCATGGAATGTGCGGCTATCACGCGGCGAAGACGGCGCTACGGAAGCTTCCGGGTTCAGAAAAGTGAGGCGCTCCTCTGATATTCGCAACGCCTTCCCATTGCGAATTGCGGCAAACGGCCAAGCTGGAGTTGGGTGCGCCAGGGTGGAGAAAACTTCCCTCAGGGGCTAAAGCCCATTCTTTAGGCTGCCTCTGAGGCACGGCTGAAGCCGTGCCCTTTCAAAGCCGGATTGATCCCACAGTTATGGGCTCGCGGCTCAGGTCCTCCAGATACTTCCTGAGCGTGCTTGGCGCGTTATCCGCGTGCATAATTCTCCAACGCGTTGCGGCTGGGAATCGTGATGGTGCAGCCATGCTGCGCCACCAGATGGCGATTCTTGAAGATGCTCAGCGTACGCGTGACGGTTTCGCGTGAGGCTCCGATGAATTCGCCAATCTCCTCGTGGGTCATGGACAGACGGCAACGCGCGCTTTCCGATTTCTTCTCCGAGCCATCGCTCCACACCAGCAGCAGGCGCGCCAGCCGCTCGTGCACTGAAGTCGACAGGCCCACCATGCGTAGCTGATCGCAGGCGAGGTTGAAACTGCGGCCGATCTCGCGAGTCACGATAGGATAGACGTCGAGGTGCCGGGCCAGGAATTGCATGAATGTCTGGCGCTCGATGTGCGCGATCTTCGAAGGGTAGGAAGTATCGGCGGTCATCTCATACTCGCCGCCAGAGAGAGTCGCCGAGAGCCCGAGCACTTCGCCCGCTTTGGCGATGTGGAAGGCGAGGCGGCGTCCGTCGCTCGAATTAATGGAGAGCTTGACCTCGCCATCGAGGACGACGTAGATGCCATCGGTTGGCTGGGTCTCATTGAACAGCACCATATTGGATGGATAGGTCGAGGGAGCGAGCAGCGGCTCCAGGTCGGCCAGCGCGGCGGTTGACAATGCCTTGAAAAACTCACCCTTCCGGTAAGAAGGCAGTGGGGTCTCATTCATTCTTTCGCGGTCGTTCTGCATTTCAACCCTCCAGTTCCGTTGAATTGCTTTTGTTGGCCGTGACTTCATCGGCGAGGTACTGCGTCCATGGCGTACCAGCGAGAATGCTGGCTCCTGTTTGGGAATAAATTGCTTGCAGGATCCTGATTCCGCCGGCGTCGGCAAATGTGGTTTCGCGAAGATCGAGGGACAGCTTTCTTTCGTTCAAGCCAGGCGCAGTCTGTTCCCACAAGCGGTCAAGCTCATCGACCCACGGTCCGGCAAGACGTCCTTCCAACTTCAGAACGATTGCTTCCGAATTTTCTTCCACTGTGATTCTCAGCACTGGTTTGGCTCGTCCTGCGCCACGCCCAGTACGAGTGCACGGCGCGTGCCAAACTGGTGACGCAGATCACAATCGCGTCCAAACCATTGACAACAAATAAATTGCTCGGCGAAGGGCATGAGCAGTGGTGATCGGTTGTGACGAAGTGACGAAGACGATATTTCGTCGCGAGACGAAAGGAAGTCGCGACACCGATTCAAAGGAGCTTGGAAAAATGGAGAGGGAGGCGATTGCAGGTTGGGATTGCTCAGAGGGGCGCTGTTACAAGTATTCGCTGCGCTCGATGCCGAGCTTCCTGATCTTTGAGTTGAGCGTTGTGCGTTTCAGGCCCAGGCGCTCGGCTGCGCCGCTGGGCCCGCCGATCATGCCCTTGGCATCGCGCAGCGCGCGCAGGATGTGCTCGCGCTCGGCGGCCTGCAAGGTGGGGTTGGCGGCTTCGATCGACTCCTCTTCTTCCCCTTCCATCGTTTCGAGCTCGGCCAGCGGCACGTGGAGCGTCGGCCCCTTCGACAGGATCACGGCACGCTCGAGGAAGTTCTCGAGCTCGCGAATATTACCGGGCCATTTCCAGGCGACCAATGCGGCCATGGCTTCGGGTGGAATGGTCTGGATGGTTTTGCCCATGCGGCGACTGTGGCGCTCGACAAAGTGACGCACCAGGGTGGGGATGTCGGCGGCGCGCTCGCGCAGCGGCGGTGCAAAGACGGGAAAGACCTTGAGGCGATAGAAAAGATCGCTGCGGAATTCTTTTTCGGCGACCATCTTGGCGAGGTCGCGGTTGGTGGCCGCGATGAGGCGCACGTTGACGGGGATGGGCCGCGTGCCCCCCACGCGCTCGATCTCGCGCTCCTGCAGCGCGCGAAGCAACTTGGGCTGCAAGTCCAGCGGCAGCTCGCCGATCTCATCGAGAAAGAGCGTGCCTTCATGCGCCAGTTCAAGCCGGCCGATCTTGCGTGCGATGGCGCCGGTGAATGCGCCCTTCTCATGGCCGAAGAGCTCGCTCTCGATGAGCCCGGCAGGAATGGCCGCGCAATTGAGCTTGATAAAGGTGCGCCCGCTGCGGGAGCTCAGCCGATGGATGGCCCGCGCCAGAAGCTCCTTTCCGGTTCCCGTCTCGCCCTGGATGAGAACGGTTGCGTCGGTCGGCGCCACGGTTTCGATCTCGCGCAGAACGTTGCGCAGCCCGGTGCTCTCGCCGACGATTTCGTCGAAGCTATGCTCCAGGTTGATCTCCTCTTCGAGGTACTGCTTTTCCTGGTTCAGCCGGTCGCGCAGCTCGGCGATCTGCTTGAAGGCGAGGGCGTTATTTACAGCCATGGCCACCTGGCCGGCGACCTGGGCGAGCACCTCAGCGTCGTGCTGGCCGAACGCGCTTTCTTTGCGGCTGGCCACCATCATGGAGCCCAGGGTTCGCTCGCGATGAATGAGGGGAACCCACACGCCCGATTGCATTCCCAGAGAGGTTAAGTGCTTCACCGACTCGGGCGAGAAGGGCCAGCGGGCCAATTTGTTCAGAATAAGCGGTTGCCGGCTGCGGAAAGCCCGTCCGGCGGGAGACGCGTCAGGATCCAGGAGAACTTCGGCATGGCGAGTCCCTTCTTTTTCGCCGGCCGCGAGAAACTGAACGCGCAGTTTGCCCGTCGACTCCTCGTAGAGCGCCAGGGTGGCTGCATCGTGAGGAACCATCTGGCGCATTGTAGCGGAGAATGCGCCCAGAAGTTTGCGAATATCCACGTTGGCCAGCAGCAGGCTACTCAACTCGGCGATCATCGACTCCTGCGCCTGCTTGCGGTCGCTCACGTCGCGGGTGATTTTGGCGAAGCCGGTCACCTGGCCTACGGTGTCGTGGATTGCGGTGATCACAACATTGGCCCAGAAACGCGAGCCATCTTTGCGGACGCGCCAGCCTTCCTCTTCCACACGCCCTTTGGATGCGGCCTGACGAAGGAGTTCGGCGGGATGATCGCGGTCGATATCTTCCTGGGTGAAGAAGCGCGAGAAGTGCAGGCCTACGACCTCGTCGGCTTTGTATCCCTTGGTTCGCTCGGCGCCCGGATTCCAGGTCATGACGTGCCCATCGCGATCGAGCAGATAGATGGCATATTCGCTGATGCTCTCGACGATGGAGCGCAAGCGAAGATCGTTCTGACGCAACGCCTCCTGCGCGGCTCTCTGCTCGGTAGCGTCGCGGATGAAGCTCACCACGGCCGGGCCGGCTTCAGTCCGGATCGGCTTGAGCATGATGTCAACGGGGAATTCGCTTCCGTCTTTGCGCACGCCGAAGAGGTTGAGCGCCGCACCCATCTGGCGGGCGCGCGGAGCCGCGTTGTAGTTTTCGCGATGGCGCGGGTGGTTGGCGCGGAAGCGCGCCGGAACCAGCATCTCCACAGGCTGCCCGATCAGCTCCTGGCTGGTGTACCCAAACAGCTCTTCGGCGCGCGGATTGGCGTTGCGCAGGATGCCGTCGGCGTCCGCGATGAGGATCGCGTCGGGCGAAAACTCAAACAGGCTTTCGATTGTGCTTTGGGCGAACCCCGTCTCAATGCGTTCTTCCACAGCGGTGACCTGCCCTGGGGAATCCGAGGGACACATGTTGTGCTACCGACCTTAGGCGAAGGTACGCTAGCGGCGGGCGTTTGGCAATGGACAGATCGCGGTGAGAAAAGGAGGATGCGATTGCCCGAGCACGAACTCGCCGGCGCGGCGGCCCGCCTAGATCCGAGCCTCCCCTGCGAGGTAGTCGAGCCATGCCTCCATGCCCGCGCCAGTCTTGGCGCTGGTTTCAAAAACGCGGATGCCAGGGCGGATTTCGTTGATGTTCTTGAGCGCAAGCTGGCGGTCGAAGCCGCAGGGATCGGCGAGATCGATCTTGGTAATCACGGCGGCATCGGAGGAGTTGAACAGGCCGGGGTATTTGAGCGGCTTGTCTTCGCCCTCGGTCACGCTCAACAGCGCCACGCGGATGCGCTCGCCGAGATCGTAGCTCGAGGGACAGACCAAGTTGCCGACGTTTTCAATGAAAAGCAGGTCGAGCGCCGCGAGCGAGACACCCTCCCATCCCTCAAGATGCTTCGAGACCATTTCGGCGTCGAGGTGGCAGATGCCGTGGGTGTTGATCTGGCGAACGGGAGCGCCGCTCGAAGCCAGGCGCCGCGCGTCGTTGTCGGTTTCGAGATCGCCGACCAGCGCAGCGACGCGCACCCCGCGGGCGCGCAGCTCGCGAAGCGTTCGTTCCAGCAGAGCGGTCTTGCCGGTACCGGGGCTCGAGACAAGGTTCAGCACCAGCACTCCGGCCGAGGTAAAGCGATCGCGGAGCCCTGCGGCCAGCTCGTCATTCTTTTTCAGGATTCCCCGCCGAAGCTCGACAATTCGAGTCGTCATACTTGCTCCTTGATCTTTGCCGGTTCGTCCGGTGCCGGGTCGGGGTCTTCCAGTTCGATCGATTCGATCTCCAGCTCACGCCCCTGCCGAAGGTCGGCGGCGATTTCGCCGCAGCGTGGGCAGCGAAAGCTCTGCACGCCATCAAGCTCGGAGTCGATGCCGCACGACTCGCAATGGACGATGACGGGAAGCCGATGGATCACGAGCTTCGAGCCGGCCAGCGGCGAGTCTTCGGTGGCCAGCTCCCAGCAGAATTGAAGGGAATCTTCGACGATCGAGGCCAGCGCCCCCACGCGCAATCGCACTTCCTTCACGCGCGCGCCGGGATAAGCGGCGGCCGACTCACTGACCGTCTCAACAATGCTGCTCGCAATGGAAAGCTCGTGCATCGAATCTTTCTGCACGATACTACGGCCGAGGCTGGGTTGGCTGCGGCTCTTGTCACGGCGGGTGGTTGTGTTGAACATGGTACCCGTGTATGCGGCGCGAAGGCCCCCGAAGGAACTGCGCAAATATAAGATAGAAGGGAAGGAACTTCCCCGTGCCCGACATCTTCTCTCCGGCAATTCCTGGCTCGCGCCTTGCGCTCAGCTCGCTGGCTCCCGAGACGTTTCAATCCGAGATCCGCGCCATGACCACCGAGTGCGACCGCATCGGCGGCATCAACCTTGCGCAGGGCGTGTGCGACACGCCGGTGCCTGAAGTGGTGGAAGCGGCTGCGATCCAGGCCATTCGCGACGGACAGAACATTTACACGCGTTGCGATGGCATTGCGCGCCTGCGCGAGGCGATTGCGGCCAAGCAGATACGCGATTACGGCCTGAACTACAGCGCGGAGAATGAAGTGCTGGTGGCGTCGGGCGCCACGGCGGGCCTTCACGCTGCCGCCATGGCTCTGCTCAATCCCGGCGACGAGGTGCTGGTCTTCGAGCCGTTTTACGGTTACCACGTCAATACCTTCAAGTCGCTGCGCATCGAGCCCATCCTGGTTGCGCTCGCCGAGCCGGAGTGGCAGCTCGATGTCGACACCATGCGGGCCGCGGTCACGCCGCGCACGCGAGCGATCCTGCTGAACACGCCCGCCAACCCAACCGGAAAGATCTTCTCGCTACCCGAACTCGAAGCCGTTGCCCAACTTTGCCTCGATCGCGACCTGTTTCTCATCACCGATGAGATTTACGAGTACTTCGTCTACGACAGCGCGCGGCACATTTGCCCGGCGACGCTGCCCGGCATGCGCGAGCGGACCATCGTGATCTCGGGATTCAGCAAGACGTTTTCGATTACGGGCTGGCGCGTGGGTTATGCCGCGGCCGACGTGCGCTGGATGCCCGCGATGGCGCACTTCCACGATCTGACGTACGTTTGCGCGCCCGCTCCTTTTCAAGTGGCCACTGCTGCCGGCCTGGAGCAGCTGCCACCGAGCTTCTATACGCAGCTCGCCCTCGATCACCAATCGAAGCGCGCACGATTGCTGGCTGCCCTCAACGATGCCGGGATGCCGCCGCACGTGCCGCCGGGAGCGTATTACATTATGGCCAACGTGGATCGGTTGCCGGGCACGACAGCAGCCGAAAAGGCGCGCCATCTTCTGCGCACCACCGGCGTGGCTGCGGTGGCGGGAAGCGCGTTCTTCCGTCCCGGCCGCGGCGAAAATCTGCTGCGCTTCTGCTTTGCCAAGCGGGACGCCGAGCTGGACGAGGCTTGCGCCCGGTTGCGCAAGCTCTGAAGAATCCTGGTAGCGTCTCAGGTGGAGACACTACCTGAAATCCGCTTTCAGTTCACATGCCGGCCTCCATCCCGCCAGACGAGCGTCTAGTGGGCACCCTGCGCAGAGAGCCACTTCTGCAAATTCGGCTCCTGCAGCCGGCGCAGCTCGACGCAGCCGTCGATGTGCTCGATGGCGTGCGTGAGTGAAACATCAGAGGCGGGAACCGGGTGTGATGAGTAGAAGCTCTTCACCTCGTCGCGCGCTGCAACGGTGCAGAAACTGCCTGAAGACTCCACCAAGATTGCGCCCATGGAAGTGGTGAACTCCGCCTGGACTTGATCCCAATGGGTCTTGATGAAATTCCATGCCGCATCGCGATTTTCGGGGATCTTAAGAGCAATCTCGAACTGAAAGACCGAATCCTGGTTGCGCACCTTGCGGGAGACCGAGTATTCAAGGGCGCGTTGGAGGAGCGAGGGGTCTGTGAATTGGACCAGCAGGCGCAGCGAACCCTCCCGCTTTTCGGGATCGGACGAGGTTTCGTACTCCTTCTGGAGTTTGTCGAAAAGAGCCGCGTCGCCGTGCCGGGCAGCGACCTGCAGCGCGGCGCGAGCCAGCGTGGGGTCGACAGATTCCGGGTTGGCGAGGTAATTGCCGGCGATCTCGCCAGCCTGCTCGATCACGGCGGGATCGTCGCCCTGATACGCAAGAAGCGAAAACTGGTGAGTGCGCAACTCGGTCGTGTTTGGCGCTTCGCCAGATATGGGAGGACCGAGCTTCTTGAACTCGGGGGCAAAGATTTGCCGTACCCACGCAGCCAAAGCGTCGCGCTGTTCCCTGGTTGCCGCCACCTGGTCTCTGACAATTTCGATTGGAACCACGGCGCTGGAGAAAACGCTGGCGCTCGAATCGGCCTTGAGCGCGGCTGCCAGATCGAGATAGTCGCCAACCTGCGCGCTGTCGGCGCGCACCAGCGCCCACTCGTCGCCGGTCAGGCTGATGCGCTCTTCGGGAGTAAGAGCGGTTTCGGCCTGGGCGACGATCGCATCGTAGTCGACCGGCGCGTACGAGGTTCGGTAGTAGCCCTTGCCGCCTGCATTGGCGAAAAAGAGCTCGCCCGCTGGAACCGTCAGCCTTGTCGGGGAGGGGGCGAGGAGCGAGCAGTCCTTGCTATCTGCGGCGGCTTTGAAGCAAACCGGCAGGGTCCACTTCTCACCGGGATCGGGCGCTACGGTGGGGCTGAGAAAGAAGCGCCGCTGGTCGACAGCAACGCTTCCGTTCACTGGTGGGGGAAACATCAGGAGGGGCACGCCCGGTTGAGTCACAAGCGACTCCATGATTTTGTCCACCGGCTTTTGGCTGGTGGCCGTCTGCGCATTCCAGAAGTCCTCTGCAGTTGCATTGCCGTATTCATGCGCGGCCAGGTAGGCATGGACGCCTTTGCGGAAGGTTTCTTCGCCGAGGTAGTTTTCCACCATCAGCAGCACAGCGCCTGCCTTGCCGTAGGCAATGCCGTCGAACATCTGGTTGATCTCGTCGGGTGTATCGGCTTTGGCGCGGATGGGTCGTGTGGTCGCCTGCGCATCGACATTCATCGTGTCCTGTTCACCGGCGGCCACGATCTGCGGAATGTTCCACTCCGGATGCATCGCGGCCACGGGCTTGTTCTCCATCCAGGTGGCAAAGCCCTCGTTGAGCCAGATGTTGTCCCACCATTGCATCGTCACCAGATCGCCAAACCACTGGTGCGCCATCTCGTGAGCGATAACGAGACCCACATTTTCCTGTGCAGGGATCGAGGCTGTCTCGGGATCGATGAGCAAATCGCCCTCGCGGAAGGTGATGGCGCCGAAGTTCTCCATGGCCCCGGCCTCGAAGTCGGGAATACCGATCAGGTCGAGCTTCTTGAGCGGATAGTGGATGCCGAAGTAATTGTCGTAGTAATGAAGCACATATTTTTCAATGTCGAGCGCGTAAGGAGTCAGGGCCACTTTATCGGGCGTGGAACAAACGCGCAGGGCAACGCCATCTTGCTCTCCACTGACGCACTTGAAATCGCCCACCAGAAAGGCGACAAGATAGGTGGACATCTTAGGCGTGGTGGAGAAGCGCAACGTGTGTTTGTCCGCGCCGGGGCCAGGCGTATCCAAGAAGACGGATCCGTTGGAGATCGCGGTGTCGCCGATGTCCACTACCAGCGAAACATCAAAGGTGGCCTTGAAGGCCGGCTCGTCGAAGCAGGGAAAAGCGCGGCGCGCGTCTGTGGACTCGAACTGCGTGACAGCGTAGTTGCGACGGTCGGTTTTCGAGAGATAAAACCCGCGCAGCTCGTTGTTGAGGATGCCGGTGTATTGAATCTGCAGCGTGGCGGGGCCTGCCGGAATCGCGGCCGGAAAGGTAAACGTGGCTTGTTGCTTATCGTTGTCGAGGCTGACCGTGCCCGTATCCCGCGAACCGCCGGCGCCGACGGTCACCGACTGAAATGCGATCTCGATGGCATTGAGAGTGATCGTCCTTGTCGGCTGCTTGATGTTGACGTCGATCGACTCCACACCAGAGAAGACGGCGGTTTTCAAATCGGGCGTGAGCTTGAGAGTGTAGTGCGCCGGGATCACGGTGTCAGGCAGGCGCTGCGCGAGTGTTGGACATACGCAGGCAAAAGCAAGAAGGGCGGTCGCGAAGAGGTCGCGGAGCAGCTTGCGCACCGAAAAAGAAACAGGGGGAGTCGTCATGGTGGTCCTTCTATGATTTGAATCGAGCGGAGATCCTGAATTGAATCCTTCAGGATTGAGGCGGGAGTTGATCCAACTTTCTTCAGCAGCCCACCTATCATTCTGACATATTCCAGTTATCGCAGGCGCGCCGGCGACAGCCTGGGCGAGATTAAGTGAATGATCAGCAGCGAGACCGCATAGGCTGAGCAGGCTACTACGAAAAGCGGCACATAGCTGTGAGTAAGACCGACGATGTAACCAGTGGCAACTTGCATGAGAATGCCGCCGACTGCGCCGGCCATGCCGCCGATTCCGATGACGCTGCCCACCGCTGCTTTGGGGAACATGTCAGACGGCAGCGTGAAAATATTGGCCGACCAGCCCTGATGCGCTGCCGCTGCCAGGCCCACCACGCCGACCACAACCCACAGGTGGTGCAGATAAGGAGCGGCGAAGACCGGAAGGACGGCGAGTGCGCAGATCAGCATGGCAGTCTTGCGCGCCGCATTGGAAGTCCAGCCACGATTGAGCAGCGCAGATGAAATCCATCCTCCACCAATGCTGCCGACAGTCGAAATGGCGTAAACCATCACCAGCGGCAGCCGGTTGGCAGAGAGGCTGAGCCCGAACGTGGACTGCAAGTAGCGCGGGAGCCAGAACAGATAGAACCACCAGATGGGGTCGGTGAGAAACTTGCCGATGGCGAAGGCCCAGGTTTCCTTTGCGGGCAGCACGTGGCTCCAGGGAACGGCGTGGACCTTTTCGACGGGGTCGCTCAGGATCAGGGCAAGCTCATGCGAGGAAACGCCGCGGTGGTGCTCCGGCCGGCGATAGTAGACAAGCCAGAAGAGAAGCCAAACCAGACCCGCGGCGCCCGTGACCACGAAAGCGCCTCGCCAGGTGACCAACAGCACCAGTGACGGCACCACCAGCGGCACCGCGATGTTGCCGATATTGGCGCCGGTGTTGAAGATTCCAGTCGCCAGCGCCCGCTCGCGCTTGGGAAACCACTCGGCAACCGTCTTGATGCAGGCGGGAAAGTTGGCGGACTCACCCAGTCCGAGTAGAAACATGGCCATGCCCAGGGTGGCGACGGAGAACGCCGCTCCGGGCAGCATCGCCGCGACGCTCCAAAGGGTCATGGCGATGGCAAATGCCTTGCGGGTTCCCAGTTTGTCGGTCAGTCCGCCGGCCACCACCATACCGATGGCATAAGCCGCCTGAAATGCAGCCAGGATGTATCCGTACCGAATGCTGTTGAGACCCGGAATAACGGTCTCGAGGAACTTTTCCAGATACGCGATCACACCGCGGTCCACATAGGCAATCACCGTGGCGAAAAACAAGAGAGCGCAGATCACCCAGCGCTGATGTGAGACGCGGCCAGACGACCCGATGGTGGCGAAGAACGAACGTGGATGGGAAGAATCAACCGGCATTTTGCGGGGCTCCGCGGGGAGGCCGAGTGGTCTGACCAATTATATGGGCCTGCTGCCACGCTGGGCCGCCGAAGGGGGCTGCGGTGGAGTGACTGCATGGCTTGCGCAACACAAACGCGAGGCCCATCCACAATGGCGGATGGGCCTTGGGAGTTCATGACGCACGGTTGAACGGCAATCACTGTTTCCGGTAGCGAATTAGAAGCTCATATCGGGATGCAGCAACTTCATCAATTCTTTATCGTGGTTATAGCGGACTTCGCTCTCGTTGTCGAAGATCATGACCGCACCGTTTTCGCGGGTAAAGGCAGGCCAATTCGGCAGGCCAGGATGATTCGGATTTCCGCTACGCGCAAAGTTGATCCATGCCTGGCTCACCTTGTCTTCGAGAGCGTAGGCGTCCTTCCCGCCTCCCGTGCTTTGTTCGACGATCGAAATGTTGTTGAACGCGAACGGGATCTCCGCGCAATGGTGTGCTCTGGCAGCGCCATCCTCAACCGGCGACTGCCAGGCGAACAGATAGGTGTAAACCGGGGCCCCGCGCTGATCGGACTGGAGCTCCGCTTCAATGATCGTGCCGGGACGAAAGATGTTGTCAACAAAAGGCCAGTCGGAATACTTCATGGCGGGATAGGCCTTTCGGTAAGCCGCGATTACAGCGTCTGTCTTATCTCCATATTGGTCGTGGAAGTAACTCTTCATCTGCTCGAAGCTCCAGCTTCCGACGTCGCGAAGCGCCGGACTCATGCGGTAAGTTGTGATCTCGTTGAGTGTGCTTCCGATCAAGAGCGGGATGTCCTTCGATTGCGCTGGTGCGGTGGTATTAAAAGGATCTGCGGGGATGTAATCTCCATCGACGATTGGAGACCACGAAAGTGCGGAGCCAAACAGGTCCTTGTTGCCAACTTCCTGCCCCGCCGTCTGCAGAGCTTTCTGCCCGGCGTCGTTGATTTCGCCGTAAGGCATCTTTTGCAACTGGTCGAGCTGCGCGGGATCGAGATTGAGGTTCTTCAGCGTGAGTTCGGCTACGCGCCGGCTCGTCTTCTGGCTCATGAGAGTCAT
>Ga0187851_10002069_pt1 | contig 18217 bp, 11 predicted proteins | sample June2016WEW_6_10_FD_132997 | JGI IMG/M metagenome (GOLD analysis project Ga0187851, IMG submission 132997) | Peatland microbial communities from SPRUCE experiment site at the Marcell Experimental Forest, Minnesota, USA - June2016WEW_6_10 | ecosystem: Environmental > Terrestrial > Soil >...
CCCGTGTTTCTGAAGGGCCGTCAGGAGGGTCTGCAAACAGGCGAACGCACCGTCCTGAGACGGCTGATTGAGAAGCGCTTCGGTGCCCTCCCGATCTGGGCCGGCGAAAAACTGGAGGTGCTCTCGACGTCCGAGCTTGAAGATCTGAGTGAGCGCGTGCTCGACGCCAGAAACGTAGACGAATTGCTGAAGTGAAGCCGCCCCGGCCGCGCGAGGCATCCCGCGCTACACGATACAAAGCCGCTGGCGTGATAGCCTGACCGCCCTTCGCCGAGGATTGATGATCGTTCCCATAAACGGCCTCTTCGAAACTCACCTCACCGTCGCCGCCCTGCAACTCTCGATGGACTTCTATGGCGGCATCTTAGGCCTGCAACTGGCTCGCGTCTTCCCCGAACGCAAGGTCGCCTTTTACTGGATCGGCGCGCCCGGCAAAGCCATGTTGGGATTGTGGGAGGTAGGAACCGCTCCCGTGCAGATGAAGCTGCACCTTGCCTTCACCGTGGAATTACCGGATCTGCTCGAAGCGCCCGCGCGCCTCCGCGCGGCAAACGTCACTCCGCGCGACTTTGCGGGTACCGCCGCCGATGAACCGGTGGTGCTCGCCTGGATGCCGGCAGCATCGGTCTACTTTAACGATCCGGATGGCCATCAGCTCGAGTTCCTGTCCATGCTGCCCGATCCCCCGCAACCCGAGTTGGGAGTCGTCGCCTGGAGCCGTTGGCTCGGCCGTCACCGCCCCGTGGCCACGCCGATCTGATCCAGGTGGTGCGCCAGGTGCCGCACATAGTCCTCCACCAGGTACCGCAGCGAAACCGGCGCATTCACCCCGATCCGGCAGACTACGTCCAACTTGGCGGCGGGCAGGTGGCGAATCACGTGGACCAGATAACGGTTGTAACTCGCCCAAAGGTCCACCAGCAGCTTCCAGCCGGCGCTTTCCACCGCCTCTACGCGCACCGAGCCGGGCGTATCGTAGGCGGGGAACTCCAAGGCATCGGCTAGCGCCGCCCGAACGAATCGCTGGTGATTGTTCGAGGCGGACTCGATCAGGTGTCCCAACACTTGCTTCCGCGACCAGCCGCCGGCCAATACCGGCCGTCCACTCTCCTCTTCGCTCACTTGCCGCAGCGCCATTTCCGCCGCATCCACCACGCGCGCCAGTTCCGCGCCGGCACGGTCCCCGAAATGTTCCATTCATCCATTCTATTAAGTCTCGCGTAATACAGTGACGGTTTTCGCGTGAAATGTGCCTCTCTGGATCGGGGCTGACGTGGGGCGGGCAAAATTGCCCGCCCCCCATTGACTAAGTTGCTGTCACTGTATTATGCGAGCCTCAATAAGATAAGGCTTGCCCTTTTCTTCGCTGTGCCTTTACGGGCCAGTGCGACGACGGCGGTGCTGCCGCATGATTTCGCGCTATGGAGTCTTGGCGGCCTGTCCCGGCGTCTCTTTTGACGTAACCTGCGATGCCGTGGGAAGCTGCGCGACGTCCCATCCCCCTCCAAGCGCCTCGATCAACTGAACCGCCGCTGTCATCTCGCTCATGCGCAGAGTCACCTGCGCCTGCTGATCGCCCAACAGAATATCCTGCGCAATCAAAACGTTAAGGTAGGGATCCAGACCGGTCTGGTACCGCGCCGTGGCGATGTCGACGTATCTTTGCGCTGCCTGTACCGCCGCATCTTCACGGGCGATCTGCTGCGAAAGCACGCGCAGAGTCGCTATGTAGTCTTCCACCTGTTGAAACGCCGTGAGCACGGTCTGCTTATAGGCGGCGACGTCGGCATTATAGACTGCCGTGTACTGAGTTACCGTAGCTCGGCGCAGGCCGGCGTCGAAGATCGTCTCGGAGGCCGAAGCCCCCAGCGACCAGAAAAGCGCGGGCAACGAAAATAACTTCGCGATGGCAGACGATTGAAGCCCACCGCTTCCCGTGAGGCTCAGCGTCGGGTAGTAGGCCGCCTTCTGAACTCCGATGATGGCATTGGCCTGGGCCATGGTGCGCTCCGCCGCCGCGATATCCGGGCGCCGTTGCAGCAACTGCGAAGGCACGCCGACAGGGATCGCCGGAACCGGCGTACTCAGGAGTTTCACAGGCATCGAAAACGTTGAAGCGGACTTGCCGATCAGCGTGGCAATGGCATGCTCATACAAGGCGCGGTTCACGGCAATGCCGATCCCCGCCGCCTCCGCGTCTGCGAGCGTCACCTCCGCCTGAGCCACGGCCTCCTGGTTGTCGATGCCGGTTTCATATAGTGCGCGGGTAAGGGCGAGCGCCTGACGGTCGGCCTCGATGGTGCGGTTATACAGATCCTGCAGTGCATCTTGCCCGCGGAGTTCGAAGAAATACTCCGCCAGATCGGCCTGCTCCGTGAGACGCTCGTTTTCGAGGTCCGCGGCGCTCACCTGGGCGGCGTATCGATACTCGCTGACCGTATTGCGGACGCGGCCCCATAGGTCCGGCTCCCACGATACATCGAACGGCAGGGAGAAATCGCTGATGGTGGTGCGTCCTTTCGCCGGCGCAACGCCCGTCGTTGAAACGCTCGTCGTCCCGCCGGTTGCAGTTGCCGTACTCCCGGCGGCCGTGCCCACCGAGGTCCTAGTGTACGAGGGATTCACCGTAGCGGTGGGAAAGTAGCCGGCACGAGCCTCGCTCACTTGCGCCCGGGCCGCCATGAAGTTTTGGAAGTATTGCGCGATGTTCTGGTTGTCGATGTTCAACTGATCTTCGAGCGCGTTGAGTTCGGGTTCTTTGAACATCTCCCACCACTTCCCCTTGAGCGCCGCATCCTGAGGCTGCGCAGGCTGCCATGTGCCCGGCGGCGCCGCGCTGTAAGCCGCGGGAGCGGCCTCCTTAAAACCCGGCGGAGCGGGAGCGGCGGGCGGGGCGTATTTGGGCCCCACATTGCAGCCGCTCAGTAGAGAGATGCAGATCGCCGCGGCACAGGCCGCGTGGCTGGTAACTGCACTGCGTGGAGAAGTCATAATCTTATGCGCCCCATAATCGCTCTCATTAAACCGCGGCGCTGGGGGCCGGCCCCGCCCCATGGCCGGCGAGCGAGTGCTGCTTTCCCCGCATCCGTAGCCGCAGCCGGTCGAATGCCAGATAGAGGACCGGCGTTGTATAGAACGTGAGTAACTGACTCAAAATCAGCCCTCCGACAATTGTGATGCCAAGGGGCCGGCGGAGCTCAAACCCCATACCCGTCCCCAGCGCCAACGGCAGAGCTCCCAGTAACGCAGCCATCGTGGTCATCAGGATCGGACGGAAACGCAACATGCACGCTTCAAAGATCGCGTCGGCTGTGCTCTTTCCCTCCTCGCGCTCCGCCTGCAGAGCGAAATCGATCATCATGATGGCGTTCTTTTTTACGATCCCGATCAGCAGCACGATGCCAATAATGGAAATGACGTTCAGATCCACTTTGAAGAGCATCAGTGCCAGCATGGCGCCTACGCTCGCCGATGGCAGAGTGGAGATGATGGTCAGCGGATGGACCAGGCTCTCATACAGAATTCCGAGAACGATGTACACCGCCAGCAGAGCCGTCAGAATCAGTATGGGCTCGGTGCTGAGCGACTGCTGGTACGCCAGCAGCGTGCCCGCAAAAAATCCTTGAATCGTGGAAGGCTTGCCCAGTTTCTTTTGAAGCGCGCCGATGCTCGCGGTGGCATCGCTCAAAGACAGGTTTGGCGCCAGGTTAAAAGACACGGTGATCGACGGGAATAAGCCCGTATGGTTCACGGCCAGTGGTATCGTGTTGGATTGGCCCTTGGCCACCGTGCGCAGCGGAATGCTGCCGCCGGATGCCGGAAGGTAGATGTCTTTCAGTCCTTCCGGGCTCTGCCCATACTGGGGAGCGGCCTCCAGCACCACGTAATACTGATTTAACTGCGTGTAGATGATGGATACTTCCGATTGGCCGAATGCGCTGTATAACTCCGAGTCCAGGGACTGTATGGTAAGTCCGAGCTTTGCCGCCGTGACCCGGTCGAAGGTCATCAGCTCATCGAGGCCGCCATTCTGCTGGTCCGAGCTGACGTCCTGCAGACCGGGCAGGCGCTGCATGCCGTTCAGCAGGACCGGCCCCCACGTGGAAAGCTCCTGTATATTGTCGGATTGGCTGGTGTACTGGTACATCGCATTACTGGACCGCCCGCCGATGCGCAGATCCTGCACGGCTTGGAGGAACGCGGAAGCCACCGGCAGACGACTCAATTTCGGGCGCAGGCGGTTGATGATCTGAGCGGCACTGGCGTCGCGCGCCGCCAATGGCTTCAGCGCAATGTATAGGGAGCCTGTATTGGTGGCTCCATTGCCGCCGGTGAACGCAATTACATTCGCCACCGCAGGATCTTTCTCGATCACGGCAACGATCTTCTGAATGGAGTCGTTCATCGCCGGGAAAGATGCATCCTGCGGCCCTCGCACCGCGCCGGTGATCGCTCCCGTGTCCTCCTGCGGGAAAAAGCCCTTGGGTATCTTGACGATCAGCACCCCATTCAGCGCAATGGTCAGGAAGAGTACCACCAGCATGGGAGTCGGATGATCCAGCACCCAACGCAGGCTGCCGCGATACAACGACAGCACCCACTCGAAAAACTTTTCGCTGGCCGTGAAAATGCGCCCATGTGTTTGCGTGCGCTCGTTCTTCAGCAGGTAGGCGCACATCATCGGCGTAGTGGTCAGTGAGACGATCATGGACACGAAAATGGCCGTCGAGAGAGTGACGGCGAATTCGCGGAAGAGACGGCCGACGATTCCGCCCATCAACAGCAGTGGGATAAAGACCGCAATCAGCGAAATGCTGATGGTGAAGACGGTGAAACCGATTTCCTCCGCGCCTTTCAGCGCCGCGGCAAAGGGCTGCATGCCATTTTCCAGATGGCGCGTGATGTTTTCCATCACCACGATGGCGTCGTCCACCACAAAACCCGTTGAAATCGTCAGCGCCATCAGCGAAAGGTTGTCAAGGCTGTATCCGAACAGATACATCACGGCCAGGGTGCCGATCAGCGAGACCGGCACCGCAACAGCGGGAACCAGCGTGGCGCGGCCGTTGCGCAGGAAAATGAAAACCACCACGATGACCAGGCCGATGGAAATTAGCAGCGTCCTCTCCACGTCGCTGACAGAGGCGCGAATAGTCGTGGTCCGGTCCAGAACGATGGTGGTATCGATGCCCAGCGGAATGGATGCCTGAATAAACGGAAGTTGTGCGCGCACGCGGTCTACCGTATTAATAATGTTGGCGCCGGGCTGGCGGAAGATGATCACGGAAATCGAGCGCTTGGCGTTCAAATATCCGGCCGCCCGGACGTTTTGCACGGAGTCCGTCACCTCGGCGACATCCGACAGGTGGATCGCCGCGCCGTGGTTATAGCCAACCACCAGCGGCTTGTAGTCGTCCGCCTTCGAGATCTGGTCGTTGGCCAGGATGTCCGCGGTCACTATGCCATCGGAAATTTGGCCTTTGGCCAGGTCGGCGTTCTGCAGGCTCAGCACGGACTTCAGACTCGAGAGGGTAAGTCCGTGGCTGGCCAATTGTGTGGGATTTGCCTCCACGCGCACGGAGGGCAACGCGCCGCCTCCGACACTGACCTGGCCTACGCCCTGTATCTGCGACAACTTTTGCTCGATGACGGTGGAAGCTTCGTCATACAGCGTCGCGGGACCGTATTTCTCCGATGTAAGGCCGAGGATCATGATCGGCGCATCGGAGGGATTGACCTTGCGATAGGTCGGATTGCCCGGCAGGTTGGTGGGCAGATAGGTTCGCGCCGCATTGATGCCGGCCTCCACATCTCGCGCAGCGCCATCGATGTTCCGGCTGAGGTCGAACTGAATGGTGATTGATGTGCTGCCGAGCGTGCTGGCGGAGGTCATCTCCGTCACTCCTGCAATATGGCCGAACTGCCGCTCCAGCGGAGTGGCCACGGACGACGCCATAATGTCGGCGCTGGCCCCCGGCAAAGCTGCACTGACTGAGATAGTCGGAAAGTCGACTTCCGGCAGGGGCGACACCGGCAGCACCTCAAACGCCACCGCTCCGGCCAGGGCAATCGCCGCCGTGAGCAGCGTGGTTGCCACTGGCCGGTTAATGAAAGGCGCTGAGATGTTCATGCCGGCCCTGCCAGTTCCGCGCCTCCGGTTGCGGGTTGCTTCGATTTGTGCCCGAACCGGTGCCCCAGATTGTCAAAGAAGATATAAATGACCGGTGTGGTGTAAAGCGTGAGCATCTGGCTGAGCAGCAGTCCGCCCACCATGGCGATGCCCAGCGGCTTGCGTAACTCGGAGCCGAAACCCGTGCCCAGCGCCAGCGGCAGTCCGGCCAGCAGCGCCGCCATGGTCGTCATCATGATGGGGCGGAAGCGCAGCAGACAGGCATCGTAAATTACGTCCGTGGCGTTCTTGCCGTGCTTCCGCTCACCCTCCAGCGCGAAGTCGACCATCATAATGCCGTTCTTTTTCACGATGCCGATCAGCAGCACAATGCCGATGATCGCGACCATGCTCAGATCCTGGTGAAACAGAAGCAGCGCCAGGAAAGCGCCCACGCTCGCAGAAGGTAGCGTGGACAGAATCGTGATCGGGTGCACGAAGCTCTCATACAAAACGCCAAGCACGATGTACACCGTGACCAGCGCGGCAAGAATGAGCACCGGCACACCCGCCAGCGAATTCGTGAACGATTCCGCGGTGCCTTGAAAACCTGCCTGCAGGCTGGGAGGCATGTGCATGTCTTTCTGCAATTTGTTGACGCTTGTAATGGCGTTGCCCAGTGCGGCATTCGGCGCCAGATTGAATGACACGGTGATCGCCGGAAACTGACCCTGGTGCGTAATGGCGAGCGGCTCTGTGGTCTTCACGAAGTGGGAGAAAGCGCTCAGCGGCACGGCGCTGCTCATGGCCGAACTGGTAGTGACCGTGGAGGCGGTCGCCGCCAGCGCGTTCGCAGGGGGAGCAAGCGTACTTGCCGCCGGAGTGTACAGTGCGGAACTGGTCAGCGCATTGGACCCCGCCGAAGACGATCCGGAAGACGCAAATGAGGAAGAAGCTCCCGTGCCGCTGGCGCCCGCGGACGCATTGGATTGAATGTAGAGTTGATCCAGCTTGCTGGGATCTTTCTGAAACTCCGGCTGACTCTCCAGAATGACATGGTACTGGTTCACCTGCGTATACATCGTGCTGATCTGCCGCTGGCCGAAGGCGTCATACAGCGTGTTATCGATGGTCGAAGGCGCGATGCCCAGCCGCGAAGCGGTCACCCGGTCGATCGCCAGAGATACGGCCAGTCCGCCCAACTGTTGATCGGTGGCCACGTCTTCCAGCTCCGGCAACTGCTTCAGCCGGTTGACGAAACGGTTGGTCCAGTCATTCAGCTCGCCGGCGTCGGGGTCTTCCAGAGTGTACTGGTATTGCGTGCGGCTCACCCGGTCGTCCACCGTAATGTCCTGCACGGGATCCATAAATAACTGGATGCCTTCAACCTGGTTCACTTTGGCGTTCAGTCTGCGGATCAGGTCCGACGCACTGATCTTGCGCTGATCCAGCGGCTTCAAATTGATCGACATCCTGCCACTGTTCAGCGTCGTATTCGTTCCATCCGCTCCGATAAACGAGGAGATGCTCTCAACCGCCGGGTCGCTCAGAACCGCCTTGGTAAGTTCCAGTTGCTTCTCTGCCATGGCCTTCGAGCCGATCGCCGGCGGTGCTTGCGATATGCCCTGGATAACGCCCGTATCCTGCACCGGGAAGAATCCTTTGGGGATGATGATGTAGAGGAAAACCGTGAGCACCAGTGTCGCCACCGCCACCAGCAGTGTAATCGTCTGGAACCGAAGCACAAACTTCAGCGTCCGGCCATAGAACGCGATCATGCCGTCGAAAGCGCGCTCCGTGGCCTTATAGATCCGCCCCTGCTGCTCTTTTACCTGGCGCCGCAGGATGCGCGCGCTCATCATGGGAGTAAGCGTGAGGGAGACCACCGCCGAAATCACGATCGTGACGGCCAGTGTCACGGCAAACTCGCGGAACAGGCGCCCCACTACGTCGCCCATGAATAAGAGCGGAATCAGTACCGCGATGAGCGACACGGACAACGAGAGAATGGTGAAGCCGATTTCTTCGGCGCCCTTAAGTGCCGCCTCCATGGGTGCATCGCCCGCTTCGATGTACCGCGAGATGTTCTCGATCATCACGATGGCATCGTCCACCACAAACCCGGTGGAGATGGTCAGCGCCATCATCGATAAGTTATCCAGGCTGTAACCCAGCAGGTACATCGCCCCGAAAGTGCCAACCAGCGACAGCGGCACAGCCACGCTCGGAATAATGGTGGCGTAGAGACTGCGCAAGAAGAGGAAGATGACCAGCACCACCAGTCCGACCGTCAACATCAATTCGAACTCCACGTCGGAAACCGATGCCTCGATCGCGGTAGTCAGATCGGTAAGCGTGGTCACCACAATGCCGGTAGGCAGGTTGGCCTGCAGTTGCGGCATGAGGCTCTTAATGCTCTTGACCACGCTGATGGTGTTGGCTCCGGGCTGGCGTTGCACATTCAGGATCACCGCGGGGGTCTGGTTCATCCACGCCGCCTGATTGCTGTTCTCCACGCCATTTACAATACGCGCCACGTCCGTCAGCATCACCGGAGCGCCGTTGCGATAGGCCACTACAACCTTCCGGTAGTCGTCGCTGGTGACCAGTTGATCGTTAGCGTCGATCTGGTAATCCTGCCGCGGCCCATCGAAGTTCCCTTTGGCGGCGTTCACGCTGGCCGCCGTCAGCGCCGTGCGCAGGTCTTCCAGGTTGATGCCGTAGGATGACAGCGCCCTTGGGTTGGCTTGAATGCGTACGGCAGGTTTTTGGCCGCCGCTGATGGTCACAAGTCCCACCCCGTTGAGCTGCGAAATCTTCGGCGCAAAACGCGTGTCCACCAGGTCTTCCACCTGGGAGAGCGGCATGGAATTCGAGGTGATGGCCAGAGTCAGCACAGGGGCGTCGGCTGGATTCGTCTTACTGTAGGTCGGCGGCGCGGGCAGGATGGATGGCAACAAACTCTGCGCCGAGCTGATGCCGGACTGCACCTCTTCCTCGGCTACATCGATAGCCATGGTCAGATTAAACTGCAACACGATAACGGAAGTGCCTCCGGAGCTGGTGGAGGTCATCTGGCTCAAGCCCTGCAGTTCGCCGAATTGCCGCTCCAGCGGCGCCGTGACAGTCGCGGCCATCACCGTCGGGCTTGCTCCCGGATAAAACGTCAGCACCTGAATCGTCGGATAATCGACTTCCGGCAAGGCCGAGACAGGCAGTTGTGTATAGCCAACCAGACCGATCAGAAGGATTGCGGCCATCAGCAAAGCCGTAGCTACCGGCCGCAGGATAAATGGGCGGGATGGACTCAATGGGCTGGGCTCCCGCTACTGGTGCTGGCCGCGGCGGGCGTGTTCGAAACCGCCACCGCCACATTGTCCTGCAACTTATCGAAGCTGCTGTTGGCCACCACATCCCCTGGAAGGATGCCGTCAACCTGCGTCAAACCGGCGTCGGTAACCCCCGGCTTTACCGTCCGCAGGTGCGCGTAATTGTTTTGAATGATGTACACGAACGATGCCTGGCCGTTCTGTTGAACGGCGGAGGCTGGAATCAGCGTCACTCCCTGCAGCGTATTCACCAGCAGGCGCGTATTGACGAACTGGTTCGGGAACAGGACATCGTTGGTATTAGCGAACTGTGCGCGCCCTTTTACTGTCCCGGTGGTAGTGTCGATCTGGTTGTCGATGGTCAGCAGCGTCCCGCTTGCAATCTTCTTCTGCGCGGTGCGATCGAAGGCATCCACGGGCAGCTTGGCGCCCTTGCGCAAGCGGCCTTCAACCTGCCCCAAACTGTCTTCCGGTATGGTGAAGATGACAGTGATGGGCTCCAACTGTGTAATAACTGCGAGGGTCACGGTCCCGGAGGACTGCACCACGTTGCCCGGATCCACCAGCCGCAAACCCACACGGCCGGCGATGGGTGCGGTGATGCGGCAGAAATCGACCTGAACCTGGTCGTATTGGACCGTTCCCTGATCGTTTTTCACGGTGCCCTGGTCCTGCAGCACAAGCTTTTCCTGATCGTCCAGGATCTGCTTGGCAATGCCGTTGCGCCCCCACGCGGTACGGTAGCGTTCCAGGTCCATGCGGGCTTGCGCCAGCACATTTTCGTCTCTCTCCAGCGCACCTTGCGCCTGCAAAAGAGTCGCGCGATACGGACGCGAATCGATGTCGATCAGCGCATCGCCCTTGTTTACCCGCTGACCCTCCATGTAATGCACGGCCACGATCAGGCCGTCCACCTGGGTCGTGATCGAATCGCTATACACCGGAGTCACCGTGCCGATTGCGTCGAGGTACACGCCGATGTTGCCCTTTTGAGCTGTCGCGCTCGTGACGGCGATCCCGGGCGCTGGGTGTGCCAGGGCCGCCGCTTTTTTCTTGGCTTCGGCGCGGTGCTGCAAGATCAGCACGATCGCGACTACGAGGGCCAGCAACAACAGAATCCCCAGCACGATCCACGCAATCTTATGACGGGGACGTGGAGCCGCGATTTGATGGTCGGGGGCGATGCGTGAGGGGTTGTTTATGTCATCTGTCAATCGGGATCTCCTTTTCAGGTCCGAGTTCCAGGCTATAGATTGAGGCCGGCGTAGATGCGAACACCTGGCGGCAGGTGGCTTATTCCGTTGGCCTACTCCGCCCCTTTCTAGTACATCGTACAGATGCAGTTCGGTTGCACCGTGGGGCGGCCAATCCTGGCCGCAGCCGCCTTTCAGGCGGCCAAGCCGGCTGAAAGCCGCCCCCAGAGGGGACCCGGGGCAGGATTGCCCGCCCCACAAACGCCATACTCACTTGTCAACCGGCGCGGCCCACCCAATCAGGCGCGCAGGGCCGCAATCGTGGTTTGACTTTGGTCGTGAGCACGAGACGGTCCAGATCGGAATTCCAGCCACGTGGAGGCCCAATGCCGCTGAGCCGGCACGGGTTAGCAAAAATTACCGGAGCCGGGATGCAAAGGTTGCACCTGAAATGCGGAATTTGCCGGTCCGCCAGGCAGCCGCCCCCAGATTTGTAGCGCGGATACATTCTAAGATAAAGGTTGCCCTCCTCTGCACACCCCTCCATCCCCTGGCCGCACCTCTATCTGGGCGTGGCGCTGACCACCCTGGCGACGCTGCTGCTGGAGCTCTCGCTCACGCGCATCTTCTCGGTCGTCTTCTACTACCATTTCGCCTTCCTGGCCATCTCCATCGCCCTGTTCGGCCTGGGCGTGGGCGGCGTTTTTTCCTACATCGTGGCCGGCTGGAAAACGCCGCTATTCCGCAAGCTCGGCTATCTCAGCATGATTAACAGCCTGCTGGTGATGGCGGCCCTGGCCGTGGTCGTCGCGCAGAAAGAGGAGCCCGGCGCCTGGGGCCTGACCCTGGTCTACTTCACCACCGCCCTGCCGTTCTTCGTCTCCGGAACCATCGTCTCGCTGGCCATTTCGGAAACCGTCGAGCGCATCGACCGCGTCTATTTCTTCGACCTTCTGGGCGCTTCCGCCGGATGCGTGCTGCTGGTCCCCTTCCTGGATCACTTTGGCGGCATCAGCACCGTGATGCTCGTGGCCGTGCTGTTCGCCGCCGCCGGCGCCATCTGGCACAGCATGGCCGGCTCGGTTAAGCTGCGCGCCGCCGCCGTGGCCCTGGCGCTGGCCTTGTTCTCTTTCGTCTTCTACAACGGCGCGCACAACATCATCGCCATCCGCTACGCCAAGGGTCAGAAGCTGAAGCGGGAAGAGTTCGTCAAGTGGAACAGCTTCTCGCGTATCGCCGTCCGCAACTATTCCATCTTCATCGACGCGGACGCCTCCACCGGCATCGCCAGCTTCGATTTCGCGCACCTCACCGCTCGCGAGCGCCACGAACTCCTGGAGCAGGGTCCGGCCCTGCCCTATGCCGTACGCCCTGGAGCGAAGGCGCTGATCATCGGTCCCGGCGGCGGCTGGGACGTGGCCCGCGCGCTGGCTTCCGGCAGTCACGATATCACCGGCGTGGAGATCAACCCCATCATCGCCACCACCGTGATGCGCGATAAATACGTCGCCCAGAGCCGCGGCATCTACCTGCGGCCCGACGTGCGCATCTTCGTCGAAGACGGCCGCAGTTTCGTGCGCCGCAGCCACGAGCGATACCAGGTAGTGCAGGCCACCCTGGTGGATACCTGGGCCTCCACCGCGGCCGGAGCTTTCGCCCTTTCGGAGAACAATCTCTACACCACCGATGCCCTCCGCGATTACCTCCTGCATCTGACCGGCGACGGCATGGTCGCGTTCACCCGTTGGGGACTCGACCCGCCGCGCGAATCCCTCCGTCTGGTCTCGCTCGCCATCGCGGCTCTGAATCAACTCGGCGAGCCCGAACCTTGGCGGCACGTGATCGTGGGCCGCGACGGTTTCACCAAGGACTGGGGCGCACAGGATACCGTGTTGATCTCGCGCCAGCCGTTCGGCCCCGCCGATCTGGCCCGCGCGCGCGCCGGCATGGCTGCCGCCAACATGCAGCCCATCTACCTGCCCGACGAACGCATCCCCGGCCAGTTCACCGATCTGCTGCGCAGTTCCGATCCGGAGGCCTACGAACGCCATTACCGGTACAATATCTCGCCGGTCACCGACAACCAGCCGTTCTTCTTCTACACCGTGCAGCCGCGCGACATCCTGGCGTTCATGGCCAACGCGTCGCGGCGCTCGGCGGATTACAAGATCAACAAGGCGGTGCCCCTCTTGTACGCGCTAATGGCCATCAGCGTCCTCGCCACCGCCATCATCCTGGCCCTGCCCCCGATGGTGCTGGGCGCGCGCCTGCCGCGGCACAAGGGCGTGCTCCGCTTCCTGCTCTACTTCCTCTGCATCGGCGCGGGCTACATCCTGATCGAAATGGCCCTCATCCAGAAGTTCGTGCTTTTCCTCGGACACCCCACCTACGCCCTCACCGTGGTGATCTTCTCCATGCTGGTCTCCAGCGGCCTGGGCAGCTACTTCAGTCGGCGAATCCTGGGGGATGACGCCCGCCGCCTCTACCGCGCTCTCGCCCTGATCGCCGTGCTGGTGGCCCTGCTGGCGGCCCTGGTGACGCCGGTGCTCGCCGCGGGCGTGGGGTTGCCGCTGGCGCTGAAATTCGCCATCGCCGTGGCCATGATCTCGCCCGCCGGCTTCGTCATGGGCATGCCGTTCCCCACCGCCCTGAAACGCCTCGAAGAATGGCACAAGCCCTCCGTGCGGTGGGCTTGGTCGCTCAATGCCGCCGCCAGCGTGTTAGGTTCGGTCGGATCCCTGGTGTGCGGCATTTATCTGGGACTGGTCCAGACCCTGCTGGCCGGTGGCTTCCTTTACCTCGCGGCCCTTGCCGTGGCCGTAGGCACCCCAAAACTCCGAGATAATTCCGTGGCAAGTACTGTTCCCCTAGCCGAAGCTCCGCTAAACTGATCATGTGGGGCAGGCACTCTGCCTACGGCCGGCTCTCAGCCGGCCAAGCCTGCCCTAAGGGAGGGATGCGTATTGGCCACCGTAACCACCGCCCAACCCGCCACCACCGCCAAGTGGCACGGTCTGGAGCCCGACCAACTGATCGACGCCTTCCGTATCATGCAGACCTCGCGGCGTCTGGATGATCGCGAAGTCGCGCTCAAGCGCCAGAATCGCATCTTCTTCCAGATCAGCGGGGCCGGCCATGAAGCGGTGGAAGTGGCGGCGGGCATGTGCCTGCGCGCCGGCCACGATTGGATCTTTCCCTACTATCGCGACCGCGCTCTATGCCTCATCCTGGGCGTGACGCCCCTCGATATGCTGCTCCAGGCGTTGGGCGCAGCCGACGACCCGGCTTCCGGCGGCCGCCAGATGCCTTCCCACTGGAGCGCCCCCCGGTTCAACATCGTTTCATCGTCCTCCTGCACCGGCACGCAATTCCTGCACGCGGTGGGCTGCGCCGATGCCAATCGCTATCTGGAGCCCGAGGGCGACGCGATCGCCCTGGTAGCCAGCGGCGATGGCGCCACCAGCGAGGGCGAGTTTTGGGAATCCTTGAATGCCGCCTGCCTGAACCGCTTGCCCGTTCTGTTCCTGATCGAAGATAACGGCTACGCCATCTCGGTTCCGGTGGAATACCAGACCGCCGGCGCCAGCATCTCGGCGCTGGTGTCCGGTTTCCCCGGCCTCTTCCAGCAGGAAGTGGATGGTTGCGATTTCCTGGCGTCCTATGCGGCTATGAAAGCGGCTGTCGAGTACTGCCGCCAGGGGCGCGGCCCCGCGCTGGTGCACGCCCACGTGATCCGGCCGTACTCGCATTCGCTCTCCGACGACGAGCGGCACTACAAGACGCCCGCCGAGCGCCAGGCCGAACAGGCGCGCGATCCGCTCACACGCTTTCCCCAGTTTCTGCTGGACGAGGGCGTGCTCGATCAGAACGCGCTGCGCCGCATCACGCTGGAAGTCGACCGCGAAGTGCACGAAGCCGCCGAACAGGCTCTGCACGCCGACCCGCCCGCGCGCGATTCCGCCCTGCGCCACCTGTACTCCGATAAGATCGATCCCGCCGCGGACCAGTTCAGCACGCCCGCCCAATTCCACGGCGAGCCCAAGACCATGGTCGACCTGCTCAACGCCACGCTGCACCAGGAGATGCGCCGCGATCCGCGCGTCATAGCCTTCGGCGAAGACGTGGCCGATTGCAGCCGCGAGCAAAACCTGGCCGTGGTGAAAGGCAAGGGCGGCGTCTTCAAGGTCACCCACGGATTGCAGTCCGAGTTCGGCGCGCGCCGCGCCTTCAACATGCCGCTCGCCGAAGCCGCCATCGTGGGGCGCGCCATCGGCATGGCCCTGCGCGGCCTCAAGCCCGTGGCCGAGATTCAGTTTTTCGATTACATCTGGCCCGCCATGATGCAAATCCGCGACGAACTGGCCACCATGCGATGGCGCTCCAACGGAACCTTCGCCTGCCCGCTGGTGTTGCGCGTCCCCATCGGCGGCTATCTCAACGGCGGAGCCATTTACCATAGCCAATCGGGCGAAGTGGCCTTCACCCACCTGCCCGGCCTGCGCGTGGTCATGCCGTCCAACGCGCTCGATGCCTGCGGCCTGCTGCGCACCGCCATTCGTTGCGACGATCCGGTGATGTTCCTGGAGCACAAGCGGCTGTATCGCGAGCCGTATAACCGCTCGCCCGATCCCGGCCCGGACTACACCATCCCCTTCGGCAGCGCCCGCATCGTGAAGCCGGGGCACGATCTGACCATCGTTACTTACGGCGCGCTGGTGCAGAAATCCCAGCAGGCCGCCCTGCTGGTGGAGCGCAAGAACCCGGACATCTCCGTGGAGGTGATCGACCTGCGCTCGCTCGCGCCCTTCGATTGGAACGCCATCCGCACCTCGGTGGAGAAGACCAACCGCGTCATCATCGCCCACGAAGACTGCCTCTCGTTCGGCTACGCCGCCGAGATCGCCGCCCGCATCGCCGACGAGCTGTTCGACCGCCTGGACGCCCCAGTCCGCCGCGTAGCCGCCCTGGATACCTGGGTCGCCTATCAGCCGCAGGTGGAGAATGCCATTCTGCCGCAGGTGGAAGATCTGATCGTGGGGATGGAGCGCCTGCTAGCTTATTGATTGTGTCCTCCATGCACCACTTATGTAACTGTGGTGATGATGCTGGAGTCCTGTGGGGCAGACTCTCAGTCTGCGCGGGTCCCCTGGACCCGCTCTTCGACCTCGCGGTATGATCGCAGAACCCCCACCCCGAATCCGAATGCGTCGCCCGGATTGCCGGAACCGTCCGCGTAGATCAGGAACAGTTTGAGCAACGTCTTCGTTCCGGTGCGCGATGCCAGCCTCGAAAATGGAAGCGAACTGCCGTGCTTGGACCACGAGGCGGCCAGCCGCTGGCCTCTAATATAGGCGAGGACAGGGGGCGCTTGCCTGGGACCCCTCTTCGCGCCCGTGGGCAATGGGGTCACCGTGACGATCGCCGCCGTTGGCGGCGCGCAGGCTGGAGCGTGGCTGTATGGACTACTGAGGCCGCGACTCCCGATGACATTCACCTTCAGCGCGTAATCCTGCGTCGCGGGAATCTCGTCGCCCGCCAGATACTCGCGTCTATGAATGCGAACGAGGGCGATGGTCGCGGCATAGGACGACCTCACACCGTTCCAAGCCACCGTGACGCCGCAAAGATCAGCGCCAGCGTAACGCCGGCGATGGCGAACTCTCCGATGGCGCCGACTGCCAGCGGGCGCAGACCCTGTTTGCGCAATTCACGGATATTCGTCTGCAGGCCCACGCCGGCGAAAGTGAGCAGAAAAGCCCAGCGCGACAGATTTGCCAGATCGGCAATCTGCGGCTTCGTGAATGCGCCGAGGGTCGCCAACAAGGAAATCAGCAGGAATCCCAGCACGAACTTCGGGAACTTCTGCCACAGGAACGCGGCCTTGTTTTCCACGCCCTGACGGTGACTCTTGCGCGCCCAGTAAATGGCGTACCCCAGCACTACAAAGCCGATGGTCGCGTTTCGCGCGGTCTTGGCCAGCACGGCGAATTTCGCGGCCGCATCGGAGTAGAGCGCGCCGGCCGCCGTCGCTTCCGCCGTGTTGTCCACGGCGAGGCCCGCCCACAACCCGAAGGCATGGTCGGAAAGCCCCAGCGCATGGCCAATCGCCGGGAACGCGAACAGGCTGAATGCGCCCAGCGCGAGAATGGCGGCAATAGCGTAGGATGCGTCCTCGTCATCGGCCTCGATAGCGCCCTTGGCCGCGATAATCGCGGACACGCCGCAAATGGAGGAGCCGATGGCCAGCAGCGAGGTGAGTTTCGGCGACAACCGCAGCCATCTGCCGAGCGCCGTCATCAGCGCAATGGACAGGGCCAGCTCCACCGCCACGAACGCCAGACTGACGCTCCCCAACTTCAGGATGTCTCCGAGCAGAAAGCGGACGCCAAGCAGCACGATTCCGGTCTTCAGCCAAAACTCGTAAGTCGCGACGCCCGCCCGGAAAACAACGGGAATGCCGATGGTGTTGGAAACGATCAACCCGAACACGATGGCCCACAGGACATACTCGATGTTCGGTAAAGCAAGGTGATGCGCCTTACCGTAGCGGGCGATCGATTGTTCGGTCAGCTTCCCCAGGAATCCCAGCGCGGCCAGCAGGGCGATACCGGGAAGCAGCCCCAGCAGCCGGAGTGCCGCCGGCCGCGAATTGCGAGGCGTTACAATCGCAGGGCTCATGGTTTCTCCTGTGCGCCTGCCCTCCTACCACGGAATGTGGGGCAGGATGTGGAAACGGATGAGTGCCGCGGCGGCTAGGGCCGCGATTACGGACCACCAGTCGAGTGTCAGCTTGCGTTGGTTTGCCATATGAAGGTTCATTACCTGATCGCCCAGATCGACACACAGCACCTGGTCACAGCTCTATTTCGTTGAAGGTTCCCTTGGTGATGTCCCATCCGGACGAAATATACCGGTCCAGGTTCGCCTGCAGTTTCTCGGTGACCGAGGGATTCTGCCCGGCGACGTCCACCAGTTCGTCGGGATCCTTTTTCCTGTCGTACAGTTGCGGCTGATAGTGCCCTTTGTATTTTTCCCGATTCCAAACAGCCGAGTAGTTCCACTCCGGCGTGCGCACCGCGCCTACGTAGCCAAATGCGCTGACCACATGGTCGCGGCGATTGGAGCGCTCTCCGGTGACGTAGGGCCACAGATCTTCCCCCGTCACACGGGGCGACGGTTTCAAATTGAGGCGGCCGAGCAGCGTGGGGACCAGGTCGAAATGCTGCACGAAACCCGCCACTCGCTTGCCCGCATATTGCCTGTTGGGAAGGCGGATCAGCAACGGTACGTGGGTCACCTGCTTGCGGATGCGATCGTCCCCTTTCACGAACTGTCCTTGCTCACCCAGCATCGCACCATGGTCGGAAGTGAAAACAAAGATGGTGTTCTCCTTCAAACCCAGTTCCTCCGCGGTGCTCAAGACTTGTCCGATCCAATAGTCCACGTTGGATGCCTCGCCCGCGTAATTCGCACGCAGGCGCCGGATGCCTTCCGGCGGCACATTCAGCCGCTGGTACGGCGGTTCCGGCCAGCTATGCGGGCCGGGGTCCTTCAGGTACTTTTCCAGGAAGTAGTCGGGCGGGTCC
>Ga0187851_10002070_pt1 | contig 18216 bp, 14 predicted proteins | sample June2016WEW_6_10_FD_132997 | JGI IMG/M metagenome (GOLD analysis project Ga0187851, IMG submission 132997) | Peatland microbial communities from SPRUCE experiment site at the Marcell Experimental Forest, Minnesota, USA - June2016WEW_6_10 | ecosystem: Environmental > Terrestrial > Soil >...
CCCTTGGTGTAGATGAAGTCGTCGGCGAAGTTGTTGGTGGTGACGAGATAGAGGTTGGACGTTGTGGTGGGCGTGCTGGTACTGAAGGCGCCGAATTGGACGTACGGCGTGCAGCAGGAGCCGCGGGTGGCGTTGCCAAGGCGAACAAGGCCGTAGCGGGCGTTGTTGGTCATACGGTCGTTGATGATCCAGAGATGACCGACGGCAAGGCCTTTGTTATTGCCAAAGATGTTTGAGGGAGCCGCCTGGCCGGGGAACTGGAGCGATGTCGCCTGGTTATCCTGCTGCAGATTGCCGCGCACGAAGAGAGTCTGCCTGGGGTTGATGTTGTAGTCGAGCCGGGCGATGTTTGTGATCTGATCGAGCGGCGCCGGCGAGGTGAAGTTGTAGGTGCCGGTGTTGACGCCATCGCCGGTGACGTTGGAGTTGGCCAGCGGGAAGGCGGTGTTGAAGTAGGCGACCGCCGCCGCGTTGGTGCTGGGCGGGGTGCACGCGGAGATCGGGACGCAGTTGGGGTCGCTGGCGCGGCCATCCATCGAGGCGATATCGGCCTGGGTGAGGGTCTTGTAGGTCGTGCCGACTTGACATGGGGTCGAGTTGGGGCACGCCTGATAGACCACGTTGCCGGTGATCAGACCGGATGCGGGTAAACCGGCGCCGTTGAAGACCGAGGGCACCGTCTGGCTGACCAGGATGTCGCTTGCCTGCTTGAAGCCTTCGTAGGCGCCGAAGAAGAAGAGCTTGTCTTTGATGAGGGGAAGTCCAAGCGAGGCGCCGTAGGTGTGCTCCAGCACCTTTGCGGCGATGTTAGGCAAGCCGGAGTTCAACTCCGCCTGTTTGTTGAACCAGTTGTTCGAGGTAGTGCCGGGATCGCGATAGTACTCATAGGCGGTGCCGTGGAGGCTGTTGGTGCCGCCCTTGGTGACGAGGGAGACCTGCGCGCCGGAAGATCTGCCGGCGTCGGCGTTGGCGTTGGTCGTTGTGACCCGGAACTCCTCGACGGAGTCGCGCGTCGAACGGAGGGCGCCATTGAAGGCATAACCGTAGATCTGATCGTTGTTGTCGACGCCGTCGAGCGTGATGTTGGTCTGGTCCTGGCGCGCCCCGTTGACGATGCCGGTCCGGGTATCTTGATTCAAGCCGCCGGTCTGCGCGCCGCTATCCAACGCAAGCACGCCCGGCTGCAGCGAGAGCAGGTAGTTGACGTTGTTCGCGAGGTAGGGCAGACTTCCGACCTGCGCGCTGTTGAAGGCCTTTCCGAGCGTGGCGTCTGTGGTATTCAAGTCGGCGAGGTCGGCTTGTACGTAGACCACCTGGTTGGCGCCCGCCATCAGTTTGAAGGTCAGCCTCTGCGGGGTGGAGACCAGTAACTCTATCTTCTCGTCCTCCTCGGCGAAGCCTGCCGCGACGACCTTCACCTGATAGGTGCCCGGGGGAATCTGCGCAAACGAGAACTCGCCCTTGGAGTTGGCCGGTGTGCTCTGTGTGTTGCCCGAAGCTGCGTTTGCGATGGTTACGGTTGCCCAGGGGACGAGCGCACCGGTTGCATCGGTGATCGTTCCGGAGAGGGCGGACATGTTCGTCTGGGCGAAGAGCGAGAAAGAGTTGACGAGAGCAAAGAGACAGGCAAGAAGAATTGCGCTGTAGCTGTATCCGATGAGACGGGCCTGCATGTGTAGCCTCCAAAAGGGGGAGAAGTTTATGGAGGAATCTGAAGGTGCTGTTCCTTAACTTGTTCCGACTTAATTCCGAACCAATTCCGTCAAGCGGCTTACGCAAAAAAGAGCCATCCTGAACCATTCCATGGGTCGCACGGTATTCGGCTGCGGCGTTCCCGCAGTAAGGCAAGGGGGATCGCGGCCGGTCCTATCGGGCAGTTCGCAGTGTTGTGCCAGCGGTTCTTTGCTTGGCGGATTCCCTTGGAGATGATGTGACTTTCGGCCGGGGATGAGGCTCCCCAGGCAGGGCCCACGGTCACCATGCCAACCCAAAATGGCACGCAGCGAAAGAACCGCGGCGGCTATATCTACCTGGACAACGAGAAGAAGGTGCGCGCGCCGTTTGACGCGCAACACCTTCACAATCGTGCGGATTCGGTCGCCAGAGGTCTAAGCGGCTACTTCGTGCGGTCGTATACCAACGTCTGGTGGACCGTGTTCCCGGCCTTGTCCGTCACCGTTACCTTGAAAACGATCTTGTTGGGATCGGGCATGGTCATGGTCTCGTCGAAAACAGTGCCGTCCGGCATGACCGCATGGTCCGTATCGGTGGCAGAATTCCATCCGGCCATCGCACCCGGTATGCCTTTCACGGGATGCATGGTGCCGTCGGCCGGACCGCTCCAACTGCTCTTGATCCTCTGGCCCTTGTCGTCTACGGTAACATCGCTCCAGGTGAGCCACTTATCCGTATCGACCGAGTATGTCTCTACTTCCGACTTCAAGACAGGGCCGCCGCCGAAGTCGCTTTCCTTCAGATTGAGCTTCCATGAACTGTGGGCGGGTGTATGGGTGTTCGCGGCGAGTGCGGGGAAGACCGCAACGCAGGTCAGCAGAGAAGCAAAGAAAATCTTGGTAATTTGCTTCATGTCGTCCTCCTTTTCAGAAATCAGTATGCACGGTCTCTTGCAGAAATTCAAGAGAATTTAGGAAGAATTTGTCGTCAAAATAATCGCCGGCCGTGCAGTACTCTGCTCGATTTCGGTCTGGCGAGTCAGATCTTGTTCGCCGGTGGAGACTCGGAGGTAGATGCGGGCTATTTTCATGAGAGTGCGGTCGAGATGGGTACTTCGATGCTCTGGTCCACATGTTCGAGCGGGCTCTCAAGATCACTTGGATATCTTGTCGATTACACCGGCATCGGCATCACGGACCCGGCCGCTCTTTCGAAAGCAGCGACGGATCCTACGGCTCTTCGCCTTGCCGAGCTTCAGACAACGCCGATTCGCGGCAGCTTTGACTCCACGCACCTTCAGGCCATCCACCACCATATCTATCAAGACCTTTACGATTGGGCCGGAGAGCTGCGACAGATCGACGCCGACAACGTGCCTGCATCTCAAGTGGAGAAATCTCTAACGGCCGCCGTCGCACTCACGATTCTGGTTATCTCCGCTGCCGGGCAATCCAACCATTGAGTCCCACGCCGCCGGCACACTGGCCGATGAACTGGAAGGCAAGAAGTAACTCGGCATTTTGGCGGGTCGAGTTGGTGGAGTCGTTGCCGGAGCCGGGATGCGCGGCGAGCGGTTCCGGCAGGGATTCAAGGGGTTCAAAATCAGCGAAAAAACGGCCTTTGGGGGCCGAAATGGCCCTCATTCGGCCGGAAAAGCGGGCAAAATCGGTGGTTTGCTGTTACTGATTCGTTAACATTACCAAAATGCAAGCTGTTGATACCGCGTTGGTTACACGCAATGAAGGGGCCGAAAAAAGATTTCCACAGGGTGGGGGGCAGGGGGGTGGGGGAGAAGAAACGGGAAAGACAGGGACTAGGGACGAGGGACTAGGGACTAAGATTGCGCGGGTTGGTGATTGGAAGGCGGACATTTGGGCCTCGGATTTGCGACTGGTTCTATTCTCCGCGCGGGGAGGGTAATTATCTGAAAAACCGACGCAGGCTGCCGCGCGAGGAAAATGCCAAGGGCGGCGGCGGCCGGGCGCTAAGCGTCTCCCGGCCTGCTTTGCCCAGGTTGCTGAACGGCAAGGGCCGGGCTTTGGGAAGAGATGGCGCTGCGGATCGAGAAGGCCGCCGGGGTGAAGATGGATACGCGGATGCTGGCCGCTTACGAGATTGCTCAGGCGCGGGAGCGGGAAAAACTGATTCGCGCGCAAGCGGCTTGCCGAGCCGCGTGATGGCGTGGCTTCATGTGAGTGGTGGAATCCCATCGCGCAATGACGAAAGCTGGGACGCCCAGCCACGAACGCCGATTTCTTCGGCGCCAGCCTGTTTTTGGCCTTGCAATCAGCCAAAGTAGAGATACAATTCTCTCGGACCGGTTTCTAGAATGATTCCGGTTTGAATTAACCCATCTCAACAATCATTGCCTCTTGCCGGTGCCGCGGTTTGGCCTCGAGTGAGTTATTGCGGCATCCGCACGAAAATCCCCCAACCAGCCGGCTGGATTCAAGCGCCGGCTGTCACTTCATCTCAAAGATGGAAAGGAAGAAAGCAATGAACTCGAAGAGAATTCCCCGTTCTTTCTCCGCGCCGGCGGCACTTGCCTGCGTGGCCGCGTTCATTTTGTTCACCACTTGGTTTGGGATACCGCTGCGCGCTCAGGCGCCGGCAGGACCGAACCGCCCAGCGGGAGTACCGGAAGGGTTTGTGATCACTCCGTTCGGCTACTTCCATCCCTCCTGCGTATTGCATCTGGCGGAAGGCGACAAAGCACTGACAGATGAATCTGCCATCCAACATTTGAATGGACTTCGTGAGAACATTGCTGCTTGCGATTATCCGCATTACACGTCCAGAGGAAAGATTGCAGACGCACGTGCTGCAAGTGTACGGCCACCGGAGGATGATGGCTGGATTGAAAGTGCAAGTGTCGCCACGAATTCCTCTTACGGCAAACTGGTTGCAACTTGGACCGTGCCGCCCGCGCCGATTTCCAACGACGGGCAGATCGTGTATTTCTTTCCAGGCATGGAGGACGACGACGACGTTGTGACCATCATTCAGCCCGTACTAGGGTGGAATATGGATGGTACGGGCGGCGCAGCATGGAGTATTGCCAGCTGGAACTGCTGCTACAGTGGCAATATATGGGAGAGCACACCGGTGGGTGTTAACTCGACCGACACCATTGTAGGTACTATTGCTTCCACCTGCGGCGCGGGAACGCTATCCTGTTCCGAGTGGAACATCACAACCTACGATGAGACCTCGGGGAAAGGTACAACACTTTCCAATTCCCCCAGTGATGGCCAGACGTTCGATTGGGCGCAATCTGGCGTGCTGGAGGTCCATCATGTCGCCCAATGTAGCGATTACCCTCCGAGCGGGAAGCTTACGTTCTACAACGTAGCTTTGGAAGACAATAACTTCCAGTTGATTTCCAATCCAGGTTGGTCGGCAGACTTTTGGGCTGGGGACGAAACACCGCAATGCAACTTCGGTGTTCAAACGACGGCGACGACAGCGACGCTATTTTTTGGAGTGCCTGAGACGCTGACGGTTCAGGTGGAGGGCTACGCCTCAGGCCCCAGCGTGACCTCCTCGCCCGCGGGCATCAACGCCGGTTCCGACGGCTACTTCAGCGCGAATTTCACTCAGGGGACCGTAGTGACGCTGACGGCTACGCACGGCTCAGGCGATACTTTCGCCGGCTGGGGCGGGGCCTGTTCCGGTAACCAAGCGACTTGCACCGTGACGATGAATGCGGCGAAGTCGGTGAACGCGACGTTCTTCTAAACTGCAACCGCGAATGGAACGTAATTCCGAGTCTGGAATTACGTTCCATCGCGCCGTCCGCCATTCCACCAAGGCCTTCGTAGAGTTGAACGGGGGCTGGACTGAGGTGCTATAGCACAGAACGATCCGAGAGCAGCTATTTTTCCAACAGCGGGACGCCTTCTTGTTGGGCGGCTTTGCGGAGGCCGTCGTCAAGGGTGGCTAGCGGGAGCTGGATACGCAAAGCAGTGTGGTGAATCAGAAATTCGTTGCAGAAGTCCGAAGCCGGAGAAGCAGGTCCTTCGACTCCGTTTGGCGCAAAGTGCGCGCCAAACTCCGCTCAGGATGACAAGCGTTATGTGACGAACTTAAGACTCGGGACACTAGTTCAAGGTAGATAGCAATGTAAGCTCAACAAAACAAAGGTTGAGAGAAAGAAGTCCCGGGTCTGAAGGCCGCCCCGGTCGAGCCTCTGCGTTCAGGGGTCTAAAGGCCCCTGCTCCCTCCGAAAAGACATATCGAAGCAAGCTCATTTCATCCTCCGCGGTTCGGCGAAGCCGGTGGACGCCCAATACAAGACCGGCTGAATTGGAGGTTGATTCGGACACTTCGCCGATCATGAGGTTCTTGGGCGCCATTGACTTCCATGAGTCCGGCGCGAGGCCACGCCGCCACCCGCCCTCACCTGCTAAACTCTCTCTCGTTATGCTCCTCGCAAGCCTGCTCATCGCAGCCGCCGCTTACCTGCTCGGCTCCATCCCCATCGGCTACCTGCTGGTCCGCCTCTTCCTCCACGAAGACATCCGCCAGGCGGGCAGCGGCAACATCGGCGCCACGAATGTTCTCCGCTCCGGCGGCAAGCTGCTGGGCGCGGCCACCTTCCTGCTGGACATGCTGAAGGGCTGCTCCGCTGTCTGGCTTGGCGCATACATCGCCGCCCTTCTGCCCGGCCTGGCCAGCCGCGACGCGCAGGCCCTCGCCGCCCTGGCTGCCGTCCTCGGCCACGTCTTTCCGGTCTGGCTCGGCTTCCACGGCGGAAAGGGCGTCGCCACCGGCTTTGGCGTCTTTCTGGCCGCTACGCCCTTGGCCGCTCTGGCCGCTATCTCCGTCTTCTTTCTCGTCCTTGCCATCAGCCGCTATGTCTCGCTGGCCTCCATTCTCGGCTCGGCCAGCTTTCCGCTCTTTGCTTACTTCCTAGTCACCGGCAGCCGATCACCGTTCTTCATCGCCGTCGAGATCACGGTTGCCCTGATCATCATCGTCAAGCACCACCAGAACATCCGCCGTCTGCTCGCCGGCACGGAATCCCGCATTGGAGCGAAAAAGCCCGCATGAGCCGCATCATCGTCTTAGGTTCCGGCGCTTGGGGAACCGCCCTGGCGCTCTCGCTCGACCGCCGCGGCGGCCATCAGGTCACGCTCTGGGCGCACAGCCCCGAATTTGCCCAGGAGATTCTTGGCGCCGGGGAGAACACGCCCTTTCTACCTGGCTTTCCCATCCCGCCGGAGATCGTCGTTACCGGGGACAACGCCGCCGTCCGCGACGCCGAGATCGTTCTCTCCGTCATCCCCTCGGAGTTCCTCCGTTCCGCGCTGGCCCGCCTCGGCCCCCATCTGCGCCACGGCCAGATCATCGTCAGCGCCACCAAAGGCGTCGAGGACCACACCTTTCTGCGCATGACCCAGGTCATCGCCGCCTGTCTAACGGAAACGGGGCTGATCCTCCCCATCGGCGCCCTCAGCGGCCCCAGCTTCGCCCTGGAAGTCGCCCAGGGCCAGCCCACCGCCGTCACCGTCGCGTTCGAAGACTCGGCCATCGCCACGCGCATCCAGCAGGAATTCTCCTCCGAGACACTTCGCATTTACACCTCGACCGATGTGATCGGCGTCGAGCTAGGCGGAGCGCTGAAGAACGTCATCGCCATCGCCGCGGGCGTCGCCAGCGGCATCGGCCTGGGGCATAACTCCGCCGCCGCGCTGATGACTCGCGGCATCGCCGAGATCACTCGCCTGGCCGTGGCCTGCGGCGGCCGCCGCGAGACCCTCGCAGGGCTTTCCGGCGCGGGCGATCTGGTGCTCACCTGCACCGGCTCGCTCTCCCGCAACCGCACCGTGGGCCAGGAGCTGGGCCGCGGCGGCAAACTGGCAGAGATCCTCACCGCGCTGGGCGGAAAGGTCGCCGAAGGGGTGCTGACCACCCGCGCCGCCCTCGGCCTCGCCCGGCAGCATGAAATAGAAATGCCCATCGCCGAGCAGATGGAGCTGATCCTCAATGAAGGCAAAGACCCCCGCGAAGCCATCAAAGCTCTCATGCTCCGCCCCGGAAGAGACGAAAGATAGACTGGGAGCCTTCAACGGGCTTTCCATTCGAGCCGGTCGCCGCGGCCGGCTTTGGCGACGCATGGAACCCGATTTGCCACCCTTCGCGCTTCAAGCAGCATTGCCGGGCAGAGGTAACGGAGATAACATGCAGTCAGTGAGTCAGGAGAGGAACCGATGCCACAAATGCAAGTGATTTTCACCCCTGTCAGACTTCAGCATCAGGGCGCGCATGTCGATCCGGCAGTTGTGCTGGAGCGGCTTCGCGCCCTGGTTGGCAGCGAGCTAGCCGCTGGCTGGACGCTTGCCGAATTCGATCGCGTAGACGGTTCGGCGCTCTCCTGGCTGGCGACTTTACAGCACGACTCGGAGAGCATCTGCCGGACCGTCACCGAGCGCGTCGCCTGGACCGCCGATCCGGAGTTCAGATTGTGGCTGGGGGATAGTGCATCCCAGCCGGAGGCCGAGCTGGCCCTCGAACCTCCGCCCCCCCCGCCGCCGCTCTCGCTGCCGCTGCCGTCGGAACTCCCCAACATTCTGAGCGGTCCCGAGGCCAACCGGCAGTGGGCTGCCGCCATCGCCGGCGTGCTTGCCGGAATCGCTGTTGCGCTTGTTCTGGGGCTTCTGCTTCCGCCGGGTAACGGGATCCGGCAGTTCTTCGATCCTGGTTCGCTCTCCTTCGCAGTACCGACCGCCATCCTCTGCTTCTTTTTCTGGGGACTCGCCCAGGGATTGATTCGCTGGCGCCGCTTGGAGGCGATCAATCATTTGGACGACCCAGATCTGCTGCCCATTGTCCTCGACAGCTTGAGCTCTCATGGGGTCCGTGGACTGAATGAGGCGCTCAAAGACGAGTTCGCCGGATACAGTCCTCTTCTGCGCGCAGTCCAGGCAACGCTGGAACAGTGGATCTTCCGTCCCAGCCTACAGAATGCCAACCTGGCCATCAAGCGGCAGATCCTCTCCAGGCAGGATGAAACTCGCCGCGCCTTCAACCAGTTGCGAATCTCCATCTGGGCCTCTGCGCTGCTCGGAGTGGTCGGCGCTCTGCTCGGAATTTTGCTCGCCGTGGGAGGCTTTGCGCATTCTCTTTCCCTTTCCGCCGATGTTGACAACCTCTCCCGCATCAAAGACGGTCTTTCCGGCATAGCCGGCGGAGTTTCCTTCGCGGTCTTCCTCACCCTGGAGGGCCTGCTCTGTTCGCTCCTTCTCTTCTTTCTCTCTTCCTTTCTTCGCAGCCGCGAGGAACAGCTCTGCGCCGGCCTCGAGCTGACGCTTGTCGAGGAGTTTCTTCCCGAGTTGCAGCGCGCCGCTCCCGAACAGGACCCTCTGGCCATCGACCGCTGGAAGGAAGCCATGGCCGACGCCACGCAGAAGGTGATGGAATTCATCGACTCCGCGGGCAATACTCTGCTCGCCAGTTGGGATGAAAAGCATCAGGAATATCTCGCCAATCTCGAATCCGTCCAGCAGGCCTTCGACCACACCACGCTCAGCGTCGTCAAGGCACTGGAGAATGGCTCCAACGCCATCGGTTCCCAGTTGGCGCAGACCGTCACCGCCCAAAAGACCGCGCTCCAACAAATGCTGGAAGAGGCCAAGCAGGGCCTGCAATCGCACGGCGCCGAGCTGAAGACGGCCACGCAGAGCGTGGTCGAGTCCTTGCAGCAGTCCACCGGCGAGATTGGAACTCACATCAAGTCTGTCACCGAGGCGCTCGACAAGTCAGCCGAGGATCATCGCAATCTCACCCAGCAGGCTTTCGCCTTGTCCAGCCAGGCTCTCGCCGGATACCCCGCCGAAATGACTCGTTTCTCCGAGGCCCTGAGCGACCTGGGAAAGGTCACAGGACAGGCGCTCCAGGCCCAGGCGGCTCTGCAGGAGGCCATGACCAAGCTCGGCGATTCAAGACTGGCCAACATCATGGAAGAGCTGGATGGAACACTCAAGGACCTCAAGCCGGCGATTGCGAATCTCTCCCAGCCCTTCGTCCTGCAAGCAGTCCCGGTAAGGGGCAACCAGCCGTAGCACCAGCGCGCTGAAGCCCTTTTTGAGGATTGAAAGGCCTCCGTGCCCCCGTCCTTTTCGCGTTTTCCGCGAAAAGGGCGGGATGCTACGAACGCTCGCGGGCCGGGGGTAGTGGGTCAGTTTGGTTTTCCACAGGCCGCTTTAGCATCCCGATCTGTGAAATCATGAAGACATGACCATCGGTAAGGGCAAACGACCCCGCGATCCGAACCAGCTTGCCAAGTGGATAGTAGAGCAGTCTACGGCAGAGGCAAAGTCTGTCGCGCCAGGACCGGAACCTTTCAGCCTGTCTGCCTATATGTCGGCAATGGGCCGTAAAGGTGGGATGGTGGGCGGGAAGCGTCGTTTGGTGACGATGACGCCAGCGGCACGGAGAGCATCGGCTGCGAAGGCCGCTCAAGCGCGATGGGGGAAGAAAGCCTAATTTATTCCTTCCGCAATCTCTCCTCGATTCCAGCGATAATACAGGCCACGAATACGGCAAGCATTCCATAGACGAGCACATGGGGAACCTTGCCGGTAGTGAACCAGAAAAATGCGCTAAGAACACTGAACGGCAGCAGCCCAAAAGCCAAGAGAAATAATTCCAAAGCCAAATTGGTCTTTCTCATATCAGCGCCTATTCATCCAATTTTGATTCGATCTTCTCTTGCAACGCATCGACTTTTTCGTGCAGTTCGTCCAGCCGGAAGCCGAGCACACTTCCCACATGATAGATGGAGCGGATTATCGCGCCGACAGCGAATAGGGCTGCGAGGATGATTCCCCAATCTTTCATTGCGTGTTTCCTCAGTTGAGCCTATTATAAGCAGTAATAGAAAAGCCGCGCTTGCAGGCGCGGCCCTTCCGAATCTTGTGTTGGCAATTCCAAGATAACACAGGAGTGTGCCAAATGCAAGATGTCGAATTGAAAGAACAAATCTCTGGCGGTGAGGCTAAAACTGGCCTTTCAGAGTTTTTTCTAGCCCTTCAATCAATTTACGAATCGTTGGTTGCGAGTTCTTCTGAGCCTGTTCGTGCTCGGATACGTGCTGCTGTTGCTGAGAATGATCGTGAGATTGAACGGCTGCTTCAAGAGCAGCGATTTTCTCTTCAATCGCCTTCAGAACCTTAACAAGCTCTGCTTTTTCGAGTGGGGTCATTTGAATCGTCCTCTCCTGATGCGCGATTATAGACCACGAAACGCAGAAAAATCTGCACAGAGCCAACTTTTCTCTTGACATTCCAAAGCGGCTTTGGCATAATAGTCATTATGAATTGTTTGGACTCCCAAACCCGCGCCAGAATCGTGAATTGCCTGATTGAAGGCTGCTCGATCCGTTCTACTTGCCGTATGACGGGAGCCGCTAAAAATACCGTGGTCAAGCTGCTGGAAGACATGGGAACAGCTTGCGCTACGTTTCATGATTTTCACGTTCGCAATCTTCCGGTAAAGCGGTTGCAGTGCGATGAAATCTGGTCGTTTGTCGGCGCAAAGCAAAAGAACGCCACGGTAGAGCAAAAGTATTACGGATGGGGAGATGTTTGGACGTGGATAGGGATTGACGCCGATACCAAGCTGGTCGTTTCCTACTTAGTCGGTGGCCGGGATGCGGGCTGGGCAATGGAGTTCATGGAAGATTGCGCCAGCCGTATCCGTGGGCGCGTCCAGGTGACTACAGACGCGCACAAGCCGTACCTTAAGGCCGTGGAAGGCGCTTTTGGGTTGGAAGTGGATTTTGCCACGCTCCAAAAGATTTACGGTGCAACGACCGATGAGGATCAGCGCCGCTATTCTCCCGGCAAGTGTATCGGCTGCGACATGAAAACGGTATTAGGGTATCCCGATCCGGATCACGTCAGCACGAGCTATATTGAAAGGCAAAATCTGACTCTGAGAATGTCATCTCGCCGGTTTACCAGGCTAACGAACGGATTCAGCAAGAAAACCGCGAACCATGCCCATGCTGTCGCGCTCCATTACATGCACTACAACTTTTGCCGTGTTCACCAAACCTTGAGAGTGACCCCGGCAATAGAAGCGGGGCTTGCGGATCATGTTTGGACGATGGATGAATTGATTGCTCTGCTCCCGAAACCTACCGTCTCGAAAACGAAAATCGACAATGAGCTATTTCGGAGGGCGCTTGGGGAGAGCGCCTAGCGATTGTTTATTGCTCATTCTCTGACCGCATAGAGAGCGGCGGTAGACACGCGTCTTCTCCTGACTCGGTAAGAAATCTGTGTGATCTGAACCTTTTTTGGCCCGTCATTGTCGGCTTGAGTATGTCCCATAATTTTTCTGCGGCTTCATCTGTTTCCGCCATAACAGTACAAGTAGCCATTTGTAAACAATAGTCGAGCATTCTCCCATCGTCCTCAGCAATTTTCATACATGATGGGTCTACCCATAACGGAGGGATGAATTCATTCTTTAACAAAATGGCATTGGTCTTCCCTCCACATGCGGTCGCTGCATCTTTCTTGGCTCTGTACATTAAATAGGCGATCTCATAGAGTCCAGTATATGCGGAAGACTCTTCGCTAAAAAGCATTCGATAAATCGGATCGGTAACGTTGGCTCCCGCACCTATCCCCACATAGCCTTCGCTCACATCGTCACGGTCTACAGAAACCATCGTATTCGGCGGCTCACAATAGTAGAGCCGTATTCCCCCGCCAGTCCTGACATTTTTCTGTCGGGGCCGATTGAGATATACCCCCAGGATGATCTGAATATAAGGATTCCCTTGTCTATACCGCTCCGCCCATTCAGCCATCGAAGCCCGCACAGTTTTTTCAACGTGCGCAAAACTCTTGGGGTCATCATTCTGTAAATCGGTAAGGATGTCTGGAATTAGCGTGTTAGCCGCGTTTCCATCGTCAGTTGCATTTGCAGTCACATAGATGCCCGTGTCGGCAATTGCCTGATGGACTTTGATTCCCTCACGGGTAGAGCCGTCAGTCATCGCAAGTTGCGTATCAGCGGCAATAATCAGCCCCTCATCGCAGAGCATACCGATAGCGATTGTCATGCGTATAGATTTCCTTGCGGGCCGTTTCGTGGTGAAACATTCAGGAACCGGCTTAGGAGAAATCATACTCGCCTCCCTTGCCATGCTTGCAAATGCTTGATTTCCCCTGTGGAAAACCAAACTGACCCACTACCGGGCCGGGCTTTGTCCGCCCCGCTGCGCTATACTTCCCTCTTTGGAGTCTTTTGTTTCCTCAGCAGGGAGTTACCATGCGGCCTTTGCCAACAATTGGATCGGCTCTTCTTTGCGCGCTCGGCATTGTCGCCACCTGCGCCGCACAATCCCCCGCCCCGGCCCTCACCCCGGCGCAGATCGTCGATAGGGCCGCTCCCGCCGTCGCCATGGTGCTGGCCTTCCAATCTCCCGGCGATACATCCGCCTCCACCGGCGCTGCCCTGGTTGTCTACGCGGACGGCGACCTGCTCACCTCGTATCACCTCATCCGCAACGCCTACGCCCTGCAGGTCCGCTTCAAGTCCGGCGAGGTTTTCGACCGCGTGAAGCTGCTCGGCGTCGATGAGCGCCGGGATGTCGCCGCTATCCGCATCACCGCCTCCGGACTTCCCGTGCTTCCCGTAGCCAGCCCTGCCGACATCAGTCCCGGCGACCCGGTCGTCTCCATCTTTCATCCTCAGGATCTGCCCTGGTCCACTTCGACTGGCGTTCTCTCCGCCTATCGTCTCGCCGATGAGATTCCCGGCGCGAGCAGCGGATTCCGCGCTCTCCAATTCACCGCACCCGCCTCGCCCGGCGCCTCCGGCGGCGTTCTTATCGATGCCCGCGGCCGCGCTCTCGGCCTCATCACGGGCGCGCTCAACGGCGGCCAGAGCCTCAGCTTCGCCGTCCCCATCGAGAGCGTCGTCGGCCTGGCGGACACTCCTCCAACCAAGACCTTCGCCAGCGGCGCGCAACTGCCGCCGCTCCATCCAGCCGCGCCAGTCGCGCCCGCCGCGGCTGTTTCTCCCGCTGCCGCGCCGCCTGCGCCAGCAACACCCGCGCCCGCCGCCTCGACGCCAACCACTCCCAGCCCTGCGCCACAGCCGGCCCAAAAGCTCGCGGAATCCGGCACAGCCGCCAGCTCGGAGCTTGCCGCATCCAAAGACCGCGACTACATCCTCCGGCACTTCCAGACCATGTATATCGATGCCCACGCAGATTACTTCGGCAGCAAGCAGGTCAAGGCCGCCTTGGGTCGCAACAAGGACTTTGCCGGACTCAACATCGTCCTCGTCGACGACCCCAAGGCCGCCGACACTATCCTCGCCGTCAGTCACACCTTCGGCTTCAACTTCCCCTTCGAGTTGAAGCATCAGGCCTCCTCCATAGTGCTTCTATCTGGCAAAGGCGTGGGCATCTTCTCCGGCCAGATAGGATCGGTGAACGTAGCCGGCGAGTTCGTCAAAGCCGCCCAACCCTTCCGCACCCCTCCGCCCAAGCCGTAGCCTCTCATCGCTCCGCCTTCAACCGAATGCACACAATCAAGAAGCCGCATTGAAGATGAGCTTGTTGATCCGAGGACGTCATCGGCGGTTGATCTCCAGACCGCCGCACCTCCCGCCCGATGCTCTAAACTCGAATCTGGAAGCTCCACGATGAAGCTCTTCGGCGGCAAAAAAGACCCTCCGGAATCCACTACGGCCAAGCCGCAGGGCTGGCCCGATTCCGCCCCGGCCGAGGCCCCGAAGTCCAGCCTCTTCAGCCGCATGAAGCAGGCCGTCTCGCGCACCCGCGAGTCGCTCTCGAACCAGATCGAAACCATAGTCGCCCTCACCCGCACGGTGGATGAGCAGACCCTGGAGAGTCTTGAAACGGCGCTGCTGACCAGCGACCTTGGCATCCAAACCACCACTGCCATCCTGGCGGCCCTGCGCGACCGCGCCCGCCGCAAGGCTATCGCGGGCGGCGACGAGCTGCGCGATCTGCTCAAGGCTCAGATCCGCGCCATCCTCGAAGCTCCCATTCTCAACAAACCAACGCCCGCTCCGCAAGCCGGCAGCCCCAACGTCACCTTTCTCGTTGGCGTCAACGGCACCGGCAAGACCACCTCCGCAGGCAAGCTGGCCGCCTGGTACCGCGCACAAGACAAGTCAGTTCTGCTCTGCGCCGCGGACACCTTTCGCGCGGCGGCAATCGAGCAGCTTGAAATCTGGGCCTCCCGCAGCGGCGTCGAGATGATCAAGACCCGCCAGGGCGGCGACCCGGCTGCCGTCCTCTACGACGCCTGCGCCTCCGCCAAGGCCCGCAAGATCGACGAGTTGATCGTGGACACAGCGGGCCGCCTGCACACCAAGACCGGCTTGATGGACGAGCTGGATAAAATGCGCCGCACGGCGGCCAAGCTGATTCCCGGCGCGCCGCACCAGGTCCTGCTGGTGATGGACGCCACCACCGGCCAGAACGGTCTCCAGCAGGCGCGGCAATTCACTCAATCCGCCGGAGTTACCGGCATCCTGCTCACCAAGCTGGACGGCACGGCCAAGGGCGGCATCGCCGTGGCCATCGCCCAGGAACTCAACCTGCCGGTCCGCTTCGTCGGCGTAGGCGAGCAGATGACCGACCTGCTGGAGTTCTCGCCGGCGGAGTTTGTGGATTCGCTGCTGGGGTAACGTCGTTTAACTGCCCACAAGTTGACTTTCAAGCAGTATTTGGCTATTGGAGTACACTAGCCAAGGTTTATGCGGAGGTGAGAATTGGTTCGCAAGGAGACTCGTATGCGTACCCTCGCAGCCTCCGGGCTCATCCTGCTAATCGCGCTGGTTCCTTCACGGCTCGCGGCAATGAATATGCCCGTCTACGATCTTGATTCGAAGGTTTATTTGAGCACAGACATTGTTGTGGTCCAGATATCCACGGACGAAGCGAAACACAAGATTGCCACGGTGCAGGAAACGCTGCTGGGCACGCTGCCTATCGGTACGCGTCTGGATCAAATCGACGGCTACCTTTCTTATTTTGCCAAAATTCGCTCCGGCGGCCGGTTAATCCTTTTTCTCGACAGCCGTCCGAGAAAGCTCGGCTATCTTTACAAGGAGCTCGAGAAGGTGCCCTATGCTATCGTTCCTTCCGGCGTGGAGCTCGTCGATCCATTCGGCCACGTACATTCCTACTATCAGCCGATGAATCCCGGAGGATATTTCCCCGTAGGCTACCCATTGTTTCCCAATGAGAAGCCTCTCACTGAGGCTACTGCGCGCAAGTTTCCCACCCTCAGTGAGGAAAAGCAGAAGATCAGCGAGGCGATCCGCTCGGTCGAGCCCGCTAGAACGATTCTCGGCCACGAGTCAACCGCGGAGGACGTGCCACGTTTGCTGCACTTTGTGGACACTACCTCCAGTGACACGAGCGATTGCGCGATCCGCACTGCGTCGGCCATCCGGGAAGATGCCCTTCAACTCATCAGACGCCGAAACGATCCTGACTTACTACTGCGCGCCGATACGCTCGCCGGCGAGGCGGAAAGGTGGAGTTCCGCTTGGGGATTCTTTGAACCAACACAGGATGTCATCCGTTCGAAAGACGCAACCAACACTTTCAAGGCGCAACGTGCTGAGTTTCTTCTGAATGCCATGGCTGATAAAAACAGGCCGGTGGAAATCAGGCGCACAGCGCTCTATCTCCTGTGGTTCATAAGCGCATGGGGCCATCCGTATTCCGGGACCGCGAAGGTTTTGCCCGTCGATGATCCCGCGCTTGCTTCGATTGACTCCCGAGTTGTCGAGGTCGGGCGCTCGATCTTTTCCGATCCGGACGACGACGCGGTGCTGCGCGGAATGTGCCTGCACCTTCTGGAACTGGACGAGCCGGCGAACGTAGCGTTGGCCAAGATGGTTTACAAATCGGCAAAATCCGACGCGCTGCGTTTCGAAATCGAAAATGCGCTTCTCAGCAAAAGTGATAAGTTGTTCTTGGATTTGGCTCCGCCGTCCAGCGAGGGCGCCAGCATCGTTAGCATCGAACCCAGGCCGGGATGCGCGCCTGCAGAGCGGCCCGAACCGATGTTCTTCGGCTTCTATCGCAAGCATGGCTACCAAAACCATGCGCACCCGCCAGGAGCGGAGGCCGACGAGTCCACGGTTCTTATCGACCGGAGAACAGGCAGAATCTTCGAGGTGAAGAATGCAGGCTACAGTAGCAGCAGCGATGGTAGCGGGGAGGGTAAGTTTGTAGTTGAAAAGCTGGAGGGAATTCCCACCGGCGAGTACTCGATCGAGATTCAATTTCGCCGTAACGGAAAAGCGATCGGACACGGCTATGGTGTGAAAGTCAGCGTGATCGAAGAGTCTGGCCGGAAGAGAATTGTCCTCGATCCTGAGGCATCGCGAGAGCGCCCCCAGCTGACGGATTTCTAGTTAGATTCCCCGTGCCGCTCGTTGAGCCGATGGTTACGCGCAACCCCCGGATTACTCCTGGTGAACACCCTTATCGCAACACACCACCGGAGTACGACGACGCACTCCATTTACACTAGAAGGGTTCCCGATTGACCTGCGCATGAATCAACAAGAAGACCAAGACCGTTATTGGATGCAGCGCGCGCTGGAGTTGGCGCGGCGCGGCATCGGCGTCAGTTCGCCGAACCCCGCCGTGGGCTGCGTCATTCTGGATTGCGCGGGGCAGGTGGCCGGTGAGGGCTGGCACGAGTACGACCTCCTCGACCACGCCGAGATCGTCGCCCTCAAGGTTGCGCAGCAACATGCAGGTGAGCGGCTGCGCGGAGGCACAGCCTATGTCACGCTGGAGCCCTGCAACCACACCGGCCGCACCGGCCCCTGCACCGAATCCCTTATCTCCGCCGGATTGAGCCGCGTGGTGGCGGCGACCATCGATCCGAACCCCGCCGTCGCCGGCCATGGAATCGAGGCGCTGCGCGCGGCGGGCATTGAGACCACTTTGGGAGTCTGCCAGCCCGAAGCGCGTCGCCTCAACGAGGGCTTTGCCCGCTGGATTCAGCATCACCGCCCGCTGGTGCTGATGAAGGTGGCCATGACGCTGGACGGGCGCATCGGGCCGCCGCCCGGCGTGCAGGCGCCGTACCAGCCCTACTGGATCACCAGCGAAGCCGCCCGCGCCGCCGTGCAGCCGCTGCGCTGGCAGGCTGACGCCGCGCTCACAGGCGTGGACACCGTGCTGGCCGACGATCCCATGCTCACCGACCGCAGCGGTCTGCGCCGCCGCCGGCCACTGCTGCGCGTGGTGCTGGACTCGGCTCTGCGCATGCCGCTCGACTCCAAGATGGTCGCCACGGCGCACAATGATGTGGTCATCTTCACCGTCTCAAAGGACGAGGCCCGCGTGAATGCGCTTCGCCAGCGCGGCGTCCGTGTAGAGGTGCTGCCCGCCGAAGCCGGGCGCGTCCCGCTGGGCAAGGTTCTGGACAAGCTGGGCGAAGAGGGCATTCTCACCGTTCTCACCGAGACCGGCACGCGCCTGAACACGGCTCTGCTGGCCGGCGGCCTGGTAGATCG
>Ga0187851_10002073_pt1 | contig 18195 bp, 12 predicted proteins | sample June2016WEW_6_10_FD_132997 | JGI IMG/M metagenome (GOLD analysis project Ga0187851, IMG submission 132997) | Peatland microbial communities from SPRUCE experiment site at the Marcell Experimental Forest, Minnesota, USA - June2016WEW_6_10 | ecosystem: Environmental > Terrestrial > Soil >...
CTCTACCAGGCCGACTTTGTGCCCGTGGGGCAGGATCAGCAGGCGCACGTGGAGCTGACGCGCGAGGTAGCGCGGCGATTCAACCAGCTCTACGGCAAGCATGGACACAACATGAAGATTGGCGCAATTCCTGGCGTTGGCGTTGAAGGCGAGGCGTTCGCAGTGCGTGAAGTTCTGCCCGAGCCGAAGGTTCTGCTGACGCCTTCGCCCAAGCTGCCCGGCACCGACGGCCGCAAGATGTCGAAGAGTTACGGGAACACGATCCTCATCAGCGATCCTGAGCCGGTTGTGCGGCAGAAGCTGAAGACCATGGTCACTGACCCCGCGCGGATCCGCCGCAGCGATCCAGGCGATCCCGATAAGTGCCCGGTGGGCGACCTGCACAAGGTCTTTTCGACTCCTGAGACCCTTGCGAAGGTATATGAGGGCTGCCGCTCAGCCGGAATTGGGTGCATCGAATGCAAGAGCTGGGCTGCCGATGCGCTGGTGAAGGTTCTGCAGCCGATTCAGGAGCGGCGGGCAAAGACAACCGACGAGCAGGCGGTCGAAATTCTCGAAGAAGGTTCACGTCGAGCTGCAGCCCGTGCCGAGCAAACCATGGTCGAGGTGCGCGAGGCGATGCGGTTGACGTTGAGTACGGTTGAGGCCGGGAAGGGATGCAGTTGACGGATTCTTCGCCCCATTCCGAAGAGGCGAAAGTTGAGCGAGGCGCCGAGCCAATCGCGTCTCGGCCAATCGCCGTGCCTCTGGACCCCACGGCTCAAGCGCAAAGTCCGGCCGAGCCCACAGGCGGCCCCGAGCGCACCACCGCCGAGAAAGTCGCCGCTGCGCTCAAGGCGCGGGGCCAGGGCGCCGAAGATTCGCCATTTTCGGTGATCGTGAGCCAGGTCTACGACGGGCCGCTCGACCTGCTGCTCGATCTGATCCGCAAGCAGGACATCGACATTTACGACATCCCCATCGCCAGAATCACCGCGCAATTTCTGGCTTACGTCGATCGTCTCCGTGCCAGCGATATGGACGTGGCCGGCGACTTCATCTATACGGCGGCGCTGCTCATACATATCAAGAGCAAAATGCTGCTGCCGCGTATGCCGGCGGGGCCCGATGATGCGGCCGAGGATCCCCGGCGCGAGCTGGTAGAGCGGCTGCTGGAGCACGAGCGTTTCAAGAATGCCGCGCAGATGCTCCACGAAAAGCAGCTGATCGAGGCGGCAACGTGGACCAATCCGGGAGTGCGCGAGTTTCGCGAGGATGAGAGCGCGGAGCCGGAAATCGCCGCCGACACCACCGACCTGGTGCGCATCTTCCGGGACATTCTTGAGCGGGCGCGCAATCGGCCCATCCTCGACGTGCAGGAAGAGACGGTCACGGTGGGCCAGATGATCCAGTTTCTGGCGCGGCGGCTGACCATGGAAGACAAGCCTGTGGCGCTGCACCGGCTGCTCAGCCACACCAATTCTGAGCGCGCACTGATTGCCATGTTTCTCGCGCTGCTTGAGATGGTGCGGCTGCAGGCGATTCTGCTCCGCCAGGACAGGCAGTTCAGCGAGATCTTCATCAAGAAGCACACCGGCTTCGAGGCCGCGATGAATCAGGGGTTGGCCGGTGCGCGCGACGACTGGCGGTAGGGAAGTCTTCATTCGGCACGAAAATGGGTCCCCCAGGTCTCGATTTTGAGACGTGGGATATCGCCCATCGCGCTGCCCTGTACACTGACCAGTGATGATTTCGTTTCCCCGCAAACTGCACTACATGGCCGCAATCGCCGCGCTTGTCGCCCTGTTGTTCTGCGCCCACTCTGCGTCTCTCCGGGCGCAACCAGACGCGCGTTCGTTAGCAAACGAGCTCGCCCTGGTTCCTCTGCCGGATCCCCCGGCCAATGCCCTGCCGCTCGCCGAAGATCGCGGCGCGTCGGATCTGGAACAGACGCTCAAGAGGCTGGGCACGACGGCGAGTGTGCTCGCGATCGTCGCGCATCCCGACGATGAAGACGGCGCGCTGCTGACCTACCTTTCGCGCGGGCTGGGCGCGCGTGTCACCCTCATGACGCTGACCCGCGGCGAGGGCGGGCAGAACGCCATGTCGGCCGAGAGCTACGACGCGCTGGGCCTCATCCGCACCCAGGAGTTGCTGAAGGCCGACGAATACTACGGCATACAAGAGCTGTGGGGCACCGAGGCGGACTTCGGCTTCTCGAAGACGCAGGAAGAATCGTTTGCCAAGTGGGGCCACGACCGCGTGCTGTACGATGCGGTGCTCGCTGTGCGCATGGTGCGCCCGCAGGTGATTCTCTCCACGTTCGTGGGCGCGGTGAGTGACGGGCACGGGCAGCATCAGGTTTCGGGAGAGATTGCCCAGGAGGCCTTCAAGGCGGCCGGCGATCCCAAAGTATTTCCCGAGCAGTTAAAGGATGGCATCGAGCCCTGGCAGCCGCTTGCCGTCTATTCGCGCGCGCCGTTTGCCCCCATCAGCGGCGGGCGCATGTTCGACTACGCAACGGGCAAGTCGGAGCCGGCGCGGTTTCACAACTACGTTACCGGCGAGTGGATCGAGGGCGGGCTGCCGTCCGACGTTACACTGCCCACCGGGCAATGGGACGCGGCTCTGGGGCGCACCTATGTGCAGATTGCGCGCGAGGGCTGGGGCAAGCAGATGTCTCAGTACGGCGGCGCGAGTCCGGCGCTCGCCGAGCCGGATTCGACAGGCTATCATCTGTGGGCCGTCGCGCCCTCGGCCGCAGCAGGCGCCGATGGCAGCGGCGATTCGAGCCTGTTTCAAAACAGCAAAGTCGCCATCGATACCGGCATCGCGGGCCTCGATCGGCTCGCAGGCGCCAAGGCGCCCCAATGGTTGAGCGATGGGCTGCGCAACATAACAGCCGGCCTGACCGAATTTCGCAGCAGCTGCCTGAACGAGCAAGGAATCGACGCGGCTCATCGGCTGGTACCGATGTACCAGATGACATTGGACCTCTATGTTCGCGTGAAGACGAGCGATCTGGACGGGGAATCGAAGGCCGGACTCGAATTGGAGCTCGGAGCTAAAATCGAACAATTTCAGGCAGCGCTAGGAGATCTGCTCGGTCTTGACATGGTTGCGTTCAAGACCGGCAGCGCGGGTGCTCCCGGTTACGGCGGCCGCGGGGGATCGGCCGACGAAACGTCGCGCAGCGTCTGGCCTGGCGAGGATTTTGAAGTGCGGGTGCATACCTTCAGCGCGACGAAGGGTGTACGTGTTACCAAGACGTGGTTCGAGGCGCAAACCGGTGAATCGTGGCTGCACGGCGAGCCGACCGGCAAATTGGGCGATGGCGAAATTACAAACCTGATCTACCACCTGCACGTTCCCGGCGATGCTCCGCCGACCGAGCCGTTCTTCACGCGGCCCACCACCGAGCAGCCCTATTACGACATCGCCAACGAGAAGTGGCGTGAGCGCTCGTTTGCCCCCTATCCGCTCTCGGCATGGGTTGAGTTTGAGTTTGACGGCGTTCCCATTCGCGTCGGCCAGGTGGTACAGACCCTGGCGCACGTGAACGGTGTGGGCGGTGTGTACGAGCCGCTGGTGGTTACGCCGGCCATCGGCGTGCGCGTGAATCCGGAGGCGAGGATTCTCCCGCTCGATGGCGCGCCCCTGCCGGTGAACGTGACGGTGCACGCCGAACGCTCGGCCGAAGGAACGGTCGAGCTCAAGCTGCCGGGGGGGTGGCGCTCCGAGCCGGCACAGCGCGTATTCCAACTGAAAAGCTGGGGAGACGCTGAGCCGATGACGTTCTCGGTTGTTCCTGCTGGCGATGTGAAGGCGCGCGCTTACATGATTGAGGCGGTGGCGAATTCAGATGGGAAGAGCTATTCCATCGGCTGGCGAAACGTCGCCTATCCTGGCCTGCAATCCACCAACCAATACGAACCAGCCGAGCTGAAGACCCGCAAAGTGGATGTGAAGGTAGCTCCAGGGCTGCGCGTCGGCTACATCATGGGGACCGGCGACACCGTTCCCGATAGCATCGAGTCGCTGGGCATCCATCCGCACATCATCACCGAGACAGAGCTGGCGTCGGGTGACCTCTCCCAGTGGAACGTCATCGTGGTCGGCATCCGCGCGTACTCCGCGTCGCCGGTTTTGGCCGCCGTGCAGCCGAAACTCGACGCGTTCGTCGAGGGCGGCGGGACGTTGATCGTACAGTACCAGGGAGCGACGTTTCCGGCGCCGCTGCCCATTACTCTCGGCCGCATGCCTGAGCGTGTGGTCGACGAGCAATCGCGAATCAAGTTGCTCGATACCGCCAACCCACTTTTGAATTGGCCCAACAAGATCACGCCTGCCGATTTCGAAGGCTGGCTTGAAGAACGCGGTCATGGATTTCCTGACCAATGGGACGCAGGCTACATGGCGCTGACTGAAACCGCTGACCCCGGTCAGGATCCGCAAAAGGGTGGACTGCTCCTCCTCCATCGGGGTAAGGGGACCTACATCTATGTCGCCTATGCACTTTACCGCCAGCTTCCGGAGCTGGTGCCGGGCGCCTACCGGATTTTGGCCAACCTCTTGAGCGCAGGCTCGGAGTCTTCTCCGCACTAGAAGAACGGTGATCTCAGACGGTTGCCGTGCAAGCCATGCGTGCCTTGGTGAGCGACCGCCCAAAGAAGCGCCAGCCATCGCGACGGTGTCCGCGCGTACCCTACTTCGGCGTTAAAAGCGGGTCAATTCTTCCTAATTTCTCTCCTGAAATCAGGCGCATACGCCCAATTGTGAATTCTGTGTGAATTCGTCAAATCTTAACGAAGCTCTGCGAGTCTTGGATGGGTAAGCTTCCACGCAAGTTTGGCCCAGGCAGAGTTCTCCCCCTTTTATGTTTCCACTTCACGCACTGATGGGGATATCGCAAATCTTCAAAATGTGAATGCGCCCGGGATACGGGAAAAGAAGGCCGAGTTCCTGTGCGCAATCGCTGTCACTACCCAACCGATCACAAAGGGAAAGAGAGGCCCGAATGAGATTCAGATGGAATTTGGCTGCCGCGGCAGTTTTGGTAGCTGGTCTTGTTGTTTCCAACGCCAACGCTGCAAGCGATCGCGATCCCAATGCCAAGAAGGAGACCCCCAAGAAGAAGGCAAGTTCCTCCTGCTGCGCCGATGTTCAAGATCAGATCCAGGCACTCCGCACCGAGATGCAAGGCCAAATTGACGCCTTGAAGAGCGATCTGTCCGCGAAGGACGCGGAACTGCAGCAGGCGAAACAGGCGGCAGCAGACGCGCAGGCCGCGGCGGCCAAGGCTGAAGCCGATGCCAGCGCCTTGCAATCTGCTTCCAGCGAAAATACCGCGGCGGTGGCGACTCTACAGGGTTCCGTGAAGGACCTGACCAACAATCAGGTCTCGCTGACTACGACCCTATCCGACGAAACCACGAACATGAAGAAGATGATCGACCACCCGGATACCTTGCATTACAAGGGGATCACCATTACGCCGGGAGGCTTCACGGCGGCAGAAACTGTGTGGCGCGCTCATGCCACCGGCGGCGATATTCCCACCGCGTTCACGTCACTTCCCTACGAAAAGAGCGACGATTATCTGCTCAGTGAATTCTTCGGAACCGCGCGCCAGTCGCGCGTCTCCTTGATGGCCGAAGGGAAGACGCCGGTAGGAACTTTGAGAGGCTACTTCGAGGGTGACTGGTTGGGGACCGGCATCACGTCAAATAACAACCAGTCGAACAGCTACGTCTTCCGCCAGCGCGTGATCTGGGGACAATTGGAAACCAGCAACCACTGGGCATTTACGGGCGGTCAGCTTTGGTCATTGGCCACCGAGGATAAGAAGGGCATCTCCAATCTCTCCGGCGACATCATGACTCCGCTCACTATAGACCCGAACTATAACGTGGGCTTTGTGTGGACGCGTCAATACGGATTCCGCGTCACTAAGACCTGGGATCACGCGGCAATCGGCTTCGCAGCAGAGAATCCGCAACTGATCTACACCGCGTCGCTGGCCGGCAACGAGCCCTACGCCGTGATTGGCAGCCAGGGCACCAGTGGCGGCAACTTCAACCCCGCCATCAATTCCTGCTCGCCGTCGACATCGATTGTCAATTACACCAACCAGCTCGAGGTTGATTCGATCGGAGCGGGTGTCGACGTTGCCGTTCCCGTGTACAAGACAGTGAATTCCTGCGCCAACATCTCAAACTATTCGTTCAACTACGCGCCCGACGTGATGGTGAAGCTCGCGCTCGATCCCGGATGGGGCCACTATGAGGTCATCGGCATCGCGGGCTTCGCTCATGAGACGGTGTACCCCGGCGAGACCACCAACGGCAACCTCTACGGCGGCATCACAGACGTAGCGGCTTCCGCGGCGGCCGGTTCCACCGTTCTCGCGGCTCCGGCTCTTACCAGCGCCGGAGCGTACGGAAACAGCATCACGGTAGGCGGCGTCGCGGCAAGCTTTCGCGTTCCTTTGACCAAGTTCGTCAGCTTCGGTGCGAAAGGCCTCTACGGGCCGGGTGTGGGCCGCTACGGCGACTCGACGTTGGCCGACGTCACTGCCAACTACAACGGCGATCTGGTTCCGATCCACAATACATCGGGATTGGGAACGCTTGAGATCAACCCGAGCAATAAATTTGTGCTTTACTTCAACGCCGGCATCGACTACGCCGCGCGCGTCGATTTTGCCAATGCCAATTCAACGACTCTGGGTGCGCCTAGCGCCATCTTCTGCCCCACCACGGCGGGCGCTTTCGCTTGCACCACCAAGCCAACCGATGCGGACATTGCCGCCGGTGGCGCCTGGGGTGCGACCTGGAAAGCTCCCTCGGCAGCTGCCGTGGGTTACGGCTCGCGCGCGCTCAGCAACTCGGCTTGCAACACCCTTGCCGCTCCGGGTTACAACGGCAGTTCGACCGGATACTATCCTGGCGGCTCGTGCGGTGCGCAGAACCGCGATATCCAGGAGTACACCGCCGGTTATTGGTGGGATCTGTATCGCGGCGACCGCGGCCGCTTCCGCCAGAGCATCCAGTACAGCTATACCGAGCGCCAGGGATGGTCGGGCGCATCGGGCATCGGAGCCAAGGGCATCGACAACATGTTCTGGACTTCGCTGCGCTACTACCTGCCATAATGGCAGCAATTCAGCTAGCCAAGGAGCCGTCCGCAGACGGCCCCTTATCCTGATGAACCCCGCCGGTTTTGGCGGGGTTCATTTTTTGCTAGGAACATGGCGGAAATCGCTCTGTTTGGAAGTTCGTCGCCGGGGCCCGATTCACATCCCTTATTCCGCCGGCTTCTTCCCATTGTCTTTGAAGTTCAGCGCGACGTAGTAGTAGTTGTACGCGTGGCTGGTGGTCACGTTTGCCAGGAACGACCCTCCTCCGAAGTAGGCGTAACCTCCACCCACGTTGAAATGCCTGTTCAGTTCATACCAGGAGTAGCCATCGATTTCCGCGCCCACATGATGGCCGTGGTCGGTCTTGTTGTAGACAATCGCGTTTCCGGAGGTGTTGTAGATAGCATCGAATGCTGAAGGCGCCCAAAAATCCAGTCCCTGCACAGTGACGGTGAGTCGCCGGCGGGGCTCAATTGTGGTTCCCAAGCGCACCGACTCAATGTTCTGCCAGCCGAACAGATCCGAAATCCCGAATCGGTCGTGGGCTGTCGGGTAGATGGTATCGAAGGTGGTGTGATCGCCATTCGTCTTCGGATCGCTATTGCCCGAGGCATAGTCGTATTGGGTGAAGATGCGCGGCTTGGCGGTTGCATTTAGGAACTGATATGCCGCCCCCGTTTGTGCAGCCCAGGCGCGGATCGGTTGCGGCCCCACCTTGCCGCTCTCCACGATGAGCTCGCCGGAGTAATCGAATGCGTTGCGAGCCAGCGCCTTGAACCGCAAACCGTAAGCCTTCTCGTTTTCCTTTCCTGTGGTGGTCTTTGAGACGGTCGGCTCGACCACCTCGGCGGGTTGCACGCGCCAAAGAACAAAGGGCTCAAGATTGGAGTGTGACACGAGATCATCGATGCGGCCGTAGGCGCCATAGACATTGTTGCCCTCCTGGTGAGGGCTCACACCATAGGCCTGTGGCACCACGGCTGAGGCAGCAAAAACACCCAGGTGCTCGCGCTTCGCATCCAGGTTCAGCACTGCAGCGTCGTAAGAACGGGCCTGGTTGCGCCACTCTGAGTTGGCGATGATCGTGTTGTTGTAGTTGATTAGCTGCCGGCCAACGCGCAGGCTGAACCAATGCTTCTCTGGCGCGCCGATTTCAGCATAGGCCAGCTTTAGATCCCAACGAACCGTGTTCGGCGGGCCGATTGGCGGGTTCTGATAGCCCGCCCGCGCATCCTGCACCTGCGCTGTCACGCGGAACCAGCTGGATGCGCGCAAGTCCACCTGAAACCGGAAGCGGTTCAACAGGTAGGAATCGTCGATATTGGCCTTGAGGCTTGAGTTGTTGTAGCCCTCGAAACGAAACCGCTCCTCCGCCTGTACATCGATCCATTTGGGGAGCTTTGCGTCCAGGTAGGTTGCTGGGGCGAAGTCGGGAAGGTCGTAGGGGGCCGGATTCCCAGTGGTCCGCCAGGCCGCACCGTTCAGAAAACTGAGGGGGTTCGAAGCCGGCCCGGTGATATAAGCGCCATCGTAACCCGATGTCGCATTCTGCGTAGTCAGGTCGTCCTGCGCTGCCAGAGGCAGGCCGGAAGCCAGAAATAGCAAGAAAGCCACCCCAAAAATCGCTAGAGGTCGCTGGCGCGGAGGCAGAGAAACAACAACACGAAGAGCTTTTGACACTCTGGGTTCTCCTTTTGATTTTGGAAATTGAATGGGTCGGAACGTAGCCCGCTAGAGGGAAGAGATGGGGCTTATCGACAGGTGGGTAGACAACAAGTCATAACAATATGTCTTACCAATATACCAGCGTTTGCCGGCATTGCAAGAGGATTTTGAGCGGGCGGCGGGTCAATTGATTCACCATCAAACGGGCAAGCTCCCATCGTCCTCCAACTTAGAACGTGAAGCGGCCGCCGACTGTCGGAGCAAAGTTGTTGTTGTGCAGATACCGGACCCCGGGGCCGTGCGGAATGGCAATGGCCAGGCCGCCGGTGACGAAAGAATACGCAAGCCCCACAAACCCGTCGAAGCGCCTGGTGAACCGATGATCGGTATAGAGCGACCCCTCCTGGAGGTCGCCCGCGCAGGAGCTGCGGTAACTGCTCACCGTGCAGGTCTTCGGATAACGGAAGTCGTTTTGCGCCTGCCCATACCATGAGAACGTGATGTCGGTTTTGGTGCGGTAGGTGTACTTCCCGCCGGTCCACCAGATCTGCACGATCTTTTCAGAATCGAGATTGTTGTCTTCGACCCCGCTCATGAGATAACCGCCCTGATCGGTCGCGCCCACGCCCAGCGGGTTCTTCGGGTTGTTCTGCCAGATGTATTCGTAGCCGGCGAAGAACTTGAAATGGTGCCACGCATATTTGGCAGTGCCCATGACGGCGTCGTTGTCCGTCACGATGCCATAGACGGTGTTGTCTGTGCTAATGAGATTCGTCCCCGTGATGGGGGTTGTGTCGATGCTGTCGGTGGTCGACTGATACGACGCCGAGACACTCTGGGGTCCCAGCAGGGGATTCAATACGCCGATCGCCTCGTTGTAATGCTGGTAAACGATATCGGAGGAGAGCTTGTGGTAGTTTCCGCCGAGGTTAAATCCCCAGGCGTCGTTATGCGGCTGTACCGCAGTACAACCCGGGATCGGTCCGGAGTCGCTCGTTGTTGTGGCGGCAGCCCAGCTTGTGCCGGCGGCTGCAGCGGTCGAGTAACAGCCGCCAGTACCATCGACGAATTTGTACATGGCGCCGAAATGAACCGGGCCATAGGTGAGGCGATACTTCACTGCGTCGTCCCAACGCGTGTCCTCGGTATCTCCGCCGCCCGCCATGGTGCCGTTATACCCGATATAGGAAAAGGCATAGCCGCCGGCGACCGGGTCGTAAAGGAGCATCGTATCGGTACCGAGAGCGCGCTGACGGCCGAAGGTCAGCGTACCGAAGGCCGATGACGATACACCGCCATAGTATTCGTCATTGAGGGGTTGGCCGGCGCGCGCGCCGTCGATGGCTTCTGAATAATCGGCCCTGGGAAGGCCGTTGTCTTTGATGTCGGTGAGTGACGCGTTGGAGAGCTGCCCAGATTGCGGGTTGATGCCGGTCGAAGCGTTGAACACAACGGACCAGCCATGCGCAAACTCGACGTCGCCCCTGATGCCTAGACTCGTCTGCGACAAGTTATCCGGTTCGACAAGGAATCGTGAACCCGCAGCGTTCCGGTTCGCCAGAGATGAGCCTTCGTAGTTATATGGGCTTTGCGGCAGGCCGTGGCTCACCCAGCCGAAGCCGATGTCATAGGCCCCGTAAAACGTGATGCCATGCCAGGTCAGCGCATCGGAAGAGGACGTTGCTGCCGGTGCCGGTTCGGAGGCGTGGACCTGGTTGAAACCTCCTCTGCCGGTGACATTCCAGTCGGCCAACTCGAAGCCGGGAGTCTTGATGGAGATCGCGGTGAAATTCACGAGATGATCGGCGGGCGGAAGCCGCGAGAAGTTGTACTCGTCATACGCGGCGGTCATCGCTCTTGTGGGTTGCCCCGAAACCGTCGCTCCAGTTGGATTCGTGTTCCAGCCCGGCAAACTCGCTGTCATTTGACCAGATGCCGAAACAGAAATCAGGCAGACCGCACCGACCCCGAGAAAATACTGTAACGCGTGTTGAAGAGAGCGATACCTGAGCATTGAATCTCCAGAGGACCGCCGGATTTGGCAAGGGTGCCGGTGGGCCGGTACTCAAGGTCGAACTGTTAGGAGGGGAGAATCCAGGAAATTCGTTCCTACCTTATCGAATTTATATGTTTCAAATCGTATCGTCAATGAGGCCGGCGAACTGAAGGCAATGTGGCACAGGGTTGTTCTGTAAGCCGAAGTGATGAGCCGCGGATGCTGCACCTCCCCCACCTTCGGCGCTAGCTCCGCGGAAGCGCGGCCCCAGGCGCACTCCGTTCAGGTTGGCAGCGGTGTTTATATTGCGGGATTCGATGAAGGGACTCTAGCTCGACGGTTCGTCCAGCCGCTCGATCATCACGTCGGTTGATTTAATCAAAGCTGCGGCCGTGTCGCCTTTCTTTAGACGGAGCTCCCGGACGGCCTCGGCGGTAATGATCGCGGTCACCTCGGCGTCACCGATTGCCAGGATAACCTCAGCGAGAAGCCCCTCGATTCTGACACTGATGACTTTCCCCGCAAGCTGATTGCGTCCGCTCACACGACGGTAGCGGGCTCGCGAATCGGTTTCCGATCGAGCGCCGTCTGCCTTCACAAACGGCTTGAGACCGGCTGCGGTGAGCCGGTGATGTCCCCCGGGGGTGCGAATGGTTTTCAGTTTCCCGCTCAAGATCCATTTCTTGATAGTGGGGTAACTGATCCCGAGCATACGTGATGCTTCACGGGGCGTGAGAAGCTGCCGTTGCGCGCTCATGTCCTATCTTCTAGCACCTTATGTGCCTGAAGAAAAGGGACGACGAGCTTTGGCATAGCGATTTGACGCTCTAATAGATCCACCTTGCCGTCAGGACCAGCTCATGGTTATAGCTGTGGAATGTGCTGGTCGCAATCTGCATGCCGCCGCCGAAGGTCAGCCCAGCGCGCGAGTGGGCGTCATCAGGATGCAATTTCAATTTGCCGATGAGCAGGCCGGGCGTCAGGAACTCCTGCGACTTTCCGTGATTGGTGCCACCCTTGTAGAAGGTTGCATTACTTTCAAGCTCGGGCCAGAAGTATTTTGCAATTTTGTACTGGGCCGCAAGGTTCCAGGTAACCGGGTTGCCGGTGGTCTTTGTTGCCGGCCGGTCCATATACAAGGTTGTGCCCGCCGTTGTCTGAATCGCCAATGGGCCAAAACCTTTGCCCACTGCAAGGCTCGGGGTTACGCTGGCGTCAGTCGAGCCATTCTTGTAGCTTCCGGTGGGTATCGTCGCCAGCGCGAAAATACTGATGACATAGGCGCCGCTCTTGTCATTTGCGCTGACCACGCGAAATTTGCCCAGGAAAGACATATCTCCCGCTCCATTGGTGGGTGCCGGCTTCGTCGACCCCGAAGGAGCGATGTGGTCCAAGTAGGGCGGCAGATTCACATCAATTTCCGTGCGATTCCACGGAATAATGCTGACGCCCTTGCTGTTATCGATGTTCCAGGTCTGGCCCAACGTGGGAGTGATTTGATGAAGTGCATCAAATCGCACCACCTGAAAGAGCCCTGTATAAGTGGTCACCAATGGAGGCGGCCAATTCGGCTGTTTGGATTGAATCGCGTTGGTTTGCGTACAGAAACGCGCGTAGAAATTCTGGTCGCTATCGGTGGTGGCAGATGTCGTTTGTGCGTACACGCTGGCGCAACCGAGCAGAAAGAGCAAGGTAAGGGGAAGCTTATTCATATTGTGGTGACAGAATGCCCCGCGCGGACATGTGCCCACAACCATCCCTTGTATGATGAGTTTCTCGATCTTTGGATGGGCGAATGCAACGTGGTCGGCGGTGGTGCGGCCCGTTTCGGCCAGAGCTTCAATGACAGGGCCGGCAAAATCAAAAGGGGCCACCCGCTTGGGCCGCCCCTTTTATTGTTGATGAATCGGGATTACTCTGTCGCTTCCACAGCCTTCGTCTGCGCTACGGTCCAGTCCGGCGCGCCCACTTTGAAGCGGGCAAAGCGCCGCACGGTGATATTCTCGCCCAGCTTGGCTACCTTTTGCGCGATCAGTTCCTTGATGGTGACCGCCTGGTCCTTGATGAAGGGCTGTTCGAGCAGGCAAACTTCCTCATAGAACTTGGCCATCTTGCCCTCGACAATCCGCTCGATCACGTTGGCAGGCTTGCCGGTGGCCGCAGCCTGGGCGCGATAGATCTCCTTCTCTCGATCGAGATCCTCCGCCGTCACGTCTTCAGGCTTCACGTAGCGCGGGTCGCTGGCGGCGACATGCATCGCCAGGTCCTTCAGCAGCTCCTGAAAGTCCGGGGTGCGCGCCACGAAATCGCTCTCGCAGTCCAACTCAAGCAGCACGGCAATTTTGCCGCCGGCGTGAATGTACGAGCCCACCGCGCCCTCATTCGTGACGCGCGCGGCCTTCTTCTGCGCCGAGGCCATGCCGCGCTTGCGCAGCACCACAAATGCCTCTTCGATGTTGCCCTTCGACTCCTGCAGCGCCTTCAGGCAGTCGCCCATGGGCGCGCCGCTTTTCTCGCGCAGCTCCTTAACCAATTTGGCGTCTATCTTTTCGCTCACTGTCGTCATCTCTCTATTTCCCGGCCTTATCAGGCCTCGCGAATCAATCGCAGTTATGAATTCTCGATCGAAGTGTATGCGCGGAATGTTTCCCGCAGAAGAAAAGCGTGGCACGAATTGCGCGCCACGCTCGGTTCATGAACGCGCGTTATGCGCAATTTGATTAATCGCCGCCCTCGGCTACGTCGGCCTCTTCCAGCAGCGCCGCAACCGCGGCTGGCGCCTTGCGAATGCCCCCGCCCAAAGCCGCTTCCAAATCGACCTCGTCGCCGCCCGTGGCTTCTGCCGCCTGCACAGGCAACTCGCTTTCTGAAGCGACAGCTTCTTCAGGCGATGGTTCTTCGAGGGCCTTGTCGCCCAGCAGGTTCACGCCCTCAGCCGCAGAGTCGGCAATCTTCGAAGTGAAGAGGCGGATGGCGCGGAGCGCATCGTCGTTGCCGGGGATCACGTAATCCACAACCGTGGGGTCGCAGTTGGTGTCCACCACGGCGACCACGGGAATACCCAGCTTGCGCGCTTCCTTGACGGCGATCGCCTCGTTATTCGAGTCCACGATAAACAGCGCGTCGGGCAGCCGCTTCATGCTCTTGATGCCTGCCAGGTTCGCCTGCAGATGCTTCCGCTCGCGCTCCAGGTGGATTACTTCTTTCTTGGTCAGCAAATCGTAACGGCCATCGACGGCCATTTCATCCAATTCCTGAAGCCGCTTCACCGACTTCTGCACTGTCACCCAGTTGGTCAGCAGTCCGCCCAGCCAGCGCTGATTGATGTAGGGCATCCCGGCACGTGTAGCCTCCTCGGCAATGGCGTCTTGTGCCTGGCGCTTGGTGCCCACGAAAAGGATGGTCTTGCCGCTGCCGCATAGCTCGGTGACAAATTTCGAGGCGTCTTTGAAGAGCTTCAGCGTCTTCTGTAGGTCGATAATGTAAATCCCGTTGCGCTCGCCGAAGATGTATTCCTTCATCTTGGGATTCCAGCGCTTGGTCTGATGCCCGAAGTGAACCCCCGCTTCGAGCAGTTCCTTCATGGTGATGGTCGCCAATGTTCCTCCTTTGTGGACTGCATCCGGGCTAGCCTTTGCCTGGCCGGATTGATTCCCCTCGCGGGGAGATTTGTAAAGCAGTGAACAGTGTTCAGTGAACAGTGACCAGTTCGTCAGAATGAAGCCAGCCGGTTTGGCTGACCACTGACCACTCGCAAGCGCCTAGCGCTTGCTGAACTGGAACCGCTTGCGAGCGCCCTTCTGCCCGTACTTCTTGCGCTCTTTCTGGCGCGCGTCGCGGGTCAGCAGCCCTTCACCCTTGAGCATCTTGCGAAGCTCGGGGTTGAACTCAACCAATGCGCGCGCGATACCCATCTTCACGGCGTCGGCCTGCGCCGTTACACCGCCGCCTCTCACCGTGGTCACCACGTCGAAGCTTGAGGCCAGCTCGGTTACGACCAGCGTCCGCTTGGCCGAAACGCGCTGCTGCTCGATAACGAAGTGCTCTTCGAACTTTTTGCCGTTGACCTTCCACTCACCCGTGCCGGGACGCAGAAAAACGCGTGCGATTGCCGACTTGCGCCGCCCCGTCCCGTAATACTGAACCAGATCCTCTGCCATTTTCCCTCTTAGCTCTCAGCCGTCAGCTTTCAGCTGTCAGCCGGTACATCTCTGAATCGAACTCTTCGCTCTGCCTAAAATCTCCGTTCCGGCAAGAACAAGCTGAAAGCTGATAGCTGACAGCTAATTGCTGCTTCTACGCAATCTTCATTTCCACCGGCGACTGCGCCGCGTGGGGGTGCTTGTCGCCGCGATACACCTTCAACTTCATGCCCATAGCGCGGCCCATTTTGGTCTTGGGAAGCATGCCCTTGATGGCTTCTTCCAGAACTTTCTCCGGCTTGCGATTGATGAGGCGCGTAAACGATTCCGTGCGCAGGCCGCCTGGGAAACCGGTATAGCGGTGGTATAGCTTCTTCTGGCTCTTCAGTCCGGTCAGGCGAACCTTTTCCGCGTTGATCACGATCACGTGGTCGCCCATGTCGATGTAGGGCACATATTGGGGGTTCAGCTTGCCGCTCAGCACGCTGGCAGCCTTGGTTGCGAGTCGGCCCAGCGTCTGGCCCTCGGCGTTCACCACATACCATTTGCGGCTGATGTCCTTGCCGCTCGGAACAAAGGTCGACATCTCTCTCCTGCCTTCAGCGCTCGGGTGCCCCCAACTCTCGGGTGCCCCATCCTAAGCGCGTCTTGTGCGTTTAGGGCGGGAAAGCACTCACCCGCGCAAAACGCGCGCGCCCATGCAAAACGCACGGGCCTGAATTCTACCCACTGCCAAACAATCCTGTTCGGGGTGAGAACTGCGACGGTCAGGCTAAGCTGGACAGAACTTCCGATCCTGCCGCCGATGGCCTGTTCCAACTAGGCCCATTCATGGGCCTTCGCCAGACCGGTCCGCGTGCTATCAAACCACCTCGGCGGCCAAAAAACCCACCAGAGAGTGCGGGCACACAGACCCCAGGCGCAACACCGCGCAAGGGTTACAGAATACTGAAAAAACGGCCTCGAGTCAATGAAAAGCGGCGAATCTGGCTCGATTGAGGCATTCCTGACTGGTTTGAACCGGAGCCAGTGCAATCGGCTGAACAGCCCCCCCGGTACTACGATGTCGGCGCCGTCGAGGGGAAGTTCTGCGCTTTGATCGCGTTGTACTGATCCTGCGTCAGCGGCAGGGTCTGTACCCCCTGCGGCGTCACCTCGATCTGCATGGGCGCATTGATGGCCGGGCCGGCGGTGGTGCTGCCGGCCGGTGTGATGTCAACCGAGCCCTTGATCAGGTCGATTTCCTCTGTCTTTGCCGTCGGGTCGACCTTCAAGACAAACTCTGTGCCGCGGATTCCGATCCCATCGCAACCAATGTCGTCGCCCCCGTAAATTTCGCAACCCTCGATCATCGTGCCCGGCGGGGTTTTATTGAGAAGCCCACTCACGTACATAAATGTCCCTTGCAGAACCTGGTATTTGGCAATGTCATAGGACAAACTCGGTTGGTTGTTTTGAAAATATTGCACGTTCCATTCACTGTTGGAGCCGATCGTCCAATCGGTTCCATTCACCATCTCAATATCGATCTGGCTGCCATAGGGGCTTTGCAGGATGTCACCGACGTAAAAAGAGTCGCCGGGATTCAGCTTTGTCCACGTGTCGGATCCGGCTCGTTTCACATAGGCGGAGCGGTCGACGCTCTTCACTGTCCCCGTCTCGAATGGCTTGGGAGGCGCCGGCGGCCCTTGCACTGGCGGGCCCGGCGCGGCCACGGCGACCTGACCGAGGGCCTGCGCACCCTGCCCCTGCGAGTAGCCAAGGATGCCTTGCATGATGCTGGCGATCGTAATCAGCGAATTTGCAAGCGCCGGGATTGCCTGCGGCTCGCCATAAGCTGCCCGGACAAGATGCGGGCTGGCAGCAAGGCCCCGCTCGGTCACTCTCGCATTCGCTGTGGGAGAGGGCATCACGCGAATCTGCATCACGTTATTCGTGGCCATGTTGCCGCCGGCAATCAGCAGCTTCATGTAGACCTGCCCTGCCACGCGCTCCGTCCATGGCCCGTTCTCCGCCTTCACCGGCGTGAAGATGCCGCTCTCCTGCCCCTGAAAAAGGGTCTGCTGTTTCAGTTCATCGTTCGTATTCTGCGCGGTCAGAATTTGCCGCTGCCGTTCTGCATCGAGAGCGAGCTGTCCCGGCGCGCCCAGCTTGGCAAGAATTGTGTCCAGCGGCGGCAGGCTCGCCGCCTTGGCCAGGCTGTTGTAGGTGTTCTCGAGATTGGTGACAAAGTCGCCGGTAATCTGGTTCTTGTAGTCGGGAATCACCTGGTCGACGATCGCCTGGTAGGACTTCGGCATCTGGTTGTAGGTCAGTCCCGACTGGATCGCCCACGAAACCGCCTGCAGCGAGTTGGGGTTGATGTGGTACTGCTCGGTGCCACGCCAGATAAGCGCGCCGATGGCTCCCGCAGCTTTGCCCTCGTATGGCCCGAGCACATAGGCAACGCCCGCGCCCGGCTGGTGGATGGAATACTGCGAGCAGAAGTCGAGCGTGTTGATCGTGTAGTCGCCGGGGGCAAGCGGCTGATCGAGCTGGTCGGCGGTAAGCTGCAGCGGCTTAGGGTTGAACGGCCCTCCCGGCAGCGTCGTCACCGTGGGATACACGTCCTTCGCATCGAGCGTCAGCGGCAGGTTGTCGTTCAGCACCTTGGTGAGGGCTTCTTCAGCGGCCTTTTCCTTGGCTGCATTTTCGAGAGCCGCCAGCGGGTTCTGAGCGGCCGCCGGTTGCATCGAGGCCACGGCTAAATCCGCCTGCAAGACGAGGAGAGCAACTGCCGAAGCAATCTTCATTTGTAGACCCCCTTGAGGATTGCGCGCGCACGCTCGCACGCGAGTCATGAGAATGATGCGCCGGTGTGGGGAACACAGGGCTGTTGCTCGCTCAGGTGCCAAACTTGAGACGAAAGGATTCCGCGCAGAGCCTCAAAATACCCTTGGACGCAGACCCGAGTCAACGAAAAGATGGAACAAAGAGCATCGCCATCTTGGGGCTGACTCGCTAGCCCGCTGACTCGCTAATAGAACAGATACTTCCGCCAGCGGTCGTCGCTGCGGCCTAGCATGCGCATGATCTGACGGCTGGTGTGGAGCGAGAAAGGGCGCGGCTCGCGCAGCAGGATCATGTCGTCGATCTCGCTCAGCAGCCGGTTGCCTTTCTTGCGATTGCACTCGTGGCAGCAGGCCACGAGATTTTCCCAGGTCGAGTTGCCGCCGCGCGAACGCGGCACCACGTGGTCGAGGGTGAGTTCTCCCGGCGGATAGGCTTCGCCGCAG
>Ga0187851_10002074_pt1 | contig 18180 bp, 16 predicted proteins | sample June2016WEW_6_10_FD_132997 | JGI IMG/M metagenome (GOLD analysis project Ga0187851, IMG submission 132997) | Peatland microbial communities from SPRUCE experiment site at the Marcell Experimental Forest, Minnesota, USA - June2016WEW_6_10 | ecosystem: Environmental > Terrestrial > Soil >...
AACATTCCAATGGTACGCGGAGGTTTTCCTACTTTTGATCGTGCAGGACTGTACCGTCATCCGGTCGTCGGATACGCGGGAGCTATGTGGCTCGCGGAACAGATGGCGAACACGCTGTTCATCGACATGGAGTACAAGAGGAATAAGGAATGGTTACTTAATGTATGGTAAGGATTATTCGATAAATGAAGATTCTGAAAAATCAAATGTTGTAAGACTTAGCTGGAATTTTATTAGATTCTGCCAGTTTCTGATGGAAATCGTGTTCTGGCAAAATCTCTCAGAAAAGGATACAAATCAAATTTGCTTTGACGTACTCACTTGCCAGCAGTGGGATCTGTTCAGACTGCCTAAAACGATATATTCCTATGACTGTGAAACGAATCCCAAGCTTATACAAATCGAACCGATAGTTCCAATAGTGAGAATAAATTTTAATCGCGGCCTGAAATAATCATGAATTGCAACATGAAAGGAGGATGTATCTTGAAAATTTCAGTTGTAGAAAACAATGACCAAAAAACGAGTTCAATATTTGAGCCGGGATTTATTGTAACATATGAGGAGGACGGTGGGGAATGGAAAGTCCTGGACAGCTTCGAAAATAACATTTACAGCGCGAAGGGGATTGCTGCGGTACGTTTGGCTGTGGAGGATACCATAAAGCAGCTTGATGATGTAAAAATAGTGATTGCAAGTGAAATTCCAGGGATAGCGTTCGGCATTTTTGAAGTAGCAGGCTTTGAAATATTCCTTGTGGAACAAAATAGCTTTGATGCCCTTGCTTCAGTCAAAAAAGAAATGCTTGAGATAATCGAGGAGCAGCAGGAGAAACCTAGCAAATTCGATATCCTTCAATTTTTGGAACCTGGTTTGAATGAAGGTGATTTTTGCCTTAATATGGAAAAAATCCTTTCAAAGAATCCGCAGCTAACTTCAAAGAAAATTCTGTTACCCTATCTGAAAAATGGAGAATTCAACAGTCTGGATGTCATTTGCAGTCATATTCCAAAGTGGTTTACTAAAGATTTAAGCGTCTTAGGGTTTGAATACGAAATTGTGAATTCATTGCCAAATGAAAAGACCGTTAAAATAGTGCATGTGCAAACCCTGTGAAAGGCGGCGATTATTTGGGAAAAGTAAGTACGAATTATGGTGTTCTAGAGGGTATAGCTTTCTCAGAATACTATGAAAATGGGGTGCTCAAACGTTGCATACTAAAACAAAAAAATACTATAAACATTCCTTGTGGCATCCTGATTCCACAGTACGAGGATGATGGTAAAAGAAAAAAGCTCATGAAATCTATAACCTTTTATGAAAATGGGAACATTGAAAGTATTGTTTTGCAAGATTCTTTGAGTGTAAATACAAGGCTTGGAAGCTTTCCAGCGGAAATGATTACTTTTTATGAGAGTGGAGCAATAAAACGTATTTTTCCTGTGTTTGGGAGCATCAGTGCCTTTTGGACGGCAGAGGATGAAAATAATATTTCTCCGGAATTACAGATCAACTTGCCTTTCGACGTTTTTAAAGGTAAGGTTATAAATATAACACTTTATGAAATCGGAGAACTTAAAAGCATTACACTTTGGCCCAAAGATACAATTCTTATAAAAACGCACATAGGAGATCTTCAGACGCGCATTGGGTTTTGCCTGTACCAGGATGGGAAACTAAAATCAGTCGAGCCATGTCGTGTTTTGGCTGTTAATACCCCAATCGGCATCATACTTGCTTTTGACCTGGATGCTCTCGGCATTGACGGTGACAGCAATTCTCTTGTTTTTTCAGAAGATGGAAGCGTGAAATCTCTTATCACTTCCATGGCGCAGATAACAGTATTTCGTCGTGACGGTACAGAAATTGTCCATAAACCATCATTTAAGAAAAGCTATTATTTTGACGACAAGCTAGCAGTTGTGCCAATGAAGATCAGTTTTTCCGACGGATGTATTTGCTTCGCCAAACGAAAAAGCAAAAAGTCGGATGCAGAATACAAAATTTCGGAGTGCTCTTTCAGAATCGATGATTTTGTCACTAATGATTGCCATAATACTTGTGATGAATGTTACTACTGATGTTATTATGTCGGATTTTTAGCTTTGAATGCGAAAAATTGTTTAAACCTTTTTATACCTTTACTTTTAGCAATTCTAGTTGGAGCTTTATTTATATTAAGCCGAAAAACGGACGTATACATGAGCAAGGGTCTTTGTCTGCATATATTTGGCGAATATGTCCATTTTACAAGACCGGAGTTTAAGGCCGAAAGTAATGAAATCATGATTTTACGACCGCTTTCGAGGCTCGCAATTTAATAGAAGCAATTTATTGCAAACAAACTATTCTCTAATTAATTGATAAAATTTGTGTTTTGAATCCATTCATTTTGTTAAAATCAGCAGGAAAATAAATGCAAAAAATGTGATAAAAGCGATAATGCTTCAAATAGTCACTCTGCATCAATATCCATTGCTCGAATGATAGTGAAGCAACTCGCATTGCTAAAAAATGTCGAATATTTGATAGAACGAAGAAAAATGATTTAAAATAGTTATCTAATGTTAGATCTACCATGTATATCAGGTCTATCTATTATATTAAGTATCGTCTTCTATAAGATTTCATCCACAGCTGTAATTAGTACATTTGTCGAACCTGAGTTTCTAAGTTCAAAAGTTTACCAGATTCCACTGAGTTTTCTTTAGCTGTCATTTCCTGTGGCATTATCCGAAAAACCGAAACTGCATTCCCATCAAGTGAAGAGCGATACTTTTCAATCAAAGTGCTGGTTAAAGGATTACTGTAATATTTCGGCATATATTTCTCAACCAGTTTTTGAAGAGCTTCGGTGGCCTCTTCGGTGTCAGTCACCTTTTCAGCCTTTCCAAAAAGCATTACGCTTATGTATGCAGTATCTGCGTGGCAAGGCATCGGATCGGTTACAGTACCTTGTTCCTCATATATGGTAAAACAAACGGACGGATTTTGGGAAAGAATATTTTCCTTTTTACCCGAACCCATACCATGGAAGTAAATGGAACCTTTGTACCATATATAATTCACCGGAATTGCGTATGGAAAAATATCATTTGTCATTCCAAGTACGCCGGTTCTTACCCGCAAAAGAAACGTTTCGATTTTCTTCTTATCTGTGCAATTTCTCTGAGTATAGCGAACCTGATCCATCAAAGAACACCTTTTCTGTATACTTTTTCCATTTGTGTGGAAACATATTCCTTCACTTATTATCTTGTTTGATTCGTTCAAGGTGGATAAGCAGTTTTTGAAGCGCCGTGTCATATGGATAAATGACACTTTTGGAAATTAAATGAAAAAACAAAAACGTATGAATGAGTGAGTCTGTGCTAATCGATGCAAGATTTTATTTAACTGGAAGTCATTCTGTTAATAGGGCAATAGAGTTTGATTCTGCTGCTTCAGCATTACACTGTTCGATGACTAGACTCAATTATCGAATTCACCACTTTTTACATCTTGAAATGATTTTTATTAATTTTTCGGAGACTTCTTTTTCCGCAATCGTCAGGATCATTGTTTTTAAGAGTTTTTTTTATGATGCATATCTCCAACAATAATCCACTTTTACTTCCCTCTGCCAAAAAGATTTTTTCCAGGGATAATGTGAAGCTTCTTCGGCCGCTGATTTTTTTCCATTACGCCAGAACGTATTATGCTACTAATCATTTTTTGGCATGCTAATGAAGTTAATCCATCAGATCGTATCTTGCTGTCATTTTTTCTCTCTGGTCCATACTTAATTGTTTTGGGATCACCAATACTTCTTAAAAGGAATACAGTAACCTATTACTCATCTAATACTATATATAAATTCTCATTCAAGTTTTATTAAGTATCTAGTTAATGACTTTAATTCAAGAATAAAAGAAAAAAATTATAAAAACGATATCAAAGACCCAAAAGATGAAATATCAGTCTGCTAAGAGGATGATTATAATACTCAACTAAGTTTTAATATTATTGAAGTTTTAAATTTCCAAACAACCATAATTTTTTCGTCTACGTTCCCAGAATTTATCAATGATTCAAGGACACTATTTCAAATTTGGAATTGTAAATATATTGAAAAGGTGGTTAAACATATATAAGGTTTAATTAAAGAAAATATAGTTGAGACAACATTCTCTATCCTAAAAAGGAAGTTCTGAGAATCAAATCGGGCAAGAAAGTTTCGTCATCAATAAAAGAAGTAAAACTTAAACTAATAGTATGTAACAGAAAGTGTGTAACAGAAGCAAAAAGATTGTAAAAATAATTTGGATTAAATTATTTCTAGATAGCCAAATGCTGAGTATCTTTTTTAAAACCCAACAAGTTCCTCCAAATTATCTAGTAATTTGAACATTAATAGCTTTGAGTCAGCAAGAAGTGATTCTTTATTTAGCATTTCTTTTTCTTTCTGGATATATTTCCCATCTGTCAGTTCATCACTGCAATTTTCAATCACGTTTTCAATTGTTCCGTTGCTCATTTCCAGATGAAATTGGAGGCCAATTACTCTATCATTATAAATAAACCCCTGATTTTTACAGGCTTCACTGAAAAAAAGGCTCTTTGCATCTTCAGGCAGATTAAAAGTATCTCCATGCCAGTGAAAAGCAGTAAATTTTTCAGGAATATTTTCAAGAAGGTAAACATTGGATCCCTCTTGTTTGAGTGTAAACACTGGAAACCATCCAATTTCCTTATAGTTGTTTTTTAACACCTCAGCTTTCAGGACATCAGCGACAAGCTGAGCTCCCAGGCAAATACCGAGTACCGCTTTTCCTACAGAAATAGTTTCTTCGATAAACTTTTTTTCTTCTCTCAGCCAGGGGTATTTTTCATACTCGTAAATATTCATCGGTCCACCCATAATTATGAGAAGGTCAAAGTTATCCAGACTGGGAAAACTATCATCTGTGTATAGGTGTGTACTTGATTAAAAGTGTCTCTTTTTTTCGCTCCATTGGGCAATAGTTCCAAGAGTTTCAAATTCGACGTGCTGGATGTAATGGATTTTCATGTGTTGTTTCTTCCATTTAATGAATTTTTGAATTAATATCCTATTATTTATTGTAACCTCTTTAAATTATTGGGAAAAAATACATGTAAAAATCTGGTACTGTCGTAAATTTGCTGTATATCCTATGTAAAATTTTTGTATACTGTATATAGTTGGGTTCTTCAGGTATGGTATTTCTCTATTCAATATTTTATTGAGATTTATAATTTGATATAAAATTAAATGAGCTGCCAAAATTATTCTGAGTTTCAGGTACTATAGCCTTAACTGAGGATATTTTATCCCAAAATAATATGGTTAAATGGGCAACAATTCTAAATCCATGTTATCTGCAGAATGTCAATTGGCTACTATTTCTTCCAATTTAAATTATCACTTAGCTTGATAGTAGAATTGTCTAAAAAACCAATTTAACATTCATGATCATAGTTACCTTTAAGCTTCCGTGGCAATTTATAGATTAGTATTTAGGCGGCTTTGGAAATCCAGATTAGGACCAATTTCTTGTCCAAGATAACAAGGGGGCTAGTGTTCAAAAAAGAGAAATGTGTAAGACATTCTCATTTATTTGAGCTATTTATCCGGAGAATTTTATGTTTATTTAGCACTAAGTTAATAGACTTTTTAATCGAATACAAATATATATCTAAATGTATTTATAATAAGAATGAGTAATTGGTGGTAGTAATACTTAAGTGAGGTAATAAATATGAAATTAAGTGCACGCAATGTCTTGAAAGGTAAGGTTAAAAAAATTGTGCCGGGGGCTGTCAATTCGGAAATTGTAATTGAATTACCTGGTGGAATAGAAATAATTTCTATCATTACAAAAGCATCAGTTGAAAATATGAATCTAAAAGAAGGAAGCAAGGCGTATGCTGTAATCAAGGCTTCAAATGTGATGATAGCCACAGATTAATCTCTTTATTTTCATCCTTTTCATTGCAGCAGAGAATTAATACCCAGGACCGTTAATTCTTTTTCCCAGCCGTGTTACAAAAAGACAACTAATTAGGACTCACGTAGTTGAACTTCAGTTGCATTCGGTCAAGATACAATCTGTAAGAAAAGTTTTTCTTTTGCTGCGTTTTCTTTAAATATATGAATGTAGATCCAGATGAATGGATTATCGCAGTAGTCATTTTAATGTTAATAGATTCCTTGACCGAATAAATCTAAAGCTCCAAGAAAAATCTTTTTTGCTTTTTAAGTATTATGTATTAATGTCTTTTTAAAAGCATTTAATCCTTTGTAGATCAATGAAAAGACTACATGTTAATACTATATAGATCAAACAATATATAGATCGTTTCCAGTGTATTATGTTAAATTCTAATAAATCATCCGATTAAGCAGGAAATACCCGAAGAATATTGGATTCACAGTTATATCGAGTAGTGATTTTATAGAATACCCCTCAAAATCAGCGTATGGAGGCTAAAAATGAGTAAGTAAATTTAGATCAGTCTATTTAGTTCAATTTAATGGAGATTTTTCATTTCAGAGGATTTCTACCGAGCCAAAGTAATACAATCAAATTTGATTTCTATGTTAGACCAGGTATGGTTTCCTTTATATCTCACATTCCAGATAGCATTCATATCATCCTTTCTAGTGCTGTGTAGTGGCGTAATCATAGCTTACATATTTGCGAGACGTAATTTCTGGGGAAAAAAGTTTGCAGAGATATTTATAACACTTCCTCTAGTTCTTCCACCTACAGTAATTGGCTATCTTTTGATCCTTCTTATGGGGAAGAACGGATTTATTGGACACATAATCTACAACGTTTTGGGAACAGGAATCATGTTTACGTGGCAGGCTGCAGTCATTGCAGCTTATACGGTTTCTCTTCCCCTTATGGTAAGAACAGCACAGGCGGCCATTGAAGCAGTTGATAGCGAACTTGAATATGCAGCCTATATCCTTGGAAGAAGTGAGATTGAGACTGCACTAATAGTAACATTGCCTCTTGCAAAAAGAGGCATACTAGCAGGACTTGTACTAAGTTTTGCAAGGGCTATTGGAGAATTCGGAGCAACTTTTATGCTGGCAGGAAATATCCAAGGAAAAACAAATACTATGTCAATCTCAATATACAATGCCTTTGAGGCAGGAAACAACGAACTTGCTCAAGTACTTGTTTTGATCCTGATTCTTATGTCCATACTGGCTATTATTCTAACCGGAAGATTCGTAGGGAAATTAGAGGCATGAAAACTTGGGTATTAAAGTTAACATTAAAAAATGGTATAACAAAGCTGAAATCGGTGGCAAAAAAAGTGCTAAGAAAGCTTTTATGTTAGATGTCAACTTTGAAATGGGAAACGAGCTTGTTGTACTTTTTGGGCCTTCAGGATCCGGAAAAACTACCTTGTTTAAATGTGTTTCAGGAATAGTGGAGCCTGATGATGGAATCATAACTGTGGGAGGTAATGTTTATTACGATGAAGACAAAAGAATTAATCTTCCTATCCAGAAGCGCAACCTTGGCTATGTTTTTCAGAACGATACACTTTTCCCCCACATGAACGTTAGAAAAAACATAGAATGTGGTCTCAAAAGTTGGGAAAAAGAAAATAGAGGAAAAAGGGTTATGGAAATGCTGGACCTTCTCCATATCGAGGAATTAGAAACTCGTTATCCATCACAACTTTCAGGTGGACAGAAACAAAGAGTTGCTCTAGCAAGAGCTCTTGCTCCAAAACCAGAGATTCTACTTCTGGATGAACCCTTTTCTGCGCTTGACACTGAAATAAGAACAAATCTTGCAAAAAAAATAAAAACTTTGCAAAATAAGATTAGAATACCTTTGTTGTTCATAACCCACAACCTTGAAGAAGCTTTCCTATTGGCCTCTAAAATTCTTGTCTTACATGGAGGAAAGGCCCAGCAGTTCGGAACCCCAGAAGAAATCTTCTATAATCCCCAAAACAGGCATGTTGCAGAGCTATTTGGCTTGTCAAATATTTTTGATGATGCTTATGTCAAGGAGCATGATGAAGAATCTAAAAGTACAATATTGAAGAGTGGAAGAATGCAAATAAAAGTAAAGTACTTGAATTGTAGGGTCGGGGATGGAGTTTGCTGGGGAATCCATCCTGAAAACATAACTCTTCTTTCGCTTGATTCAGGTTCTGAGGATCAGGATGAAAACATGTATTTAGCATTCATCAATAGTATACTTAATAAAGGACCAAAAAAACGAATTACACTTAAGTTTGTCAGACATAATAAAATTCTGAATGTAGAAGTGCCTGCACAATTTGTTGATTCCCTTAAGCTGCATGCAAGTGATTTATGCCTGGTAAAATTGGAAATTAGTAAAGTAGTAGCATTTCATTGTTTTTGAGTCTGTTTTGATTGGGAAAATGACTTATCAGAATTTGGTTCTGGGCAGCTTTCCGGTTTTAGAATTTGAACCCAAGGGGTTAAATTCACAAGAGCTCTACAGCAGTTATCTGAATTGGATGAACACAAAAACAGCATATTTCAAGTAGGTGGCAACTGGCTCAATGACTTTGAAGAAGAGTCGTTACACCTTCTTAATGTCAAGCATGACTAGCATCTAGACATTTTGTCCAATGCAGATTACATCTTAGTCGAGGAAAAGATCGGGAAGTATGATTATCACGAAAAAATTGATCTCTCCAAGTTTATATCATCAGGCGGTTTGAAAACAATAAGAGAAAATATGGTGGATCGCAATACAGGAAGATCCGTATTTTATAATCAAATATGATTTCTCCTTTTTGTGTCAAATTATCATCTATGCAGCCGTCGGCTTGCCGGTATCCAGACTGAAAAAGAGTAAAAAGCTAAGTTTGATATTTCCGATTTGTGACAATTATTAAGGTTCTATAAAGTCTTCGGGAATTAGAGTTTTTTTCCAGCTAGCATCTTGTTTATATAATCGTCATCTCAGGAGATTTTATAGAACCTTTTTGGAAATCAATCATTCAGACCAAAATGTTTCCACGCCTCTTCAATATGCATGGAGCACATTCCCAGCTTTCTTGCAGGTATTAGCTCGTTTTCGTAAGAATCCCCTATGGACATCACATGTTTTGGCTCGAGTTCAAGTCCCATTCTTTTGAGTGCAGTCATAAAAAGCCTGAGGTCAGGTTTCTGGTATCCTACATCTGATGAGAAGATAACAAAATCGAAGTAATCGTAGAGTCCCAGGAACCTGAGTTCCAATTCGGAAAAAACTCTCTGCCCATTGGATACTATACATTTTGGAATATTTATATAATGATCAATCAATTTTATGGTCTGAGGAAAAAGATGTAGTTTCCGTATAGATGCTGCCCGAAAGACCCTTGAAGTCTCTATTCCAAGGATTTTTTCATCGATTTTCCAAATTGAATTTTCCCTGCAAATCTCGGCAAATATTTCTTCCACCCTAACTTCTGGATGTATTTCCTTGGAATGCTGCATTCTGTCCCTTACTTTAAACATGTAAGTGTCCCATAGCTTTTCCGGCTTTATTCTTACTCCCTTATAGGCAAGCCACGCGCTTACAACCTCATGCGTTATCAGGTTATGTTCCTCAGTATGAATATCAATAAGTGTCTGGTAGCAGTCAAATATAATCCCTTTTATTTGACAGTTTTCATGTTTATCTCTTTCTTCTCTAGTAGGATCATTCTGAATTGTGATTTTATCTTTATCTGTCTCTAATTCATAGTTTGACATGCTCTTACCTTCCATATCCCCTTTATTGATTGTATTTTACCTTTATTAATCGCTTTTAAACACTCACAAGTTTCTTGGATTAGATAATTTCCCTTATGGAGCCGTGCTAAACGAAGTAATCTGTACTCATGCGAAAGGGCAAAATCCTTGTAATGCTAATGAAGTCCTTTTCATCTTTGCTACATTCTCAGATGAAGTTTCCGATTTACAGTTACAGCTTTCCAACTTTCCCGGTTATGTTGTTCAAGCTGTTCTTAAGTTCTGAAGCTAAGATCCATAGGTTGTTTACATGGTGCGCTTGAATCGATGAGCTTTCAAAATAAGGTGCATAAGCCTATTTTCCGCATTATTTTTTCCAAGCATAAATTGTTCGTATTTTTCACACATTAGTTTCAAGACTTTAATGGTTTCCGCATCCAAATTAAATATCTTTCGGGACTTATTTTCATTAATTTTAATCACTAATTCTGTGATTCTTCTGAACAGGAAGAAGACCCATTTCATCGTTGGAGTCTGTGTTTTCTTCTTCACTTGGTTTCTGATAGTTCTTTTGCGTCATTAAATCTTGTTTTTAGTTTCAATCAGCTATCGAATGCAGTGATAACATAGAAACATTACTATCACAAGTGTTTCAATTTTAGTCACTTTTTTCAGGTATATATCATATACCCTGGAGCTCTTGTTTTTAAGGAACTAAACCCTCCTTTCAACGTCTCATGTTCTTTATAGTATTTTAGCAGTCGATCTAGAGTCAACTCTAGATCATTAGTTGCAAGAATTAATTTTCCTAGCTTTGTTTTTTTCCTGTATCTTCTCATAATCTGGTTTTATTTCTGCATCATCAAGTAGGGAGTTTGTACCTCTCCCTCCTTCCGTTCTTCCGTTAGTGTTATTCAGGCTTAGAGCCTTTGTTTTTATTTCAAGTTTTGTGAACTTATAATACTCATTCTCATTCAACCATTGTTTAGCCGTTACGCTTGCGTCGGCTTCGCAGACAAATTCATAATTGTAAAGATTTTTAAGGGATTTTTCCGTTGCTTCAATAAAGGAGCTGCTCTTGTTAATTTAAACAAGTATGAAGCTGCAATGAACTAATTTGATAAAGCGATTGATGTTAATCCGAACTATTCACTTGTTTAGGATGGCAAAGGCGTAGCTTTAGCGGAATTAAATAAATCAAATGAAGATGTAGTGAAAAACTACAAAAAAATACTTGGAGGAGAACTATCCAAAATTCTGGAAGACTCTCAGGTTCTTTCTCCGGATTATCTACCTCCTTAATTGATTGGAAGGGAAAGCGAAATCGCTGATTTGGCAAGGATTTTCAAACCCCTCGATTCAAAAGGATATCTTTCAAATTCATTAGTTTTGGGATACCCTGGGTCAGGGAAAACCGTAGTAACTAAATTCTTATTAAGTAAATTGATGGAAAGATTCGAAAACGAACAAATATTGGATCATCCTTTAAGGTGGGTGTACATTTCGTGCAAGATAAAACCTACCCCAAATGGCATACTGTATGAAATAATCAAACAAATAGATCCAGAAACTAAAATTCCAATGAAAGGATTTTCTTTAGACTATTATTATTCTGCTTTATAGGATATTATCAAAAAATGGAACGTCTCTTTTGTAATTGTTTTAGATGAAATTGTTTATCTGAAAACTATGGTCTTCTATACAATTTAAGTAGAGCAGGAGAGTCTAGATTACTCCCTAACCGTCATTTTATTTCTACAATTGGAATATCGAATGATCTTTATTATTGTAAGGATCTTGATAACCGTGTAAAATCTTCAATGAACTTTTAGGATCATATATTTTATCCTTACAATGTAGATCAAATACGAATGATTCTATTTTATCGTGTTAAACTCACTTTCTACAACGAAGCAATTCTGGAAGAAGCTGTCAATCTATGTGCTGCCATTTCAGCTAGAGCTCACGGAGATGCACGGAAAGAGAGTTTTTGCGGGCTTCAGCAATATATGCAGAAGAACATTGTTTTTCACGAATACTTCCTGAATATATAGATGGAGCATTTAATGAAGTAGACATAGATCGGTCTTTGATTCTTGCTCCTGCTATGTCGTTACATAAAAAATTAGTATTGTTGTCTATATTAAAACTTGTAGATTATAATCGACCAACTACAACTGTTAAAGATATTACAAATACATATTTTCAAATATGTGAAGAAATTGGTGAAACTCCTAGACACAGAACAACGATTTTAATTCCATGGTGAATTAATTATGTATTGGAATGATTAAAGAAGTGTCGATAAGAAAAGGCAGGGGTGCATCTGGAAGAGAGATTGAATTAGATGGGCCTTCTGGGAAGGCCTTGGAAGAGTTGTTGTATAGAGATTATCGAATAGAAGATGTTAGATATCTGAAACCCGTCCCGTTTCCGAAGTCAAGGTAACTAAACGTGTAAGTCGAAATACCAAGAGAAATGATGATAATAATATAATAGCTTTTATCAATTGATTTTAAGTAAGTAAGGTTAAGGTCAGTGAGTAAATTTTGGAACTTCATAAATCTATTTTCTCATTTGATAAAATCGGATTAATATAATATTGATGCATACATAGCTTTTGCTATAAAACTTATGTATATTTTCAATGTAAACTCTTCATTATTATTTTATCCACTAGTACATACTCACAGACTAAAAGAAGGCCTATTGAATATTTTGAAATTAAACAATATTTTGATATTAAGTATCTATTTCCGATTAAAAATCACGTTCTCATAAAATATTTCATAGGGAAATAAATTTTATTCAGAGACTATTTTTTTAAGAATTAATTTGAAATAATTAACAAACTCATTAAGTAATATAGTTATCAAAAATTGTTGGTGTAATTAATATCAACCAACTAGTTCTTGGTAGCTTGAATAGTTAACAAAAACAAATTTCAGTATAATTATCAATTAAATCGTAATGGAGTGAAATAAATGTTAAAACAAATGAAAAAAACACTTAGTATTTTACTAGCAGTTTGTTTTTTAATGGCCGTGACCGCTGCATCAGTAAGCGCACATCCAGTTGTGGTTAAGGATAAGAAAACAGTTATAATAGCATTTCAACATGAGAAGACTAAAATCTTCAAACACCGCTATCATCACCATCACTACCATCCCAAACCCTGCTGCGAACCCTGCGAACATATGGACATGGGGATGAAGATGAAAATGAACATGGATATGGATCGTGGAACTGACGATGGGTACTGATCTGGCGATGCATAGACAAATTGACTATCTTATCAACTACGTAAATAATATTTTATTTTCATGAACTTTATATTACTTCATATTAATAGACATTATCTCCATGTATAATTTAAATTGACTGGGCACCTAATTTCAAGAGCAAAAATGGTATTTTTAAGGTAATCAAAATTGCCCGATTTCTTTTTTGAATCTTCTAATTCTATGCACAGTTTTTGTGCTAAAATCTCTTAATTTCCTAGCCTCATCTGGAATAGGAAAAGATTGTCGATCTATTTCTCCTGGAACTTATGGGATTATAGAACATGTGGAGCTCATGGAACACTTGGAACTAATAAAATTAAACAACCATCCTAAATAGAAAAATAAGGGAAAAATAATTATATAGATCTGGCAGTGTGCCAAAAGTCACGAAAAATACGATTAATTCTGTAGCTCTTTTTTCAAAATGTAAAAACAGAAATTTACAGTCTGTTAGCAGAACGAATTAAACAGTTAGGGAAAAATACAAACGATAAAAAAATAAAAAACCAGAAAGGTGATTAATTATTCAGAAAAATCACTTATTATTTTTTTAATCAAGCTGCTAACGTTATAATGTGCAATTTTCTGATGTGCAATTCTCTGATGTGCTATTTTCGTTGCAAGGTAAGCAGTGTATGAAAATATCTATGCATGTATCCATGAAAGATCCATCTTTACAGTCACAGCCGCATTCACCATATCCACAGTCACATTCGTCGCAGTCACATTCACCACGCCAGCCGCCATCATGTGCGCTTATTGCTTTAGAAGTGGTTTTTTTCTTCTCCTTGACCATAGTATGTTTTTTGCATACTGCTTTCGAAGTAGCTTTTTTCTTCTCCTTACCGACAGCGTGTCCTGCACATACTGCTGCAGCTGAATTTTGAGCTGGACGGTAAGTAACAGCCGGTACAGGGATTTCTTGAATTGCAGGGATTGAAAATGGTAATGTGGCTACATACGGATCTGCGTAAGGGTAACCACCCCAACTAGGACCCCAACCGCCCCAGCGACCGTGGTGCGCGCTTGCTGTCGCAACAGTTACGGATATTAAAAAACAAACTGCTAGTAAAATACTAAGTGTTTTTTTCATTTGTTTTAACATCTTTTAATCTCCTTCTTTTTATTTACTATTTATTCGTTTTAATCAACGTTTCACTGGCAGGGGCACCGCGGAAACATCGCGTATTAACTTTTTCCCAAACCAGAGATTTTAAGAAAACATTTTAATGTAAATATCTAAATTTATATGTAGAAAAATGTATTTTCTCATTGAATAATAGTATTACTTCTGAACTGTTATAAAATGTATAGAAAGATTAATTACTATATATTTATAAATATATTTTAGAATTTATGTTTGTAAGTCTTCTCCATATTTGCACATGTTTTGTGTGAAAAACGATGCATTTATAAAGTCAACATTTGTATAAAAGTCACATTCTGCAGGTATGCACAATAATGCTATCAATTTTCTCAATATTTTATATTCCAACCCCTTTTAAAAAATAAGGTTACTTTTGAAACAACTGAATAGATTTATTAAATTTTTTGTGGACACATGCTCAACAAAATCAATAATTTTAGCTTGAATTCTTCAATGTTAAAAAATCCAGTTTAAATTTGGAAAGAGCAATACAGAATTGACATTTTTCCTTCGCCTTAGTTGTCTAGAACAGATAGGTACCGAAGTGATTGGTTTTTGGGTCTGGTATCAGAGCTAATAGCCAGGATAATTAGTTATCCCACATGCACAGTTATGTATTTGGTAGCATATGAAACAAGCTAGAGTTAAAATGTCTGACCGAACTAATCAAGTCCTGAATATTGTTGGTTCCGTTGCAAAAATATCAGAATAAGTATGTAAATATATGGATGATGAACAAAAATCAAAATATCCGAAAAAAATGTATCAATATTACATAACTATTCCAAATAATTGATTGGTATATTTAGCTTCATTAAGACCATAGCAGTTTATAATTCTTGATTTGTCCTTTTTAACCATATTCAAAGCTTCAATTCCGTTTAAAATCTTATTTGCAGAGCGAAAAGACAGAAAGCTCAGCATTGGAGCAATTACCCACCTAATGTAACATCTTGATCTTGATAATATTCTAATGCAGTATACAAGTGTTCTGGCTTAAAATCTGGCCACATTTCATCAACGACATATATGTCTGAATATACCGTTTGAATCGGGAGCATTCCACTTAATCTACGTCTTCCTCCCCAACGAATAAGTAAATCTATTCTTGGAATGTTCGCTGATGCAATGTTTTCTACCATTTTTTCTTTATCCGAGGAACTATCATATGCATACGTTAAATCCCAATACCAGCCATAATTTATCAAAAAATTGATCTTTATCTTACCTTTTCCAAATTTAGTTTTCTTTGTGTATGGAATTAACTCTTTTGGAAATACTTCCGAATTAGTTTTCCCTACTACCAGTATTTCGGCATCACGTTTTGAAATTTCTATAACTGATTTTACACAAGCTTCTATAAACGCTTTTCTTTGAATTCGATGCTTTTTTGTGTTATCTAGAGTAAATCCAAAAAAAGTAACTTCTTCTATTCCAAGTTTCACGCATATTTCATATACTTCTAATCCAGGAATTATTCCATTGGCAAACCCTTCATGTTTTTCTAAGCTTCTAGCTTGAGCCCATCTCCTGTTGCCATCTGGTATAATAGCAATATGTCTTGGCAACCTTTTGAATTCTGATATATCTATAATATCACCTCCCCTATCAATTCAGTATGAATATTTCTAAAGTCTGCTTTTTATCCTGGATATCTCTCCGATTCGAGCGGATGCCTGGGCTCTCCTGTCTCTTGCCTGCCACAAGTAGGAAAATGCATACCATAGAGTGCATAAACTTCTTAAATAGTTTTCATTTTAAACAGTTTAACACGAAGGCACAGACAATGCAAAAAGTCTAAATTGTAGTAGTCTTCCTTTCTGCCTTTGTTGGCTCGTACTCACAGGCCCGTGTGGCAGCTGAATAAATATTGATGTACCCATATCATGATTATTGTATGGTTGACTTTTATTCCCCTTTCTACCATCATTTCCTTTAAATTTCTATAGCTTAATGCATATTTTAAGTACCATCTTACGTTTAATAAGATAATTTCTCCTTCATAATGCTTCCATTTAAATGAATTTACTGGCATAATATATAATCCTAAATTTCTACTTATTTCAGTGAATTCCCCTCATAATTTCTTGCAACGGAACTCCTTTGTTCTTTTAAAATTGGGGAAGAAACAGAAAAATTTAAAAAGACTCTCTTTTGAGATTCACTTTGTCTAGGTGGTCTATCACTAATTTATTGATGTTATTCTAAACTAATCGAAATAAGTTTCCAGCTCATTTTTTCCGATATTTTGGTGTTGCTGGGATCAGCCTGCTGTACAGCATATAAACGAAAGCAAAGGTCTTGTTGAAGAGGATACCATGAAACATCAATCAAGTATTAGTGGACGACCTTTGTCTAAGTATAGATTAATTTTAAAACATTTGATTTTGGGGTTAGAAAATTTCCTGTTTTTAAGCCTATTACTCTTGCTTTAGTTTTTCCTTTATTTTCAATCTAATTACGACCTATGAAAAGCTTTATTAAATATTGGATAGTACATCGGATACCGATACATTATCGAATATATTAGTAACTTAATATTATAATAGCAACTGAAAAGTTGCAAATAATACATATCTGGTAAGATATATCTTAAGGTGAACGGAAATGAAGAACACATGGGAAAAAATTTTTGAATATGCGTCCTCTCCATTAGAAGGGACTTTGTCAAGAAAACTCAGAGAAGGAGTCAACCTTCAGATCAATGAAGGGAAGGTCTACAAGAAGGCTGTACTCTTCCTTGGAGAAAAATTTGTACGGATAACAGAAGATGAGGAAGGACAGAAACTTAATACTTATTATAATTGGGATGCAATAGGTTCAATTAGATCATACAGTAAAAGTAACTGAGAATAGTCATTAAAAACAGTCATTAATATTTGTATTCGATTAAAGCTGAAGCTTAAAAATGCAATTTTTTCCACTTCTGTTATTATAGCTCGAGCACCTGTAGAAGTTATTCAAGCTTCAAGAAGTCAATAGATAGGATCGATCCTTAATATTTACCTGTGCGGGAGCATGGAGCGGCTCAGAAATATAATAAAGGCTATTAGACTTATCGATCCGTACGTAATTTTAATAATCAAATAATTGGCGTGTGCATATTCTTTAATCCTACCTTCGGCAGGTAAACGCAAAAATTTATTTGATTTTTCCTATTGATATCGATTTGGGGCCATGACGATAGGGACCATGAACATTGGCATCCACATTGGTGGCACCATCATGATGATGATTGATGTGCGTGAATCTTACCAGCAACAATTGATATGGTCTGTTAATGGTAATAATGACAAAATGCAAAAATTAAAAAATGTGATTAAAATGTAGAGATGGGTGTTACTGCTATGTAATTATATGCACCATTGTGCAAAAACAGTCACTATGGATATTTATCAAAATAGGAGTAAAACCTTTAACTTAATTATTTTTACATGCCAGTATACCAAAAATTCTGTAAATTCTAAATGGCTCTTTAACCTTTGCCTTTATCGCAAATAACAGAATTTATCATTTTTATTGATGCATAGTTTTTATAGCAAAACATATGCATTTTTGCAACTCTGCCTTGATTTTAAGGTAAATTATGGACTCAAAGCTCGTAGAATGCCGATTTTTGATTAGAAATTATATATAATATCTACACTAGCATTTTGGAATAATTTTCTAGCAGTTTAGACACATTTTTACTATGTTCTTAACAAATACACATAAGGTTAGTTTAAACACTAAGTTTTCGACTTCTAAGATCAGATAACTATAGTAAAAAAGGAATGGTTAGATGAAAGATAACCAAGTTAGCTTTACTGCACTGTCGGTAGCCTACATGCGTGCTTATCATACCATGCACGGTACTCAAAAAATCTTTGATGACTTTTTGGTCTATGATTTGATACCAGAGGAAAAAAGAGTACTAATCGAACAACATTTTATTGAACAATATGTTACCTTGGATCAACAATTCAATGATCATGGAAATGCTGTATCGCTCTCCGATCGAATTACTACCTCAGAGTCCTTAA
>Ga0187851_10002076_pt1 | contig 18170 bp, 14 predicted proteins | sample June2016WEW_6_10_FD_132997 | JGI IMG/M metagenome (GOLD analysis project Ga0187851, IMG submission 132997) | Peatland microbial communities from SPRUCE experiment site at the Marcell Experimental Forest, Minnesota, USA - June2016WEW_6_10 | ecosystem: Environmental > Terrestrial > Soil >...
AACCGGCCGCAGAGAAGGCGCCGCCCGGACCGCGGGCACCGCATCCCGCGGCGCTGTCCGGGGCCGAGCAGGCCGCGCTGCTGGCCGTGCTGGACAGCGAGCGGTTCGCGGACAAGTCCCGGCCCAGGTGTATGCCATCTTGCTCGACGACGGCATCTACCTGGCCTCCATCCGCACCATGTACCGGGTGATGACGCTCGCGGACCAGGTCCGCACGCCCCCATTCCGGGATCGGGCTCCACACGCCAGCCTCGACCCGTACGACCAGCGGTCACTTGTCACCCAAGCCGCCGTAGCAGCCGCCGGTTACAAGACCGCCTCGGCGAGCAGCCTGAGCTGGCCCGGGTCGGATCCGGTTGGGTCGAAGATGAGCTCGTCGCAGCCGCCCGCGGCAAAAGCAGCGGCCATCGAGCGGGCCATCTCGGCGCTCGTCACCGTGCCGGCCCTGAAATAGCCGGCCAAGTCGCCGTCCCAGTCGTAAAAATGCGGGATGTAGGCGTCGGCTTGCGCGTCGGCGTCGGGCCCGAGCGCGAAGTACGTCATCGCCAGCTTGCGCGGCTTACCCGAGCGTCCCGCCGCCTGCCAGATCTCGTCGAGATGGGCCGCGGCACCGGCGAACATGTCGGGCGAGCCGCCGGCCATGATCCACCCGTCCGCGAAACGGGCGACACGCCCGAAGGTGGCCGGGGTCGTGGCGGCGCAGATGAGCTCGGGGCCGCCCTGCCGCACCGGCTCTGGCCCGATCCCGCCGGCGTAACCGAGCTTTTCGCCGGACCAGATCCGCCTCATCTCGGCCAGCTGCTCATCGAGGTGCCGTCCCCGGCCGGCCATCGGCACCCCGCTAGCGGAGTAGTCGTCATCGCGCCCGCCGAGGCCGACGCCGAGCACCACGCGCCCGCCGGACAAGCGGTCGAGGGAGGCAACCTGCTTGGCGAGCAGCGCGGTGTTTGCGTACAGCGGGGCGATCAGCACGGCGGAGGTGAGCCGGATCCTGCTGGTGACTGCGGCGGCGGCGCTAAGGGCGATGAGTTCCTCGTAGCTCGGGTAAACGATCCGGCCGATCGTCCCCAGGCTGCTGAACCCTGCCTCATCGGCGCTCCTCGCCCAGCCGATGAGGGTCTTCCCGTCAGTGCCGGGCACGGCGTTGGGTAGCCCGATTCCGATGTCCATGCCTGCCTCCGCAGTCGTCATAGTTTGTGCCTTTAGAGCTAAATCAAGGTGACGTCGTCACGATGCCAGCGGGTAGCCGGTACGCCGCTGACCCAACCGGTCAAGAACCCAATTCACAAGCATTTGCCACATGCGGGCCATGGGCAACTCGGTACGTGCTAGCCCGAAGTTGCGATCACCGGTCCGGTGAATAGAAGTTCTTCGTGGAAGATTCGGCCTTAGTGGCGATTTTGGTACCCTATCGAGGCTGTCGCGTGACTCCTGGGTGTCCCGGGTCAAGAGTTCAGCCGTGGCGGTCCTCCCGCGTGCATGCCAGGCCGCCCGGACGAGGGCCGGGGAGCATGCGGGGCCGTAGGCTGACAGTAGGCCAGGGATTGTGGATATTTAGCTTCTTATTTCGACGGTAACGATCCACAATCGCTGGCGGAGCAGGCGGGGCCGGGGCGGGAGGTTCTGGTGAGGGGGGCGGGGTGTGGGTGAACGGGGCCACCGGTGGCGGGTCGCCGGATAGCTCTGCGACAGCCTCTATCGGGTACCGGATCATCCGCAGAAGCCGAATCCTCCGTGATTCTCCCGGGGTTCCGTGCATCATGGGGCGCTGGCGTACCAGGAACCGCACCAGCATTGGCGCAGGACCGTGCCATCCGCAGCACGCGATACCGGGCCGCTCGCCCGGGCAGACGTTGGCTGACGGGGCGCCGGCCTCCGCTAGGGCGCGAGCTCGAGTTCGATCTCCTGCACCTCGTCGGCGGGCAGCCCGGCCGCGGCGGCGTGGTCGCGGATGTGCTGGGCGGTAGGAGCCGAGTAGACGCAGTAGGAGGTCAGGCCGTCTGCGTTGCGGACAACATGCGAGTGCTCCCACTCGATCTCCGGGAAGCTCTCGACGCGCACGCGGCGAGAGACCTCGGCAGCTGCCTCGACATCGGCTTCGGTAACGTCGCCAAGCACACGATGAATCAAGAAGCGTGGCATCGGTCTCTCCTTGCGTTCGAGCGCGGATACCTGGACTCGCCAAGTATGCCAAGGCGACGGCGTGGTTACCAGTATCCGGCTGCCTTCAGCTAGCGGGACTCGAGTCCCGCTATATCACCGCACATATCGGGATGGTTAGCCTGGTTATATGTCAGCTAGGTTTTCCGATGATTCGCGCCCGGGCCGCATCGGGATAGTGTACGCAACTATCTACGCGGCAGTATTCATGTCCAATCTGGATCTGTTCGTGGTCAACGTGGCGCTGCCAGATATAGGCCGCGCCTTTCATGGCGCCAGCCTGAACTCGCTGTCGTGGATCCTCAACGCATACGCCATCGTGTTTGCCGCACTGCTCGTCACCGCCGGACGCCTGTTTGACCGCTACGGACACCGGCTCGGCTTTCTGATCGGCATTCTGGTATTCACGGCCAGTTCCGTCCTGTGCGCGGCATCTGACGAGCTGGGCTGGCTGCTGGCTGGTCGTGTTCTGCAGGCCGTCGGGGCCGCGGTACTGCTGCCCACCTCGCTCGCGCTGCTGCTCGTCACCGCCCCGCCCGGGCGGCGTGCCCGGGTGGTTCGCGCCTGGAGCGCGGTGGGTGGCGTGGCCGCCGCCCTCGGCCCGGTAGTCGGCGGCGTCCTGGTTCAGGCTAGCTGGCGCTGGGTATTCCTGATCAATGTTCCGGTCGGCGTCCTGGCTTTGATCACTGGATCGCGCGTGCTGCCGGCCGAACGCCGGCCGGAACGCGGCCCGGTGCCCGATCTGCTCGGCGCCCTGCTGCTGACCGCCGCCGTGGGCCTGCTGGCGCTTGGCCTGATCGAAGGCAACGACTGGGGGTGGACAAGCCCCCGGGTTCTGGGCTCGCTAGCCGCTACCCCGTTGCTGGTCATCCTGTTCGTCGCCCAGTCGGCCAGACACCGCGCTCCCGTCGTAGAACTGCCGATTCTCCGGATCATCCCGTTCAGCGCCGCCAGCATCGCCACGGCCCTGTTCGCGGTGCTCTTCTCCGGCATGATTCTCTCCGCGTCCCTGTGGTGTCAGAGCGTATGGGGCTACTCGGCCCTGCGGACCGGCCTGGCCCTGGCCCCTGGGCCGTTGATGGTTCCTCCGATGGCCGCGCTCGCAGGGCCGCTCGCACGCCGGATAGGAAACGGTGCGGTGGCCGCTCTCGGCAATCTCCTCTTCGGCGGCGGCGTGCTGTACTGGGCGCTGCGCACCGGCGTCGCCACCGGCTATACGGCCGGTATGCTGCCCGGCTTCTTGATCGGCGGCGTGGGCGTCGGCCTGGCCCTCCCCACGATGACCGCGGCCGGCGCCACCGCGCTGCCAGCAGAGCGCTTCGCGACTGGCACCGGCGTCCTCACCATGGCCCGCCAGATCGGTGCCGTCATCGGCGTCGCGATCATCGTGGTCATCATCGGTGCCCCGCACGGCCTGGCCGAGGCCCAGAACGCTTTCCGCCATGGCTGGTACGCGACGGCCGGCGTCGGCGTCCTAGCGGCCGTCGCTTCCCTGGTGATCCCGAGGTCTACGGCTAAGCCCCAGGCACTTTCCGCGCAATCCCCGGCCGCGGCACCCGTCGCGACGGGTGCCGCCATCGACCGTACCGGATAAATCTCGCGTTCGGGAGTGATCTTGCGTGGCTGTGGATGAGCATGGAACCCGCGCAGTAGGTCCGGTATGGACACAGGTCCCGTACTGGATCGCGTACCAGCGGGTCAGGCGGAATCTGACTGACTTGCTCCGCTATCACGACGGAGCGAGGGACCAGCGGGTACCCGCATGTCCGGACTGGACCGTCAGGGATACGATCGCTCACCTGGTCGAGATCTGCCGCAGGACCGAGGCCAGCCTGGCCCTCGGGTCAGCCGGCCAGCCGGCCCTGGCCGACGATATCGGCCAGCTCGATCTGAGCGATCTGCTGACGGAGTGGGAACGCAGCGGCCGCCGGCTCGAGATGAGCATGGCCCGGGCTGAGCAGGCCGGCCAGGGGGCGGTGATGGTCATGGACGCCTTCGCCCACGAGGTCGACATCAGGTGTGCGCTCGGGGCGCCGCGGCTGAGGGACCATCCGGCCTGCCTTCCGGCCCTGGAGGTTGCCATCAGGGGGTTCGGGGGCTCGATCACGTCCTATGGGCTGCCCGCGCTCCGGCTCACAACCTGGGGAGCCGCCTGGACCGCCGGAGACGGCGAGCCTGCCGCTGTCGTCAGCGCTTCGCCGCTTGACCTCTTCCGGTCGCTCACCGGGCGGCGCACTCACCGGCAGATCGAACAGCTCACCTGGACGGCCGATCCTGCACCGTGGCTTCCCGCGTTCACCTGGGGACCGTTCCTGCCGCCTGACCAGCCGGCCGGATAAAAGCGACTACGGCTGAGGTGGTTCCGGGAAATGTGGCCATGGGTTGGCGGTAGTCGGTGTGCATAATCCGCCAGGTCTTGAAGTTCGCGATAATCTGAACTTCAGCCCATTTGCCTATTCGCTAGAGTGCGTCTTGAGTGCGCCTCAAGTGCGCCTCAAAGGCCGCGATCAGGCGGCAATTTTCGTGTAGCGTACATCGATGTGCTGGCAAATGTTACCGATATCCCAGATGGGCCGTCGTCTCAGCAAGTTGCCGACTGGGTCCGTATTCAGCTGTCTGGTTTTTTGTCCGATGTGGTCAACCCAGGGGCCGCTGACCGGGACGCGGCCGGCACGCCACTGACCGCTGCCGCCTTCGCGCCCGCCGCCGTGGCCGGCCTGTTCGGGTACCTCGTCCCCGCCGCCCACGGCGGCGCGGGCGGCGACCGGCGTACCTTCGGCCTGATACTTGAACACCTCGGCCACGCCTGCGAGGAGCTGGAATACGCCTCCCTGGTGTCCATGTACGCCGACATCCCTGCCGTCATCGCCGCCGCCGGCCGCCCCGACCTGACCGACCGCTACGTCCTGCCGATGATCACCGGGAAACGGTTCGGCACCATGGCTTACACCGAGCGAACTGACGCCTTCGATTTCGGCTGCCGGGTCATCGCGGCGGGCGGCGGGTTCGAGGTGACCGGGGACAAGGTGCTGCAGACCGGCGGTCACCTTGCCGACGTGTTCCTCACCTACGTCCGCGACGACCGCGACGACCTGCGGGCGTTCCTGATCGAACGCGGCGATCCCGGCGTCACCGTCGAGCCGGTCCCGACCTCCGGATTCAAGGCGGCGGGCCTGACCCGGCTAACCCTCGACCGGGTAAGCCTCGACGCGGGCCGGCAGCTCGTCCGCGTCGACGGGCTCAGCCACGCCCAGCTGTTCCTCAACCAGCGTCGGCTGTTCATCGCCTGTCCGATGGTCGGCCGGATGAGGGCGATCCTCGAGCACTGCGCCCGGTACCTCAGTGGCGTGATCCGCCACGGCCAGCCGGTCAACGGGTTCCAGGCCGTGCAGGCCAGGCTCGGCCGGATGCGAATTCGGTACGAGACCTCCCGCGCCGTCCTGCACGACGCCCTGGACCGGCTGGGCGCCGGTGACTACAACGGACTGTTCGGCCCGGTCATCTCGGCGGCGAAATACGCCGTCGTTGACAACGCTATTGCCCTGGCCATGGACGCCGTCCACCTCACCGGGTGGATGGGTTACAGCCGCGAGCTTCCCTACGAACGGTACCTGCGCGGGTTCATGGGTGGCATCGCCGGCCAGACCGCGCAAGACGTCCTAGAAATCCTCCTCGGCAACGACGTGATAACCCAATCCGAGTTCGGCCGCCACCTCGAGGGAGTCCTACCATGAAGATCGTGCTGTCCGGCGCCTTGGTGCGCTTTGCCGACTACACGAAGGAAGTCGAAGTCGAGGCCACCACCGTCACCGAAGGCCTCGAGTTCCTCACCGCCCGCTACCCTGACCTCAAAACCGTGCTTCTCGACGGCGACGGCCGGGTCCGGCGTACCCACCAGCTGTTCCTCAACGGCGAGCAGGTCGAGCGGGGCGCGTACCCGCTGGGTGCAGCCCCGGTCAGCTGCGCCAACCCGGACACCTTGTTCGTGCTGACCGCAGTGGCCGGAGGCTGAGATGCCGCGGCGTACCCGCATCGCCTTGACCTCCGACACCTGCCTCTTCTCGCCGGTGCAGATGCACCCGGCCTCGATCCTGCGGGTCGGGATGGCCGCATTGGCGTCCTGCATCGGCACCCAGCTCACCGAATGGCGGGCCCTCAAGCTGGAGCATCGCACCACCGTCGTCATCATCGGGGTCACGCTCACCTACCTGCGCGACTTCGGTTTCTTCTCCGCCAGCCATATCAACGTCGACGCGGGCCTGACCACTCGCCGCGGCGGCCGGTTCCTCGAACTCGAGTGCGTCCTCGGGCCGGCCGACGACCCGTTCGCCGTGCTCACCGTCCTCAACCGGCCGGTCACCCTCAGTGGTACCGAGGCCCTCGACGGAACCCCCGGTTCCCTCGACTCGGTCCTGCTGGCCCGCTTCGACGCCGACGAGCACGACGAGTCCCCGGTCGCCCGACCCGTCATCGACGCCACCAAGGCCCTCGAGACCGGCGGTGAGCTGATCGACAAGGGCACGATGTCGTTCACCGTCTCCCGGGCCGACTGCGAGATCGCCGACCAATGGCAGAACGTACGCCTGCCCGACTGGTTGTCGATGGGCCGCGAACGGATGGTGTTCGCGGCCGCCGACCCCCGGGTCAAGACCGGGCTGCGGGTCCCCATGACCCGCCTCTACGCCGAGTACCGTCGCCCGATGTACCTCGGCGACGAGGGGATCCTCGCCACCCGGGCTTACGCGACCGCCGGCACGGTGTCGTTCGTGCATGAGCTGCGCACCGTCACATCCGGCGCTCCTGAAGGCGTCTGCGCGGTCGCAGTCGAGGAATTCGCCACCGGCGGGCAACCATGACCGCATCCGCCCCCGACCAGGCGAACCTGCAGGCACTCGCCGAGCGGATGACCAATGACGTGGGCGCCGCCCTGGCTTGCGCCGTGGTCGTCATCGGCGATCGGCTCGGCCTGTACCGGGCGCTGGCCGACATCGGCCCGGTTGACGCAGGTAAGCTCGCCAGCACGCTGGGCCTCTCCGCTCGCATGGTCGCCGAATGGCTGCTCAACCAGGCTGCCCACGGCTACATCAGCTACGACCCTGGCGACCGCGCCTACTACCTGAGCCCTGAGCAAGAGGCGCTGCTCGCCGACGAGTCAAGCTCGTCGTTTCTCGCTGGGGCCTTCCAGTTCGCCACCGCGATGATCAAGGCTGAGGAGCGGATCGAGGACACGTTCCGCACCGGTGCCGGGATGCGCTGGGGCGAGCACCACCCGGAGCTGTTCGACGGCCTGGCGCGGTTCTCCCGCCCGATCTACGCTCACCGGCTTGTCGACGTGTTCGTCCCCGCCGTGCCGGGCCTCGCCGAACGCTTGGCGGGGGGCGCGGTCGTCGCCGACATCGGACCCGGGCACGGATACTCGACCACGCTGCTCGCACGGCGGTTCCCCGCGTCGCGCTTCTACGGTTTCGACAACCATCCCGCTTCTGTCGCGGCGGCGCAGCGGCTCGCCGTCGCCCAGGGGCTCGGCGACCGGGTCCGTTTCGAGGTCGCCGAGGCCACGTCGTTCCCGGATCACGGGTACGACGTAATAACGTTCTTCAACTGCATGCACGACGTCGCGTTCGCCGACGTCAGCGCCCGGCACTGCCACGAGGTGCTCCATCCGGACGGTTACGTCTTCATGGTCGAGCCGATCGGCGGGGATGAGGTGGAGGACAACTTCACCCCGGGCGGCCGGCTGATGTCCGGGGCGTCCGTGCTGTGCTGCACCCCGCACGGCATGGTCGACGGCGGCTGCGCGCTCGGCACCGTCTTCGCCGACAGCCGGCTGCGCGAGATCATGCTCGGTGCCGGGTTCTCATCCTTTGACCGCGTCATGACCACCCCGTACAACCGCGTGTTCGCCGCCCGGCCCTAGGAGGGATCGCGTGCCACCACCCGCGGACGGGTACCGGCTGCGCCTCGCCCACGGCACCGCGCTGCTGCTCGGCGCGGTGCTCGGACCGGGGGTGCTCGCCTTGCCTCATCTGGCCGCCGCCGCGGCCGGGCCCGCGTCGGTGATCGCCTGGGCGATCCTGATCGTAGTGAGCGTCCCGGTGGCGGTCACGTTCGCGGCCCTCGGCGCTCGCTATCCGGATGGCGGGGGGGTCGCGTCGTTCGCGGCCCGCGCGTTCGGCCGCCGGACTGCCGCCGCGGTCGGCTGGTGGTTCTACGCCGCGGTACCCGTCGGGTCACTCGCGGCCGCCACGATCGGCGCCCAGTACGTCACCGGCGGCCTCGGCGGCGGCAGCGTACCCGTGGTGGCGTGCCTGCTGCTCGGCTCCGCGTTCGCGGTCAACTATGCGGGCCTGCGGGTGTCCGGGTCGCTGCAAGTCGCCCTCGCCGGGCTGCTCACGGCGATGCTGGTGACCGCGGTCGCTGTCGCCGCCCCCGACACCCGGATCAGCAATTTCGCGCCGCTGCTGCCGCACGGGACCTCCGGGATCGGGGCCGCGATCGGAGTGCTGATGTTCGCGTTCGTCGGCTGGGAGGCGGTGAGCTCCCTGTCGGCGGACTTCGCCGACCCGGTCCGGCATCTGCCCCGTGCCACCGCCGTCACCCTTGTCGTGGTCGGCCTCCTCTACTTCGGGGTCGCGGTGGTGACGATCGGGGTCCTCGGCGGCGCCGCCGGGCACTCTCCGGTACCGCTCACATTGCTACTGGAGCGAGGGATAGGGCCGACGGCCAGCCGGGTGACGGCGACCGGGGCGGCGCTGCTCACGTTGGGGGTTATCAACACGTACCTGGCGGGAAGCGCCCGGCTTGGCGCGGCCATGGCCCGCGACGGGATGCTCCCCCGGTTCCTGTCCCGGGGCGGCGCACCAGGGCAGGTACCTAGGCGCAGTCTCACCGTGCAGGCGGCGATCGCGGGGTTGCTCACCGCGGTGTCGCTGGCCCGGCCGATCCCGCTGGACGCGCTGATGCGGGCCACCTCAGCGTGCCTAGCGGCGGTCACCGTGGTCGGTCTCGCCGCGGCGGTACGGCTGCTGCCCCAGCGCGGATGGGGGCATCGCGGCGCGGTGGCGGCGATTACGTTCACCGCCGCCACGCTCGCCACCTGCGGGGCGTTTCTCTTGATGCCCGTCCTGCTCGGTCTCGCCGCCGCAGGCTACGGTGCCCGTGCCCGCCCGGTGGTGGCTGACTCCTGACCGCGCTGCCGTCAGTGGACGGCGCCCTTCAGGTAATCGAGCAGCTCGAAGATCCTGTCCTGATTCGACAGTAGCTGCGCCTGGTTGCCGAGCAACTGAGCCTGGTTCGACTCGATCGTCGCCTGGTTGGCCAGCAGCCGGTCGAATTTTCCCTGGTTGCTCAGGATGTGCTCCTGATTGGCCAGCAGCACGGCCTGATTGCCGACGACCTTGTCAAGCTTCTCCTGGTTGCCCAGGATGCGCCCCTGGTTCGCCTCGATGGCCCCTTGGCCGGCCAGAACCTTGTCGAGCTTCTCCTGGTTGCTCTTTATCGTTGCCTGATTCACCAAAATCGTGCCCTGGTTGGAGACCACGGTGTCGAGCTTCCCCTGGTTACGCAAGATCGTTCCCTGGTTCGCCAGGATCTTCTCCTGGTTCCTGACGACAACCGTTTCTTCAGTGTTCAAGGTCATGACTTACTCCTCTAAGGACCCCCCCTTGGACAAAATGCGGCCAGGGCCAGGCGGCCCCGTCCACGTGATGCACGGCCGAGGCGCGATCTGGCTGGCCGACTGCCGCCAGACTGCTCCTGTTACCCAGCGCCTGCCAGAGAAGTTGGTCCCGTCCGGCCAGGACGCTGGTCCCTCAGCGGTCAGGAACCAGCGAAGCTCGCCGGTCGGCAAGGCCGGAGAAGGCATACGCCACTCCTCGCCTTCAGCCTGTTAGATGCGAGGGGTGCGGGAGTCCTTGGCCGTCCCCCGCTCAGCGCCCACGACCCGCCGGGTAAATTAGCCGCTCACCTTTGCCGCCCATGATAAGCAGAATTGCGGCGAATCCCAGATCATCAGGCTGAGGCCCATCGGCAGGCACCGCGCTTCTCTTCATTTCCGTTATCTCGGTACCTGGGATTTACGGATGGGCACTCACGAAGAAGAACGTCCTAGATCAGCCACCTGATACTACTTATCAATTGGATACACCTCCAATCACTAAATGACCGTATCGGCGCGGGCAGCTGGAACGGGCAGGTGCGATGCACACCTGCTACCGGGTTCCGCCCTGTCGATTTGTAACCAGGAGGGAATGCCCACCGATGGCAGCGACTCGAACGAGGATGATCCGCAAACGGCTGACCGCGTCGGATACCGCAGCGGCCTCGTTCGCTGCGAGCCTCGAGGAAAAGGGCCTTGACGGGCTAGATCTGATGTCCGCTGGAGAGGAGAAAACGGTGATTTCTGACATGCGCCATGGTGCGATGTCACGCCACCTATGCAGTATCTGCAATGCAGCGGCTGACCAGCCGTCGCAGCTGGATCGAGACGAAGCAGGGCAGGTGCGGGCATGACTGGCACACGGATCGCTGTCGTCGGCGTCGCCCTGCGCTACCCCGATGCCGAGACCCCAGAGGACCTCTGGCGCAACGTCCTGGCCGGCCGCCGGGCCTTCCGGAACGTGCCCGACGAGCGGATGCGGATGGAAGACTACTACTCGGCCGATCCCACCGCACCGGACCGGCACTACACCCGCAAGGCCGCGGTGCTTGAAGGCTTTGAGTTCGACCGGGTGAAATACCGGATCGGCGGGAGCACCTTCCGTTCCACGGACATGACCCACTGGCTGGCCCTGGACACCGTGGCCCGGGCGCTGGCGGATGCCGGCTTCGCCGACGGCGAAGGACTGCCGAAGACCAACACCGGCGTCGTCATCGGCAACACCCTGACCGGAGAGTTCAGCCGGGCCAACCTCATGCGGCTGCGCTGGCCGTACGTCCGGCGTACGGTCGGGGCGGCGCTGCGCGAGCAAGGCTGGGACGACCAGCAGCTCGGCGTCTTCCTCGACCGGCTCGAGGAGCGCTACAAGACCCCGTTCCCGCCGATCGACGAAGACACCCTGGCGGGCGGCCTGGCGAACACGATCGCGGGCCGGATCTGCAACTACTTCGATTTCGGCGGCGGCGGCTTTACCGTGGACGGCGCCTGCTCATCCTCGCTGCTTTCTGTGGCCACCGCGTGCAACGCGCTGACCGCCGGGCAGATCGACGCGGCCATAGCCGGCGGCGTTGATCTGTCCATCGACCCCTTCGAGGTGGTGGGCTTCGCCAAGACCGGGGCGCTGGCGAAGAAGGAAATGAAGGTGTACGACCGCGACTCGCAGGGCTTCTGGCCGGGCGAGGGCTGCGGCATTCTCGTGCTCATGCGGGACGAAGACGCCCTGGATATGGGCAAGTCCCGGTATGCGACCATCGCCGGCTGGGGTTACTCCTCGGACGGCAAGGGCGGCCTGACCCGGCCGGAGGCCGACGGGCACCGGCGGGCGATCAAGAACGCCTATGAGCAGGCCGGGTTTGGCTTCGAGACCATCTCTTACCTGGAAGGCCACGGCACGGGCACGGCGGTGGGCGATGCCACCGAGCTGACCGCCTTCTCCGAAGCGCGCCGGGCCGCGGCCGGCCCGGCGGCACCGCCGATACCGATCGGCACCGTGAAGGGGAACTTCGGGCACACCAAGGGCGCCGCCGGTGTGGCCGGCCTGATCAAGGCCATCCTTGCGGTCAAGCACCAGATCATCCCGCCGGCCACCAGCCACCACGAGACTCACCCCGTGCTGGCGGGCGACCGGCCCGCGCTGCGGGTGCCCGCCACCGCTGAGCTGTTCCCCGAGGGCAGACCGGTCCGCGCGGCCGTCTCGTCCATGGGGTTCGGCGGCATCAACGCGCACGTGGTCGTCGAGCACGCCGACGGTACCGCCCCCCACCGCATCGACCAGGCCACCCGGAACCTGGTGCGCTCGCGCCAGGATGCGGAGCTGCTGCTGCTTGACGCGGCCGGCATGGCCGAGCTGCGCGGCCAGGTCGCGCAGCTGGCGGCCCTGGCACCGCAGATGTCCTTCGCGGAACTCGGCGACATGGCGGCATCGCTGGCCGGCTCGCTGGACAACAGGCCAATCCGGGCCGCGGTCGTGGCCCGGTCCCCCGAGGAGGCCGAACAGCGCCTGGCCAAGCTCCTGAACATGCTCGACAACGGGGCGCGCTCGGTGCTCAACACGGCGGACGGCGTGTACGTCGGCAACGCCGGGGTGCCGCCGCGCATCGCCTTCCTGTTCCCCGGCCAGGGCGCGGGGCGGCGCGGCGACGGCGGCGCGCTGCGGCGGCGGTTCGCGGAACTCGACGTGCTGTACCAGAAGCAGAGCCTGCCCACCGACGGCGACCTGGTCGCCACCGCGGTGGCCCAGCCGCGCATCGTGACCGCCTCCGTAGCCGGCCTGCGGGTGCTCTCGGCCCTCGGCATCGAGGCGGTGACCGCGGCGGGCCATAGCCTCGGTGAGCTGACCGCGCTGCACTGGGCCGGCGCGATGGACGAGGAGACGCTGCTGCGCGCGGCCGCCACCAGGGGCGCCGTGATGGCCGAGGCCAGTGACGGCGGCGGCACGATGGCCGGCATCGCGGCGGCGCCCGAGGAGGTCACGCCGCTGCTGGCGGGCGAGCCTGTGGTCATCGCCGGCTACAACAGCCCCACCCAGACCGTGATCAGCGGACCCGTGGACGCGGTCGACCGCGTGTCGGCTCTCGCGCAGGCTCGCGGGCTCGGCGCGGGCAGGATCAACGTCTCGCATGCCTTCCACTCCGCGGCCGTGGCGCCCGCCGCCACCGCCTTCCGCGCCTACCTCGAAGACCAGCAATTCACGCCGCTGGAGCGCACCATGGTGTCGACGGTCACCGGGGAGCACCTGCCGCCGACCACCGACGTGCCGGAACTGCTCGCCCGGCAGGTGCTTGACCCGGTCAGGTTTAGCGACGCGGTGCAGGTCATGGCGACCGAGGCGGACCTGTTCATCGAGGTGGGCCCCGGACGCATACTCCGCAGCCTGGCCGCCGAGACGGTTGCGGCCGTCCCGGCGATCTCGATCGAGTCGGACAGCGACTCGCTGGCCGGCCTGCTGAACGCGGTCGGCGCCGCGTACACGCTCGGCGCCCCGGTGCAGTACGACGTGCTGTTCCAGGACCGTTACACCCGGCCATTCCCGCTGGACAAGGAGTTCAAGTTCCTGGCCAGCCCGTGCGAGTCCGCGCCGGAGGGCGACTTCGCCACCAGCGGGCCAGGTGCGCTGGCCGGATCCGCCGGGCCGGACGCCCCGGCCGCCGCCGCCGCGCAGCCCGCCGGGGGCGAACCCCTCGACAGCCTTGAGGTGCTCCGCAAGCTCGCGGCCGAGCGGGCCGAGCTACCCCTGGAGGCGGTCCAGTCGACCAGCAACCCGATCGACGAGCTGCACCTGAGCTCGATCACCGTCGGGCAGATCGTCAACCAGGCGGCCCGCGATCTGGGCCTGCCGGGCGTGGTCACCACCTCAGCGTTCGCCACCTCCACCCTGGCCGAAATCGCGCAGATGCTCGATGAGCTCGGCCAGACCGCGCAGCCCGACGAGGCGGGCAAGGACACCGTTCCCGGTGTCGGGCCGTGGGTGCGCGCGTTTGACGTGAGCCTCGTGCCGGCCGACCCCGGCTCGCCCGCCGGCCCGGCCGGGGCCGGCCGCTGGGAACTGCTCGCACCATCACCGCACCCGCTCGCCCAGCCTCTTCTTGACGGGCTGCGGCAGGCGGACCTCGGGGACGGCGTGCTGCTCTGCCTGCCCCGCCACGCGGACGTGGAGCATATCCCGCTCATGATCGACGCCGCGCGCGCCGCGCTCTCGGTGACCGGTGACGTGCGGTTCGTCGCAGTCGGCGGCCGCAAGGGCGCCGCGGGCCTGGCCAAAACCCTGCACCTGGAGGCACCGAACGTCGCGACCACCCTGGTGATCCTGCCGGTGCCAGAGGACCCGACGCAGCAGCAGGTCCAGGAGATAGTGGCCCGCATCACCGCCGACGTCGCCGCGACCGACGGCTTCAGCGAGGTTCATTACGACTCAGCCGGCACGCGGACCGTTCCGATCCTGCGGCCGCTTCCCCGGGCCAGCCGGGCGAGCATTACCGGCGTCGGCGGTGCCCTGACCGAAGCTGACGTGCTGCTGGTGACCGGCGGCGGCAAGGGCATCACGGCCGAGTGCGCACTCACGCTCGGCCGTGAATCAGGCGCCGCCATCGGGATCTTGGGCCGCTCGGCCCCGTCGGCGGACGCCGAGCTCGCGGCCAACCTGGAACGGCTGCGGAAGGCCTCGGTGAAGTTTCACTACGCCCAGGCGGACGTGACCGCACCGGACCAGGTCAAGGCCGCCGTCGACGAGATTCAGCGGACGCTCGGAGCTGTCACCGCGGTGCTGCACGGGTCGGGACGCAACGAACCGCAGGCGCTCACCAACCTCGACGAGTCCTCGTTCCGGCGCACGGTCGCACCGAAGATCACCGGCCTCGAGAACGTGCTGGCCGCAACCGACCCTGGCGCGCTGAAGCTGCTGATCACCTTTGGCAGCATCATCGGCCGCGCGGGCCTGCGCGGCGAGGCAGACTACTCCACCGCCAACGACTGGCTCACCGACCTGACCAAGCAGACACGAGAGCAGAATCCCGGCTGCCGGTGCCTCGCGCTCGAATGGTCAGTATGGGCCGGCGCGGGCATGGGCGAGCGGCTCGGGGTCCTCGAAGCACTCATCCGCGAGGGAATCGCGCCCATCCCGCTGCAGGACGGCATCGACATCCTCGTCGAACTGCTCGCCGATCCGACGACACCGGACGCCGTGGTCATCATGGGCCGCGCGGAAGGCCTGCCGACCATCACGCTGGAGCAGCGCGAGCTGCCGCTGACCCGCTTCATCGAACGGCCCCAGGTGCACTACGCGGGCGTGGAACTCGTGGTCGACGCGGAGCTGACGGCCGAGTCCGACCCGTATCTCAGCGACCACCTGCTCGACGGCGACCTGCTGTTCCCTGCCGTGATCGGCATGGAGGCCATGACCCAGGCCGCGGCCGCCGTCACCGGCCAGGAAGCGGCGCCGACGCTGGAGGACGTCGAGTTCCTGCGGCCGATCGTCGTCCCGGTCCGGGGCAGCTCCACCATCCGGATCGCGGTGCTGGCGGAGAACCCGGACACGGTGCATGCCGTCATCCGCAGCAGCGACACAGGATTCCAGGCCGATCATTTCCGGGCCACGCTGAGGTACTCGGGCCCGCGGCCGCAAGGACAGGTGCCGGAAATGGCGGACCAGTCCAGGCCAAGGGTCCCGGTGGATCCGGCCGCCGAGTTGTACGGCAGCGTCCTGTTCCAGGGTGGCCGGTTCCGCCGGCTGCTCGGCTACAGAAAACTGGCCGCCAGGGAATGCGTGGCGGAAATCTCCAACGTTCCCGGCGACGGCTGGTTCGGCGACTTCCTGCCACCGGACCTGGTGCTGGCGGATCCGGGTACGCGGGATGCCCTCATGCACTCGATCCAGTGCTGTGTGCCCGATGCCACCCTGCTGCCGGCCGGCATCGAACAGCTTCACCTGACCGACCCCGGGCGCGCGGCGGACCTGGGCCAGGTGACCCTGCATGCTCGTGAGCGGTCCCGCGACGGCGATACCTACCTGTACGACCTCGATATCTACGATCCGGCTGGCTCCGTGATCGAGCAATGGCGAGGCCTGCGCCTCCAGGCGGTACGCAAGGAGGACGGCTCGGGCCCGTGGGTTCCCGCGCTGCTCGGGCCGTATCTGGAACGCAACGTCGAACCAGCGCTCGGCGGCGGCCTGGCCACGGCCATCTACCCCGACGACGGGCCCCTGGACGGAACGGAATCCAGGCGCCGCCAGACGGCGACGGTCCTCAGCGGGGCCCTGGGCCGGGTGGCCGAGGTCACCTACCGCCCGGACGGCAGGCCGCTGGTGGAAGGCATTCAGGTCACGGCGTCACACGGCGCGAGCGTCACCTTTGCGGTGGCGAGCCAGCGGCAGGTCAGCTGTGATGTCGAGCTGGCTGCGGACCGGCCGGAGGACGACTGGGCCAGCCTGCTTGGCGCCGACGGGCTGGAGCTGGCCCGGCTGATCGCATCCGGGCGGGGCGAGAGCCTGTCGGTCGCGGCGACACGAGTATGGGGCGCCATCGAATGCCTGCGCAAGACCGGTCACGCCATCGTGACGCTGGTGGACGCGTCCGGGCCGGAGGCGGGCCGGTGGGTCGTGCTGAGCAGCGGCAGCGCCCGGATCGCCTCCTTCGCGACGCGCCTCAACGAAACCTCAGAACCGGTGGTCTTCACCATGCTTGCGGAAGGCGACGAGGTCAAGTGAATGATTTTTACGAATACCGGCACACGGTCGGGTTCGAGGAAACGAGCCTGGAGGGCACCGTTCACTTCGTGAACTACGTGCGGTGGCAGGGCCGCTGCCGTGAGATGTTCCTTCAGGACAACGCCCCCGAGGTGCTCGAGGACATCCGCGGCGACCTGAAACTGTTCACCTTGAAGGTGGGCTGCGAGTACTTCGCGGAAACCGGTGCCTTCGACGAGATATCGATCCGGATGCGGCTGGAGGAGCTGACCCAGACCCAGATCAGCTTTGCCTTCGACTACATCCGGCTGAGCGATGGAGAAGAGCGGCTGGTCGCGCGCGGCCGGCAACGGATCGCGTGCATGCGAGGCCCGAACCAGGACACTCGGCCGACGATGGTTCCCACGTCACTGCGCACTGCCCTGGACAGGTACTCGGCCAAGCTCGCAGCCGCGGCGCACGTCCAAGTATCCAACCAACCGATCAGTGGATGAGAGACCCATGCGACCTATCGACCAAGCTCGGCTTTCTAACGTGATGACCCGGCGGCAGCCGGATGCGACCGCGGGGCTGGCCGCGCGGGAAATGCGCCAGATCTTCGGCAGGTTCGCCACCGGCATCACCGTGGTGACGGCGGGCCGGGAGGCGCCGTGCGGCATGACCGCCAACGCCTTCACCTCGGTGTCGCTCGATCCCCCGCTCGTCTTGGTGTGCATACAGCGCAACGCCAGCATGCACGACACGATCGGCGAATGCGGATCCTTCGCGGTATCGATGCTGGCCGCCCATCAGGAACCGACCGCGCGCATGTTCGCCGACCACAAGCGGCCCAAGGGCAAGAGCTCGTTCGACGCGGTCGAGGCGCTGCCGGGTCCCTACACCGGTGCCCCGATCCTGTGCGGGGCGCTGGCCTGGCTCGAGTGCACGCTCGCCACCGTCTACGACGGCGGGGACCACTCGATCTTCCTGGGCGAGGTGCAGGCCATCGGACGCGGTGAGACCGGGGATGCCCTGCTCTTCTACGAGGGCAGATTCCACCGGCTCGAGTCCGGCATCCTTGTGCCCGCCAGCGCCTAGGGAGCTTGCGCATGTCGGACGTCACTGTTCTCGAGAGTCGACGGGGTGGCTGGTGAGCGGCAAGCGAATGAGGACCTTGCTCGGGCAGCTGGGGCTGACCCAGGTCCGGCACGTGGCGCCGGTTCCCATCGGCGCGGGACCTGACCTCGTCCGTCAGGTCTACCGGCAGGTCGAGCAGGAGTTCGGCGTGCTGGCCCCGCCGATGGCGTTGCACTCGCCGGCCCCGCAGGTGCTGGCGGCGAGCTGGCTGATGCTCCGCGAGACCCTGATCGTGACCGGGCAGGTCGACCGGGCCGCCAAGGAGGCGGTGGCCACGGCGGTCTCGCTCCGCAACACCTGCCCGTTCTGCGTCACCATGCACAGCAGCACGCTGTCCGGGCTGGCCGGGTGGACCGGCCTGACGGCGCGGGCGAACCATACGGCCGGATCGGTGACCGACCCCCGGGTGCGGGCGGCGCACGCGTGGGCGGTGGACAGCGGCACCGAGGAGGGCGCCCTGCGGCACGAGCCGACCTGCCCGGCCGACCAGGCGCCAGAACTGATCGGTACCGCCGTCATGCTCCAGTACCTCAACCGCATGGTGAATGTGTTTCT
>Ga0187851_10002077_pt1 | contig 18167 bp, 14 predicted proteins | sample June2016WEW_6_10_FD_132997 | JGI IMG/M metagenome (GOLD analysis project Ga0187851, IMG submission 132997) | Peatland microbial communities from SPRUCE experiment site at the Marcell Experimental Forest, Minnesota, USA - June2016WEW_6_10 | ecosystem: Environmental > Terrestrial > Soil >...
CTGTATCCAGCATTGCGCTAAGTTACTTTCAGCCCGAAAGTAACTCTTTACTTCGGTCAGAACAAGTCAGAACAGGAAGTTATGGGTAACTCGCGCAGAATCATTAAAAAGGAAGCGCCTCGTCGCCGGTGAGGATGCGTGCCTCGCCGCGGAAGAGGTGATAGCGGTCAAAGGACACGTCGTCCATCATCGTCACAAATGGGCCGTAGGCTCTGAAGCTTTGGTTCCACTCGTGCACCATCTCACTGCGCCGGCCGCGCCAGATCGTCACGCTGCGCGACGGGCACATGTACTCTACGTTGCCGAGCGTCTGCGGTGCGTAGTCGACGAGAATGTCACTGCGAACGATGGGCTGCCGCGGTCCAATATCCGCCTGCACCGTGAGGCGGACAATGGCTCCGGTTTCAGGATCGATTTGAATCTCGCCGTGATAGGCAGAGAGTTTGCGAAACACGGTGATCCCGGCGCCCTCTGCCAGGCAGCAGTACGTTACTTCGTAGTGCGATCTAGCTTGCGGCACGGCGTATTTGAAGGCCGCGCGCATTCCGCTCGCATGCTGCTCCCAGCCTCGCCATTCCAGCCGGCTTTGCGCCGCATCCACGATGACCGTGCTGAGAATTGGACCGAACGTCCCTCGCGTGTCCATGCCCTGGGATCGCGATGTCTCCCTGGTGACCAACCCGGACCAATGCCCTTGCATGGCATTCATCTCTTCCTGCGCCGAGACATTCTTGCGGCCCATTCCGCTGGCGTCCGCCACTTCGGCACCGTTGCGATAAAACATGGTCGCGCTCAAAGTACCCTTGGGCTGCAGCAGTTGATCGACCGGAGGAACCTTCCAACTTTCTGACTCCTTTTGCTGGGGTTGCCGGTACTGGTGGATTGTCCTGACCGCGTAAAAATTCGGCAGGCGCACCATTGCTTTGGACACATACACGACAGTCTTCGCCAGCATCCTGCGTTGTTCCTCGATACTCGGCGCGGGCATTGGCGCTTTCACTTCCGGAGGATCAAGAAACGACGAAGCATCGGCCACCGCCACCAGTGCGGCATTGGTTTTCGAACCGTGCAAGCGCTCCTTCCAATCGTCAAGCTGCTTCGCGCTCATGCGCTCGGTGAGTTCGAGCGATTCAAGGCGTTTCGCTGCGTCGCCGTCGGAGAGGCCATGGAATGTTTGCAACAGTGCGTCGAGTTCCGCAACAGAAACGCGAGCCGCAGGCACGGGTGGGTCGTCATAGAAGATGGGCTGGTTGTAATAAGCGGCGCTCGTCTTCACGGTGAGGGATGCGTCCTTCAGCAGCACGCGCAGCGGTTGGTATTCGTCGGCAGTGCGCGCTCGCGGAGGGTCGAAGGACAGCGTGTAGTACGCGCTTTCTTTATCGATCGTCTCTTCCAGGGCGCGCTCCAGGTCTTTCCTGCCGGTGAGCACTTCTCCGCCGCTCTGCGGAGCGAGTACCTGAAGCGACAGGGCCCACGAGTTTTTCTGCCTTTCGGTCGCAACGCCCTTGTGCGACTCCTTGTAATCGAAGGCGCGATCCGCCGGATTGGGCCACGCCGATATGCCCGAAAGCACAACGCGCGCTTCACGGATGCGCGTTGAAAACTCTGTGATGTAGTCGAACGAATCTTCGCAGCCTTCGCCGGTGGGCCATCCATTCCCCATCCAGAACACCAGCTTGCGGCCCGGTCTGCTTCTCTCTTCGATGACAATGGATCCGAGGGCGTTGAGCGAGAAATTGTTTCGCGAATTTCGGATCGCGATTCCCTGGAAACGGTTTAACTGGTAGAGCCCATCTGCCGTCCAGATCAGTCGCATGACCTTTCTGATGGCAAGTTCCGAAGCGATTGCATTGCCATCGCGCGATGGTCCTGACGTTACGGACAGACCCTTCGAGGACAACACGTACACCAACGCCGGGTGCTGCAGATCGCCCATGCTGCTTTGCAGATACTCTGCGACCGCATGTTCGGCCTGCTTTGACTCTTCGGATGCGAGATTGATTTCATCGAGAACGAAGACGACTTCCACGTTGTGCGGCGAATTGGGGTCGGCGTTGGCGGCATGGAACGATACGAGCTGCTGCGGCTGATCGTCATCGAGGATAGTAAAGTCGTTCGCGCCAAGATCGGTTACGGGCTGACCGGACGCGTCCCGCATCGCGACATCGAGACGAATCAGGCCATCTGTGCCGTCGGGTTGCGGCGCGGCGTCGTGCATTTGCTTCGGGGCCGGTATCGATGTTGCGAGATCGACGGCTTGCTGTGGGAGCAATGCGCAAGGCCAACCGAGAAGAACCGGCAAACACAGAGTGAGCGAAAACCCAAAGTGCCGCATCGTGACCATGAGTCCGCCCCCGCGAACCTCAGTTATAACCGTTTCCAACCCCGTTATCAGGGCTGATTGTAGTAGCCCGTGTTGGTGCGTGCCGTGAGTCCCGGCTTTCCTATTTCGACTTTCAGGTCGTGATACTGGTTCGCGCCATCGGCCCGCGGCGGATCGAACGTAATGGCGTAGTACGAGTCAATATCCTGCACGCACCGGCTGATCTGGCCCGCCAGATCATTATTGGGAGACATGACGCGTCCCCCGGTCTGCACGGCAAGAACCTTCAACCCAAGTTCAGAAGGATTGGCTTTGCCAACTGTCTTCACCGGTTTCAGGAAGCCCTCGTAAAGATACGTTCCCGGTTCGGGCTCGCCCACGGCCACGCTGTAGACGGTGATCTGCGCCTCACGAAGCGTGGTCGACAGGTTCACAATTTCGTTAAACATTTGTTGCTGGCCCTTGTCGCTCGGATTCATATCCGGCCGATCGAGCAGCGGCCATCCGGGGCCTGTCCAGAGCAGGAGTTTCCTGCCGGGCCGCTTGCTCTCGGCGTTCGCAATTTTCGCCATCCATTTGACTGAAGACTCGAAGCGCTCGATCTCTCCGTATTGGCCTGCGCCACGGCCCAACGCGCGAAAGCCCGACTCAGTCTGCTCCAGTTGCGCCGCCAGCGCATTGCCATCGACGGAGGCCTGCAACAGCACTTTCGCTCCCTCATCGGTAAGCAGGAATACGGATACCGGGTGGGCCAGATGACCACCATTCTTCCTTAGGAACTTTGCCATTTCATCGCGCGTCCGCTTCGCCGCGGGTGCATCGAGATTCACCGCATCGAGCAGCAGAATCACTTGCGCACTGGGGTCGGCGGTTGGCGAATCCACGGCGCGAAACGAGACGATTTTTTGCGGAACGTTGTTGTCTTTCAACAGAAAGTCCTGAAGTTCAAGCCCGGAAACAAGCCGCCCCGATTTGTCAGTCACGGCAATATTGAGATGAACGCGCCCTTCCGCGGAGCTGCTTGTTGCCGAAGGCTGGTCGGGAGCAGGAGGCGCCGGTTGTTGCGCATACGCCCATACAGCGAACGAAAGATAAAACACGCATCCAAGTCGCATCGGCTTTATCATGCAGTGCGCCTCCCTTCGGAAAGCTTGTGGCCACGCGCCTTCGCCGATCTCAGCAATTGGCGCCCCAACGTAAAAGCCCTTCGTCCATTGCACTCTCAGCGCGAATCGCCATTCGGCGACTTGGGCTGATTGTAGTACCCGCTATTCGTGCGCACACTTGCGCCCGGAGTATCGACCACTACCTTCAGATCGTGATACTCGTCCGCGTGTTCCGCGGGCGAGGGATTGAATGAGATTGTGTAGAACGCGTTGGCGTCGGCGATGCAATTGTCAATCTGTTCGGCAAGGTGATTGTCAGGTCCTAGAATGCGGCCGCCGCTTTGGATGGCCAATACCTTCAGGGCCAGGTTTCCAGTGTCTGCTTTGCGCGGAGAGGGTACGCCTTTCAAGAAATCTCTGTACATCAAGGTCCGCGTCTGATCGGTTTCAACATTGACAGGCGTCACACTGTAAACCACCATGCGCGCTTCGCGCAGCGCGGTAGAAAGCTGGACGATGTTCTCGAAATAGTGTGACTGATCCTTGTCAGAAAAGGTGAACTGATGACTGTTCATCATCGGCCATCCCGGTCCAATCCAGATCAGCAGCTTTCTCCCCGGCACATGAGCTGAGTTGTCGGCGATCAATTCCATCTGGTGCAGCGACAGTTGGAAGCGCTGCAAATCGCCGTCGGCGCCCATGGCCGTGTAGACACTGTGGAGACCGCCCTTGATCTGATCCAACACGGTGGCAAGCGCATTGCCATCGGTGGAGGGCCGTGGTTGGACGCGAATTCCCGCGTCCGTCATCAGAATGAGCGAAACGGGCTGGGCCAGGCGGCCGCCATTCTGGTGGAGAAATTTCTCCAACTCCTGGCGCGCGAAAGAGACTTGCTGAAACGGCAGGTTCACCGTATCGAATACGAGAAACACGCGGACCGGGGGGTTGGCATTGACATTCACTCCATCGAATGACCGAAAAGAGAGAATCTTGCGAGGGCGGCCGTCGTCAAGCAAGGTGAAATCCTGCGGACCGAGACCGGACAGGGCCTTGCCGGCTGTGTCTGCCACCATAACGTCTAAATGAATTTTTCCTTCCGGCGTGAAAACGCTCGAAGGCCGCGGCGTGGGGGATGGCCGCGTAACGAGACCGGGATCTTTCGGCGATTCGGGAGGTTGAGGAGTTGGGGAAGCTTGAGAGGCTTGTTGCGCAGCCGGGTCGTCCGCGGGGCCTCCCACCTGCGCGAGCGCCGCGGACGACAACGATAGAAATGCAACAAGACCCGCCAGACACTGCATCTTCATGCGCATGGACTTCCTCAAATTGCCGATCAAATTCCCGCTCGCAGTCTATCCCAATGCGCCGGTTCATAATAGAAAATGCGCTTGCGCCTGCATGACGGCGCGGATGAACCGAAAGTCGTCAAACCGCCGCACCAGGCGATCGTCCCGGTACGCAACACTGGTTTGAACCATGCGAACCCCAGGTAAAGATTTGACCGCGAGCGAAGACCGCGGTTAGGAAAAGTTCGTATTCAGATTTCTTAAGGAGTTGATAGCAATGACCGCACGATTCGGAGAATCCAGGCAAAATTCGAGCAGAACACCGATCGTTGCGTTCCTACTGACAGCCTTCTGTCTATGGGGTACCGGCATTGTGAAGGCGCAGAGCACCTCCGCGCCTGCCGCGGCGGTTGGGCTCGACCAGCAGGGCTGGCTCAAAGATGTGAGCGCCTGGCGCGCACAGCGCGAAAAGGAGATCGATGCTCCGGACGGATGGCTTACCCTGGTGGGACTCGAGTGGCTCAAACCCGGCGTCAATACGGTGGGCGCCGCGGCGGACAACCAGATTCGCATAGCCGCGCATGCGCCCGATCATATCGGGGTGTTTTCGGTCAGTGGCGATGGGGTTCAGTTTGCGCCGCCCGCGAGCGGTTTTCCAGCCGACCTTCAACTGGATGGGCAAGCGCCGCACGAAGGCCCGCTGAAGATCGACGACCTGACACCATCGGTTCTGACATGGCATGGTCTCTCATTGATTGTTCTCAATCGGGCGGGCCGTTTTGTGCTGCGCATTAAGGATGCCGGGGCGCCCACGCGCACGGCCTTTCACGGGCTCAACTGGTATGCGCCCGACCCGGCGTTTCGCGTCGAGGCGCGCTGGATTCCCTACACGCCGGCGCGCATCGAGAAGATTCCCACGGTGCTCGGCAACACGCTCGATCTGCCCTCACCCGGCGTGGCCGAGTTCACGCTCTATGGGAAAACTCTTCGCCTTGAGCCGGTTCTCGAAGACCCGCATGGCAAGACCCTTTTCTTCATCCTGCGCGATCAGACCCGCTACGACACCACTTACCAGGCCGCGCGCTTTCTGCATACAGAGTTTCCCGACCATGGCCTCGGTCAGCCCGGACAGCTGACGCTCGACTTCAATCGGCTTGAAAATCCCCCCTGCGCCTACACTCCCTACGCGACGTGCCCGCTTCCGCCTGAGTTCAACCGTTTGCTAATTCGGATCGAAGCGGGCGAAAAGCGCTATTCCCCCTGAGCGATCTCTGCAATCGCATTGGGCGTTACGAACAAAAATGAAAAGCAGTTACTCGCCGGGATGGTGGCCGCAGGTACGCGCCCTTCCCATCCCGGCAGGAGAACCGCTTCACTCCCCGCATGCGCTGGAGCTTTTTTTACCGGCTGGTAATCACACCGTTCATGCCGTCGGGATAGAAGCCGCCCGACGATGTGCCGCCCGCATACACAATGTTGAGCACTTCGGAGGGTGTGCGGGGGATCGCCAGCGCATTGCTGTTCACATCGAACGGATGCGATGACGTCGGAGGAATGTCCTGCGAGTCAACCGCGGGGCTGGTTACATTTGCCATCAGGCATCCGAGGCGGATAGCGCCCGAATGGAAAGCCTCGACGCTCAGAATTGCGCCGGCAGCCGCCAGGTAGGTCTTGTTGCTGATCAGGGGAGCCGCTCCAAGATATGCGCTCACGCCCACATCTTCGAACTGCCGCGCCAGCTTCAGCCAGCTTGCGACGCTGGAATATCCGTAGCCCAGCGCATTGAGGTTGATCGCAGGCTTCTTTGCCGCGTCGGAGCCCAGGGCAGAGCGGAGGTACTTCACGTGATCGATTTCCTCATCGCGCAATGCTGTCGCCAAAAGGGCCATGGGAGAGCTTGAGAAATTCGGAACCTTGTTGCCACCGGTTGTCGGGCCGCTCTCTTCCGACTTCGAGATCACGCCCAATTGCACGAGCGTCGACCCATATGTCGACATGGCATAGAATTCTGCTTCGAGATACTCCAGGTTCAAGGCGAAATTCAGAATGTCTGCATCGTCGATTGCGGTAGCCGCTTCGACTCGCGTCGCGCCCGCTCCAAACTTGCTGCCGATGATGGCTGCACTCGCCAAACCCAGACCCGTGAAACCTGCACCCTTCAGAAAATTACGCCGGTCTGCCGCATTCTTTTCCATCAAATTCTGTTCCATATTTATCTCCTGACTACTTTTTGTCGTGCGTTGACGACTTTGCGGCAGCAGAGTCCGACCTCCTGCGCGCGCTGTGGACATGGACGAGCCTTACCTTCACAATCCGGAATCGGAACGCTTCCGCTTGGGGAAAATCAACCTCGAAATCGGCGACTCCTGCAACCAGAACGGACCACTCTCTCGATCGGATTGCCCACGCTAAAGAAGAGAAGGGGGACATGACAGATGCGCCTCGCGGCTCGAAACCCTTGTAGAATCAGGGAAACGCGTATCGATCCTTGGCTTTGGCCGCTTCCTAGCTTGGAAGATGAGGGGAAACGCGCAGGAAATGCTTTCATGCCGCCAAAAATTGAAGACCTTCGCATTCAGTGGACCAAAGTCGTCTTGCCGCCAGTGTTTCTGGAGGAAGACCTTCCGATCACCGAAAACGCAACGGCGACCATTTTTAATGCGCGTAGCGATGTCTCCGCCATTCTCGCCGGACGCGATTCGCGTCTGCTGGTTCTCGTGGGCCCGTGTTCCATTCACGACACGCGCGCCGCCCGCGAGTACGCGTTGCTTTTGAAATCCGCTATCAGAGAATTTTCCGCGGATCTGCGCATTGTGATGCGCGTTTATTTTGAGAAACCACGGACGACGACCGGATGGAAGGGCCTGATCAACGACCCACATCTCGACCAGTCGTACAAAATCAACGATGGACTGCGGCTGGCGCGGCATCTGCTGATCGATCTTGCGGAAAACGGCGTTCCCACCGGGACTGAATTCCTGGACATGATTTCGCCGCAGTACATTGCCGGGCTGGTCAGTTGGGGCGCCATCGGCGCGCGCACCACTGAGAGCCAGGTTCATCGCCAGTTGGTTTCCGGCGTCTCGTGCGCGGTCGGCTTCAAGAATGCGACCTCGGGCGACGTGCAGGTCGCCATTGACGCGATTCTCTCGGCGGCTGAGTCGCACACTTTTCTAGGCCACAGCAAACACGGCCAGTCAGCCATCTTCGTTACGACGGGAAATCCGGACTGCCACATTATTCTGCGCGGAGGGCGCGGTTCAGTGAACTACGCCGCGGAAGCTGTGGAAGACACTGCACGCAAAATGGCGATAGCCGGCGTGAAGGCGCGCATCATGATCGACTGCTCTCACGCCAATAGCAGCAAAGACTACCGCCGCCAATCCCTTGTCTGTCACGAAGTCGCAGCGCAAATCGCCGGCGGCGATCGCCGCATTATGGGCGCAATGATCGAGAGCAACCTGGTGGCAGGCGCGCAGAAGCTTATTTCCGGCCAGACGCGGGAGTCTCTCGTCTACGGGCAAAGCATCACCGACGCGTGCATCGACTGGCCAGAAACATATGCGCTGCTCGGCGAGTTAGCCGGTGCCGTCCGCGCTCGTCGCAAGACTTAGGGCGAGTTCGATTCGTATCTTCCGGAAAGCGGATTCAAGCGGGATCGACGCGCGGAATCAAAATGGCGAACGCCGTACCTGTTCGGCCCGGGGTTCGGCAACTGCGCACGCGGATCTTCCACCCGTTCTTCTTGATAATTTCTGAAGTCACCCAGAGCCCCAGGCCGGTGCCCGTCTCGCCTTTCGTGGTTACAAAGGGTTCAAAAATAGAAGGCAGCACCTCGGGAGTAATTCCGGTTCCGGTATCGGCGACGGTCACGCGAACCCAGCGCCGCACGCTGCCTTCGAATCCTTGATGGTCAGAGACGCGGATCCTCAATCGGCCACCGCGGCGCATGGCGTCGATGGCGTTGCCGATCAGATTGGCCAGTACCTGGCGTAACTCTCCCGGGGTAGAAAGCACGCGGACCTCTTCGGGTTCGGAGAGCACTTCGCGTTCGACGGTGATGCCCGTCGTGGCCATGCGCGACGCATTCAGCTTGATCACCGAATCCAAAACCGGCGCTATGTCCGTCGCCAATGGCTGTGCCGGTTCCCGATAGAAGCGCAACGTCTGCTTGGTGATCTCGGTAACGCGCGCCAGTTCCTGCTCGGCGTCTTCAAGAAACATTCTTCTCTGCTGTTCGGAGAGATCGCCTTGCATCAGGAAGATTAGATTCGTGATGGCCTCGAGCGGGTTATTGATTTCGTGCGCAATGCTGGCGGCCAGGCGACCGGTGACGGCCAGCTTCTCTGAGCGCAGCAGCGCCTCTTGCGCGCGCGCGTACTGCTGAATCTGATCGCGAATTTGGTATTGCCGTTGCCGCCCACGCAGCGCAATCTCAAGCGTGCTAAGCAACGTTTCAGGGCGAATGGGCCGTTCCAGCAGAAACAGGTTGCCCAAGGGGCGGCGCAGTTTGCGCAGGCGTTCACTCTCTGCAGTCACTCGACCGCTTACGGTAAGCAGGATGACGGGAAAGTCGGACCACGGGGGCTGGTTGTTCAGCTCGTGGAGCAGCGGCGCAAGGGAGTTGCCGCCGAATGCTTCCTCAGAGATCATGGCCGCGCCCACGCCCACGCGGACATACTCGCACAGCTCGGCCAGGCTGTCCGCAATGTGACAGGGCATCTTCTGGCGCTCAAGCAAGCCCGCGATGAGGCGCCCATCCTTGCCGGTGGGGGTAAAGATAACCGTGCGCAGGTCGCTAGTGGCGATTTCAGTCAGCAGAGACGATCTCCACGTTGGCCGGGTTTCCGTTGAAATTGGGCACACCCGTGAGGACGCCGCTGAATTCCTTAAGCGACCGGCCCACCAGCACGCCGCCGGCATAGAGCTTTAGCTCGCGAATAGCATGCTCGTGCGGTCCGCTGCGCTTCTTGACGACGGAAAGCGCCTGGCGGATTTCGCCGCCAAACTCGAAGTAGCGGAACAACAGCACCGAGTCGGCAAGGTAGCTCACATCCACGGGCGTCGGCATATTCGAGCCAATGAATCCATGCTGCGCAAGCGTGAGAATGGTGGCCACCCCTTGCTGGCTTAGATAGCTGAGCAACTCATGCAATTGCATGGCGAGGAACTGCTCGTGCGGCATGGCGTTGAGAAAGCCATTCATGCTGTCGATGACCAGCACGCGGAGGTTTTCTTCTTCAACCATTCGGCGCACGCGCGCGACAAACTCGCCAGGAGCCAACTCGGCTGGGTCCACCTGCTCGATTTGAAGCTTGCCGTTGGATAGGTAGGTGGCCGTGTGCATGCCGAGGCCCTTAGCCCGCTCATTCAACGTGGCGAACGCCTCGTCGAATGTGAAAATGACGGCTTTCTCGCCGCGTTCGGCCGAGGAGAGCGCATACCGCAATGCCACAGTTGACTTGCCGCATCCGGCCGGGCCCATAAACAGCGTGCTGGTGCCCGTATCGATTCCGCCGCCGAAGAGATCATCAAGTTCTCTCACCCCGCTGGCCACCGGCTTGCGCACGAAGCCCGGCTTATGTTCTGAAGCAATGAGCCGCGGGTAGATGGAAAGGCCGCCCGTCTGAATGGTGTAGTCGTGGAAGCCCTCGCGAAACGAGGAGCCGCGCAGCTTGCGCACCTCCATGCGGCGCCGCTTGATGCCGAAGTCGCGCTCAAGGCTTTGCATGATGATGACGCCGTGCGCAATGCTTTGCAGTTGCAGATCGTGGCTGCCTTCCGCGGTACGGTCATCGAGCAGCAGCACCGTGCAGGCGCGGCCGGCGAAGTGGCGCTTGAGTGCGAGAATCTGACGGCGGTACCGTAATGGATCGCGAGCCAGCATGCGCAGCTCAGAGAGCGAGTCAAACACGACCCGCTGCGGCTTATTTATGTCCACCTGCTCGAGGATGGCGGTGATTGTGTCGGCCAGCTCCACCTCACTGGGATGGAATACGGTGTATTGCGCCTCGCCGCTCAGGTCGTCCTGGGGGGGCACCATCTCGTAGATGCCCAGCGAATCAGTCGGCCAGCCATGGGAGCGCGCGACCTGCTCGAGCTCGGCCTTGGACTCAGAGAGCGTGACATAAATAACTCGCTCGCCAAGGCGGATTCCCCGCAGTAGAAACTGCAACGCCAGCGTGGTTTTACCGGTGCCGGGATCGCCTTCCACCAGGTAAAGATGGCCCCCGGGAAGGCCGCCATTCAAAATGTCATCGAGGCCTTCAATGCCGGTGGAAATGCGTTCCAAAAGGTCGGGCGTGGTTACGCCGACGGGAGATGCTTTCGGCTGAGGCCTGGCGTCCGCTTTCTGTCGACCGGGTTCGCGTTGTTCGTTCATGTCCTTCCTCGGAAAGCCATTTTTTGATCGACTTCTTTATTTCCAAAGACTTTTGATTCACGTCATTTTTCGCGGGTTGTACCGCTCGAAGATGGATACTCGCGGCCAGACCGGCCCGTTGTTTCGACAGGTGGACCATCCCCGCTTTTCCGGCCCACTATGATGGACTTGCGCAGAAAGGCGGCGCAAGGCCCATGTCACCCACGATCTTTGTCTCGGCCGGCGAGGCCAGCGGCGAGCACTATGGCGCGCTGCTCATCGACGCGCTCAAGCGACAGCTTGCCGCCGTTGGCCGCGAGGCCGCATTTTTCGGGATGGGTGGGGAACGCATGGTTGGGGCGGGCCTCGAGCGCGTAGTGCGCTCGGAAGACATGGCGGTTATGGGAATCACGGAGGTCATTCGCCATCTGCCGCGGATTTATCGCGAGTTTCGCCGGCTCAAGCAGGCCATTCGCGCGCGCCGGCCCGATGTGGCTGTCCTCATCGACTTCCCCGACATTCATTTCAAGCTGGCCGAGGAGTTTCACCGGCTGGGCGTGCCTGTCGTCTTCTTCGTCAGCCCGCAGCTCTGGGCATGGAAGAAGCACCGCATCCAGCTGGTGCAGAAGTATGTGACGCGGATGCTGGTGATCTTTCCATTCGAGGAGCCGTTTTACCGGGAGCGGGGGGTGCAGGCGGAGTTTGTCGGTCACCCATTAGCCGATTTGCCGATACCGACCGTCAGCCGTGCCGATTTCGCCTCGGCAAACGGCCTGGATCAAACCAAACGCTGGATTGGCCTTCTCCCCGGTTCCCGGGCCAAGGAAATTCGCGACAACCTTCCCGAGATGATCGATGCCGCGAGGCTGTTGTCGCGGGCGTGTACGATCGACCAGGCCAACCCCGGTTTGCAATTCATTGTGCCGCTCGCCCCCACTCTCACCGCGGCTCAGCGCGGCGCGGTTGCCGCAATGGTGGAGCGGCTTCAGGAGAAGCTGACGATCCGCCTGGTGGATGACGTGGGCGCTGAAGACGGGGATGGTGTAGGCGGAGCCCGGGCCGCACTCTTCCATGCCCGCGCCTCCATCGTTGCCAGCGGCACGGCTACCGTGGAGGCCGCCCTCATCGGCAACCCCTTCGTCGTCGTCTACCGTGTGTCGGCCCTCACCTATGCCATTGCCAAGCAGGTGGTGACCGTGCCGCACATTGCCATGGCCAACCTCATCGCCGGCAAGCGCGTCGTACCGGAGTTGATTCAAAATGACTTCACCGCGGCAAAAATTGTCGAACATCTCAAACCGCTGCTACCCGACGGGGAGCCTCGCGAGTCCATGATGAAGGAGCTTCGGGCCATTGGGGGTCTGCTGCGTCGTGCCGTATCTCCGAAGCGGGACAATGAAATGGGTGCAATCGATCGAGTGGCTGCAGTTACCCTGGACGTACTGAACGCCGCTCACTCGACGGCCTCCCCGCCTTTTGTGCAATCCTGATACCGGACATGCAAGACTTCTCGACTGCTTCCCATGGTTCCACGGTTCCAGCCTGAAAGGAAGCCGGACTGGTTCGAATCTTCAGGCTTCCGGCCCTTCCCTTCGGTTCGCCCACCGCAACAGGCCGAGCGATTCCGGGGCTGAATGAAATTGGATCAATCGCAGGATGTGCGACATGACTGGCACGATAAAAAAAATGCGAACTCCTCAAGAAACTGCGATATGGCGCATTTTCCTCGCGGCCCTTTTAGGCCTGGCGCTCCTCGCTACCCCGGTATGCGCGCAGCGAACTGACCGGCCCGCGTTAAATATTACCGGGTACGTAATTGACGCCGAAATCGACACGGCGACGCATCACCTGGCGGCCAAGACACAGGTGACTTTCTCCGCTCCGGAAAACATGGAGCTGGTGGCGTTCGGCTTTCACCCGGCGCTGAAGGTCAACAAGATCACCGACGAGAACGGCAAGGTGCTCACCGGCGAGCGCTCGGCGGACGGCACGATTCGGGTTAGCCCGGCGACGGCGTTTACCAAAGGACAAGTATCACACTGGACTTTCGATTACGACGGCGTGATCACCGGCGCCGAAGACGGACCGATCGAAGGGCTGAAGCTGGCCGCAATTCAGGAACCCATTACGTACCTCCTTTACCCGGCCCGCTGGTTTCCGACTACCGGATATATGACCGATCGCTTTAAGGCTGAAATCCACATCCGCGTTCCGGAGGGGATGAAGGTCTTTGCCAGTGGCGCGCAGGGGGCTGGTCAATCTGTGAAGCTCGCTGACGGCAAAGCCGGCGACCAGTTCAACTTCAAATGGGACAAGCCGGGGTTTCCGGGCACGGTGATTGCCGGCCGTTTCGTCGGCCCGGTCACGGGCGGCGCAGGCAATGTGAAGGTCTACGTCTCTGTGGCTCATCAGGCCAGCGCCCAGCAGCTGGCGCAGACCGCAGCGCACGAATACGATTTCTTTACCGACAATTTTGGCACCGCCGAGTCGAGCCACCTGAACGTGGTTGAAATTCCCGACGATACCCTCCCCGCCGTGTGGGCTCCCGAACTGGCGGCAATCCTGGGCTCGCGCGTGGGAGACAAAAGCGGCATCCGTCTGCTTGCCAACACCATCGCTCACCAGTGGTGGGGATCGGAAGTAAGCCCCAAAACGCTCAACGACGCCTGGATCACCAACGGCATGGCGCGATACGGCGAACTGATGTACGTGGAGGACGAAAACGGCAAGAGCGCCATGCACACCGCGCTGCAAGACGTGGCAGCGGGCGCACTCGCGTACGACACGATTCCCCTCTCAAGCGATGGCCGGCTCAATCCGTTCTCGCCCGAGTTTCAGTCGGCCACCCTGGAAAAGGGCGCCATGGTCTTCAATATGTTGCGCTGGGAGATTGGGGATAAGGCATTTCTCGATACGCTGAAGGGGGCGCTCAGCCAGTACACCGATCAGGGCATGCGCACCACCGATTTCATCAAAGTGGCCGAAGCACAGAGCCAGCAGCAGCTGACGCCTTTCTTTTCGCAGTGGATCGACGGCACCGGAGCGCCGCAATTCACAGACAAATATGCCGTTTACCGGCTCGGCAACAACAAGGGCTTTCGCACGATCGGGGAGATTCAGCAGGATCTGGACCTGTTCCGCATGCCGGTGGATTTGCGCGTGGAGACGGACGGCAAAACCGAGAACAAGAAAGTGGAAGTTGTGGGCACCGATACACAGTACGTGGTGGACACTTTCGGGCGGCCGCGTCACATCGCCATCGATCCCAACGACTGGGTGCTCAAATCCACGCCCGACCTCCAGGTCCGCATTGCCATTCTCAAGGGCCAGCAGCTCGTTGCCCAAGGCGACCTGACGGGAGCATTGGCTGAGTATCAGAAGGCTCTAGAAGCCAACCCGCAGAGCTCGCTTGCCAGCTATCGTATTGGGGAACTGCTGTTTACTCAGCGAAACTACCAGGCGGCCGTGAACTCGTATCGCGATTCCCTGCGCGGCGACGACGAGCCACGCTGGACCGAGGTCTGGAGCCACATTGCGCTGGGCAAGATCTTCGATATCACCGGGCAACGCGATCGCGCCGTGAACGAATACCGGCTGGCCGTGCAGACGAACGACAATACCCAGGGAGCGGTAAACGAAGCGCGCCAATGGCTTCAGAAGCCGTATAAGCTGCCGGACACGCAATAGGCCCGGAGCCTTAACCAAAAATAAAATTGGCCAGCCCGCAGGCTGGCCGTTGCCTCAGTGGAGGCAGCGCTTCAGTGTGCTTCACCCAGGGAAAGAATTTCAATATCCACTTTGGCCAAACCCCGTTCGGTCATGGCGAGCTTCTGTGCGGCCCCGTAGGAGAGGTCGATGACGCGGCGGTCGTCAACCAGGTCGCCCCGGTCGTTGATCCGGACAACCACCGATTTCTGATTGCGGCGGTTAATCACCCGAACGATGGAGCCAAACGGCAGGTCCGGCTGGCAGGCCGTCATAGCGTGCATGTCAAATTTTTCGCCGCTCGCGGTTTTGCGCCCGTTAAAGACGCCGCCGTACCAGGAGGCAATGCCACGGATCAGGCCGATGCGTTTTTTGCCCTTGTTCGCGCTCTGCAACGCCGCGTCTTTTGAATTTTCAAAGGACGGTGTTGATGCTTCGGCTGCGCCCGCAGTGGTTGAGCCAGGGAGCTTGGTGTTCCCGGCATCCGCGTGCACGGTCGGCGAGGTCACAGTGCTGATGGCAGTTGCCAGCAACGCTGTGGCGGCGCCCGCGAGAAGCCAAATCTCCAGAGAAGTTTTGGCGCTCATGTTGCGCAAATTTGTCAGATTCACCATCCCACTATTTTACTAAGCGAATCCCTAAAACGGGTCATCTTTTCGCAAGCTATTTTGCTGAAAGAATTGAAGATAAGGGTAGTTGTCGAGGTAAACTCTTACCCTTCTGCGACTTACATTTTTGCACCCAAAGTGTTGCAAAATTGCCACACTTGGCGATTGGATTAATTTGAGGCAGATTGTACGAATTTCCTTGCTTTTTTCCCCGGATTTGAGACGCGCCGCAGGCCCTCCCAACCGGTCCGCAGCCAGTTCAATCCCCTTCCCGCCAGGTTTTGCAGATTAATTCGAGCATCCTGCTAGCGTGAAACCGGCGAGTGGAATCCGGTGAGGTTTCTCCGCCGCAAGGGGGAATCATGGAAATGAGCGCGACTGGATTGGAATTAATTAAGGGAGCGGAGGGTTTTCGCGAGCGGTTTTACTGCGACGTGGCTGGAATCCCTTCGATCGGGTACGGACACAGGCTTCTGCCGGGTGAGCACTTTCCCGATGGAATCAGCGAAGCTGAGGCGGTGCGGATCCTTTCCGTCGATGTGCGCGAGGCTGAACGAGCTGTGCTTCGCCTGGTAAGAGTACCGCTGACGCAGGGTCAGTTCGATGCGCTGGTCGACTTCTGCTTCAACCTGGGCGCGGGACGGCTGGCAGCGTCGACGTTGTTGAAGGCCCTGAACGCGCGGCGCTACGACGCGGCACGCGAGCAGCTTCTGCGGTGGGATGTTGCCGCGGGCGAGGTGAATGCCGGCCTGCGCGCCCGCCGCGAGGCTGAAGCGCGGCTGTGGGCTGGCCCAGCGCGCGCGATCATCGCGGCAGAGGAACCGCGCCAGAAAGTATCCCACAGGAACGCCGCGTAAGAGTCTGGCCTGGGGGCGTGCGCGCCCGCGCGAGAAGACCCCGATTCATTCTCGTCCCTGGGTTAGCTCACGCACGTCGAGCCGTTCTTCCGGCTTGAGATAGCCTTTGCGCCGGAACCAAGCTTCCATGGCATGTTGCAGCCGGTCGAGCGGAACCCGGTTCCCGGCTTCGAGCAACCCGTCGCCAATGGGGAGGGTGTCGTCGAAGACAGGATCGTTGGTGAAGTTGCGCATGGCAAAGTTGTCGATCTGGCGTATGGGGCACGGGTGGTACGCGCCGGCCCCATCGACTCTGCGAACGGAGATGTGCCGGGCGAACATATCTCCACTCTACCGTCCGGCGGACGATCGCGGGGGGCGGCCGCGAGGCCGTTCCGTGGATTTTGCGCTTAACGAAGTTCTCCTCAAGAACAAGCCGCGGGCAATCCGGTCTGGCGAAGGAAAAAACAAATCGGCCGCGCACGTCAACGAATTGGTTGCAGACCGCGTCTAGCTGGGTGAGCACCTTCGCCGGCGATCCTGCTCAGAGGCGTTCCACACCTTCGCTTGAGAGGACAAGAACATGATGCATGAATGGACATACGGCTATTTGCTGGCAAAGCGCACCTTACTGCTGGCCGGCATACTTTTAGTTTCGTGCGGTGCGCTCACGGCGCAAAGCGGCGATGCCCCACCACCTCCTGGGCAGATGCAGGGGCGCGGCGGCGGCAATCCCGAACGGCAGTTGCAGATGCTCACGGAGCGGCTTTCGCTGACTGCCGATCAGCAAACGCAGGTGAAGGCCCTGCTGGCCGATCAGCGGCAGAAGATGCAGGTTCTGCGCGAATCGAATTCAGGCGCGCCGCCTGATCGGCAACAGATGGAAGGCATCCGCAACGAGACCGACACCAAGATCAATGCCCTGTTGAATGACGATCAAAAGGCCAAGTTTGCGGAGTGGCAAAAGGAGCGCAACGCGCGCATGGGCCGTCAGCAGGGACCCGATCAGCCGCCGCCTCCGCCGCAGGAATAGCGCGCGGAGTTTGGGTCGTTGACTGGGTCGAGAGAGCGCCTGCGGCTTGACCCGACGCATCAGAATCGCGGTTTCCCAGGTCTCAACGCGAGACGTGGGGAATCCGGCCGGTGAAGTTGTTTTACGGCCGCCTGGGTTTGTGGTTCGCCAGCCGAAGTGCTCCTTCCAAGACCAATTGGATCTCGCGGTTTTCCTGCTACTGCTTGCTTCCGGGCGTAGTGTTGGCGCTCTTTCCCTGTTGCGCATCCACGTGAAATTGCTTGAAGTCGTAGTCGCGCTCGGTGAAGTGCTGGCGGATGCCTTTCACCAGCAGAAGGCGCGCCTGTATAGCGGCTTCGGCGCCTGTGGGAAGCCATAATTCCGCACCCACCGGCGCCTGGTCGAATCGGAAGCTCGAGCCCTTCTGAACGCTGGCAAACAAGCCGCCTGCAACTTTAAAGTTGTCGGTGAAACTGACTTCCAGATGCGCCACCTGCCGGTCGGCCTCGTCCACCCATAACGTGCCCTGGAGCTTCTTTGAGGCGTCTTCAGCCAATCCATGGGTCTTGGCGTCTTTGCGGCCGGCAAAGTCGAAGACAATGGTGCTGCGGCCGCGAAACGACACGCGCCGTGGATTGCGCACATCCATGATTTCGAGAATCCGGCTGACGCTGACCGACTGGCCTTCGAGCGGGGTGCCGGGCGGCGTTTTCTCGGCCTTGTCCACCAGCTTGGTCACGCGCGCCGTTTCCTTCTCATCGTCGTGGCCGGCGAGCGGTTTGCCGTTCTTCTTTGTAATGCGCTCGATGATGTGGCTGTTCACGAAGAAGTCGTCGTTCTCTTCGGTCTCGGTCTTGGTCACGTGCCCGCTGGAGTCGAGGGTCTCGGTTGTCTGCAGGGCCGTATAGGTGTAGTTCTCGCGCACTTTGTCCA
>Ga0187851_10002081_pt1 | contig 18155 bp, 14 predicted proteins | sample June2016WEW_6_10_FD_132997 | JGI IMG/M metagenome (GOLD analysis project Ga0187851, IMG submission 132997) | Peatland microbial communities from SPRUCE experiment site at the Marcell Experimental Forest, Minnesota, USA - June2016WEW_6_10 | ecosystem: Environmental > Terrestrial > Soil >...
AGTGACCATCAAGGGCGGCCAGGTGATGTGGGATCGCAACGGCCGCGCGGCCGCGGATTGGAAGGGTTTTCCATATCCCACACGCGAGCCGCCGCCGGCCAAGTGACCACTGCACTCAGGAGTCAGACGATAGCGGGCACTGCCTGACCCGGATGGGCCCTGTGTGCGCCCGGCGCCTGGTGACGCCCGGCGCCTGTGGTCCGGTCCTGCGATTGATTCGCTTGTGATAGTCTGGGCTCACATTCAGGTGTCTCCCATGTTTAGAAGGCAATTTCTAACTTCCGCCTGTGGTGCGTCCGTATACGCCCTGGCCGCCCGATCGGCCAACAACTCGACTGCTTTCATCGACCTCGATCCAACCCGTCCCGGTCCCACGATTTCACCCCTGTTGCACGGCCACTTCATCGAACACCTGGGCGGCGTGATCTACGACGGTGTGTGGGTCGGCGAGGACAGCCGCATTCCCAATGTCGGCGGAATCCGGAAGGCCCTGGTCGATGCCTTGAAACCGCTGCGCCCGCCGGTGATCCGCTGGCCGGGCGGCTGCTTCGCCGATTCCTACAACTGGCGTGACGGCGTCGGCCCGCGCGCCGCACGGCCGGTGCGCACCAGCTTCTGGATGGACTCGGAAGCGCTCGCCAAACAGGCCGGCGGCCCGCAGCGCTTCGAGCCCAACGCGTTCGGCACTTCGGAGTTCGTGCGTTTCTGCCGGCTTACCGGCGCCGCGCCGTACATTGCCGGCAACGTCAGGAGCCTGCCGGCCAAGGATTTCTACGAGTGGATCGACTACTGCAATGCGCCGGCCGGCTCGACCACTCTGGCGCGCCTGCGAGAACAGGGCGGCGACCGCGATCCGTTCAACGTCCGCCTGTGGGGCGTGGGCAACGAGAGCTGGGGCTGCGGCGGCGACATGACGCCCGAGGAGTACTCGACCGCATTCCGCCGCTACACCGCCTGGACGCCCGGCATGGGCGTCCCGCTGGCCTTCATCGCCTCCGGTCCGGACGGCGACAATATCGCCTGGACCGAGCGCTTTTTCGCCTCTCTCGCGGCCAAGAATCCGGGGCTCGTGGACCGGGTCTGGGGCTGGGCGCTGCACTATTACTGCGGCACTGCCGGCAAGTCGCCGATCGACTTCACCACCGACCAGTGGTACGAACTGCTGGCGCGGGCCAATCGCATGGAGGCTCTCATTGAGCGCCATTGGGGCGCGCTCGCCGTCCACGATCCCGGCCGCCATGTGAAGCTCGCCATCGACGAGTGGGGCGCCTGGCACAACGGCGGCACCGAGCCCGCTCCGGCCTACATCTTTGCCCAACAATCCTCGCTGCGCGACGCGCTGATCGCGGGGCTGACGCTCGACACTTTCCAGCGCCATCCCGAGAAGGTCGGCATGGCCTGCGTGGCGCAGATGATCAACTGCCTCCACGGCCTGTTCCTGGCCTACGAGGACAAGTTCACCGTGACCCCCAACTACCACGTCTTTGCCATGTACGCAGCCCACCAGGGCGGCGCCAAAGTGCCGGCCACGATCGACACGGAACTGCGCCGCGGCGCGAACCTGCCGCCGCTACCCGAGCTGAGCGGCTCGGCATCCATCAAAGACAAGACCCTGACGTTGACTCTCGTCCACGCGCGCACCGATTCGCCAGTCGAGCGAACAATCCGCCTGCGCGGTGCGTCTGTAAAATCAGTGCAAGCCACGGTGCTCAGCCACACGGACCTGCGCGCCCACAATACCTTCGACGCGCCGCACACCGTCGAGCCGCGCACCGAGGCTCTGACCGCGTCCGGGCCGCAGTTCGTCGCGCGACTGGCGCCCGCCTCCGTGACCAAGCTGGAGATCGAGCTGCTTTGAGCGACATGACGCCCGCCGATTGGATCCCCATCGAATGGCCCGCGCAATGGGGCCCCGGCCAGTTGAGCCTGTTGCGCGATACGCCCTTCAATGCGCTCGCGTTCAAGGCCGCGCCACCCCCCGCGCTCGCCGCGGCCGCGCGCGCCGCCGGTCTCCAGGCGCCGGCCGTCGCCTGGCACGCCTGGAAGGATGTGGACTGGGCGCAATCGGCCGACGTCCTGGCCATTGGCGACGGCTTCTGGCCGGCCTATTCCTGGAAAGGCGTGGCCGACGGCAGCGCCGGTCCGACCGGCGAACCGTGGCTCGACGCCAACGGCTGGCTGTATCTGTATGCGCGGTCGCGCGGCGGCGGGCGCGCCGTGTGGGTGCGTTCCGATCCTCCCAAAGACCCGCGCACGGTGCGTCAGGCGCACCTGCACCTGCTGCTGGCCGAAGCTTTCGCCTACGGCGGCCGGCGTCCGCTGTGGCTGCCGCCGGAGTTCGCCGCGGCGCTGGCCGGCGGCCAGTCGCGAGCCATGGACGACTGGAAGAGCCTGGCGGCGCGAGCTCGCTGGCAGGAGGCGCACTCGGCCTGGCGCGCCTGGCCCGCCGTGGCTCCGCTGATGGTCCTCTCCGACTTCAGCGGCGACAACGAATACGTGGCCGGCGAGACCATGCTGCTGGCGGCGCGCCAACAGGCGCCGTTCTGGCCGGTGTATGCTCCGGCCGCGGCGGAAACCGACTTCCGCGACCGCCGCGCGGCTTTGTATCTGGACCAGGCCGCACCCGCTCCCAAACTCTCGGCCCTGCTCCAATCCTTTGCCCGCAAAGGCGGACTGGTGCTTACCGGCCCAGCCGCCGCGCCGGGCTTCGCCGGCTTGAAACCGGTGAACCAGCATCCAAACCCGCGCTTCGATATCTATTCGCTCGGCAGCGGCCGCGTAGCCGTGGCGCGGGCCGCGTTCGACGATCCCTGGACCCTGGCGAGCGACGCTCACCTGATGACCAGCAAGCGCTACGACCCGGCGCGTCTGTTCAACGGCGGACTGCTGCACACGCACACCGCCTCCTCGCCCGACGGCACTGGCTCGCTCGTCCATATCATCAACTACGGCGGCGAATCGCCGGGCCACGAGGTCGTGCTGCAGTTGAACCGTCCGGTTAAGTCCGCGCGTTTCCACGCCCCCGGGGCCGCTTCGCCCGCGCCGGCGAAACTGACCGGCAATCCGGCGCGCCCTGAAATCGTTTTACCTGACGCTTCTGTATATATTGGCGTAGAATTGGAACACGAGCATGCCTGAGCATCCCTGCCAACGTTCCGGTTTCTCCCGCCGCCAGGCGCTTGCCGGCCTTGCGGCACTGGTCGTGCCGGCCTGTTCGAGGAAGGTGGCGATTTTCAATCCGCTGGCCCCGTCGGCCGCGGTCAGCGTCGCCCGCTGCCTCAGCTACGGCGCGGAGTTGACGCCCACGCTGGGCCGGATGTTCGATCAACTGGGCGGCTTGGGTAAACTCGTCGCCGGCAAGACCGTGGCGCTGAAGCTGAATCTGACCGGCGCTCCGCGCCAACGCTTCGGAACCGTTCCCTCGGAACTTTCGCACTACACCCACCCCGCGGTGGTCGGCGCAACTATCCGGCTGATGGCCGCCGCCGGCGCCAAGCGCATCCGCGTTCTCGAGGGCTGCTTCGTTTCGAGCGACCCGCTCGAAGAGTTCATGCTCGACGCGGGCTGGGATCCGAACGATTTGCTGAACGCGGCGCCCAACGTCGAGATGGAGAACACGAACGTGCTGGGCCGCGGCACGCGCTATCACCGGCTGATGGCTCCGCGCGGCGCCTACATCTTCCCGGGTTTCGATTTCAACCATGCCTACGATGAGAGCGACGTGGTCGTCTCCATGGCCAAGCTGAAGGAGCACGGGACCGTCGGCATCACGCTGGGGATGAAGAACATGTTCGGCGCGACGCCGATCACGATTTACGGCGATGGGGCGGGGAAAGACGAACCGTCCGTCGACGCGCGCGGCGGCCGCGATCTGATGCACGATGGCCACCGCGGGCCGTCCAAGAGCGCGCCGCAGGAGCTCGACCCCTCCTCTTCGCGCGATCAGGGTTACCGCATGTCGCGCATTGTCGTGGACGTCTGCGCGGCGCTGCCCGTGCACCTCACCATCATCGACGGCATCACCACGATGCTCGGCGGCGAAGGCCCGTGGATGGGCCGGACCATGCGCATCGGATCGCCCGGTGTGCTGATCGCGGGCCTCAACCCGGTCTGCACCGACGCCGTCGGCACCGCCGTGATGGGCTATGATCCAGCGGCGACGCACGGCCAGCAGCCGTTCGACCGCTGCGACAGCTTCCTGGAGTTGGCTGAAATTCGGGGCCTCGGAACGCGCGACCTGCGGCGCATCGAGGTCGTCGGCACGCCGATCAAGGACGCCGTGTACGCCTTCCGCCAGCACCGCCCCAGCGGCTTTCCCGGCTCAGGTTGGATTTCCTAGGCCGTTCTCCGTTGCACCTTGACGCCGCCATTCACGGTCTCCAGGTGAATCGGCGCTCCGCCTCCGCCTAGCTTCTGTTCCAGCGTTTTCGGACCCACGCCGAAGGGGCCGCTCTTGGTGATCGTCGCCCCAGGGAAGTCGCTGCTCACGCCGCCGTTCACGGTCTGCGCCTTGACGGAGGCGTTGTAGCCGTCCGGGATCTCGACCGTCACGCCGCCGTTGACGGTCTGGACGTTCAATTCGTCGCCTTCCCATTTCTTGCCCGCGAGCCGGACATGGACGCCGCCGTTCACGGTTTCACCCTTAACGCGGCCTGAAACTTGCGTCAGATCGATGCCGCCGTTCACCGTTTCCAGCTTCATCGCGCCGCGCACTTCCTGCACATGCAGTCCGCCGTTGACGCTGCGCAGGTTCAAGTCCTGTTTGGCTGGCACGAACACTTCGTAGCTGACCGACCAGCCCTGGCCGTTGCCGAACAGCCCCGACTCCTGCTTCGGGCCGGTGGCGCTGACCGAACCCTTCGCCGCGTTCACTTTGACCTGCCCCAGCCGGGCCCGGGCCTGTTCCTTCGAATTGCCCCAGGCCTCCACTTTGGCCTGCACGAGAATCTCGTTCTTGTCCCAGGCGTTGACGTGGATGCCGCCGTTCGGCGCGGCGTCCACATCCAGGCTGCCGGTCGGCGGCATGCGGCTTTCGCGAATCTCGCAGGCCCGATCGGAGCGTTCTTCGCAGCGCAATCCAGTTGGGGGCTCGACCGCGCTGGCCAGAGCTCCGAGAATGACCACGGCCATGCCGGCCGTCCACAGGGAATTCATGATGGGTTCGGACTCCTTCCAGACGGAACAGACGGAATCGCGCCGCTGAAGTTCGGAAGATGTTACACGCTCGCGGGTCAAACCGTCTGGGCCGCCGGCTCCCGAACGGCCGCGGCTTCCTGCGCCGGCACCTGGCGCATCAGAATCGCCGCCACGATCAGGCATACGCCGCCTAACAGAACGACCGTCAGGCTGTTGCCGTGCAGCCAGTGCACCAGCACCCAGCCCAGCGCCAGCGAGGCGCAGATTTCGGGCAGCGTGATGAAGAAGTTGAAGATGCCCATGTAAACTCCCGTCCGCTCCGCGGGCACGGCGCCGGACAGGATCACGTAGGGCATGGAGACCGTGCTGGCCCACGCGATGCCGACTCCGGCCATTGAGACCAGCAGCAGCCGGGGCTGGTGGATTACGCCGACGCTCAGCAATCCGGCCGCGCCGCACAGCAGGCACAGCGCGTGCGTGCCGCGCGTGCCGATCGAGCGCGCCAGCACCGGCAGCAGGAACGCCACCAGAAACGCCACCAGCGAGTACAGGCTGAAGCACAGGCTGGCCCATTCCGCGCCCTGCTGGTAGAGCGGCGAGTTGGCGTCAGGCGCACCGAATACGGAATGCGCCACCGCCGGCGCGAAGTACAGCCACATGCAGAACAGGCCCATCCAGGTGGCGAACTGCACCAGCGCCAGCCGCCGCATCGTGCGCGGCATGGCCAGGATCGCCGCGCCGATCTCGCGCGCGCCGTGCAGCATTCCCGGGCTGGTCGCCTTCTGGCGGCGGAATGCTTCGAGGTTCTCGGGCGGATACTCCTTCGTCGTGACGATCGTCCAAATCACGCACGTGAAGAACGCCGCCGCGCCGATGTAGAACGAATAACGCACGCTGAGCGGGATGGCGTTACCGACGCCGCGCTGGACGTGCAGCCAGTTGGTCATCATCCACGGCATGGCCGAGGCGACCACCGCGCCGACGCCGATGAAGAAGCTCTGCATGGCGAAGCCGGACGTGCGTTGCTCCTCCGGCAGCAGGTCCGCCACGAACGCGCGGAACGGCTCCATCGAGATGTTGATCGACGCATCGAGGATCCACAGCAAGCCCGCCGCCATCCACAGCGCCGAGCAGTTGGGCATCAGGATCAAGGCCAGCGTCGACAGGATCGCGCCCGTCAGGAAGTACGGCCGCCGCCGCCCCAGCCGGCCCCAAGTGCGGTCGCTCATGTGGCCGATGATCGGTTGCACGATCAGCCCGGTCAGCGGCGCTGCCAGCCACAGCAGCGGAATCTGATCCGGTTTGGCCTTCAGGTATTCGTAGATCGCGCTCATGTTGGCCATCTGCAGGCCCCAGCCGAACTGGATGCCCAGGAAGCCGAAACTCATGTTCCAGATCTGCCAGGCCGCGAGACGTGGTTTCTGCATGCTCTACTCCCCAGCCGCCGGAGCGGCTACTCGATCCACACCGAACTGCGCCGCGCGGGCAATTGCAGCCGCAGGCGGCCCTGCTCCACTGTCGCCGTCGCTCCGCTCAAGCGGTCCGTCAGCGTGTCGCCGTCCATGAACTCGAGGCTCCGCGCGTCGATCTCCACTTCGGCCGGCGCGTTGGCCGTGTTGAATGCCACGATCGCCGTGACGCGGCTGCCCTTGCGCACGTAGACCCACTGCTTCTCGCCGGCCTGGAGATTCAGCATGATGCCCTCTCGCAGCGCCGCGAACTGCCTTCTCAGCCGTCCCACGCTCTGCAGGTGATGCAGAATGCCGTTCTCCTCACTCGTGCGTCCGGCCTCGGTGAAGGCGTTGCGCGGGTCCTCTTTCCAGCCGCCCGGAAAATCGCGCCGATTGTCCGGATCGTTGCCGCCGCGCATGCCGATCTCGTCGCCGTAGTAAACCATTGGCACGCCGCGCAGGGTGAACAGCGCCGTGAAGGCCATTTTCAGGCCTTCCGGCGTCGCGCCCGGCTCGTTCATGAAGCGCTCGACATCGTGCAAACCGGCGAAGGTCACCAGCATGCCCGGGTTCGGATAGAGGAAATCGTGGGCCAGCACTTTCGGCACTTCGCGCAGGTCGCCATTCCGGGCAAACGCCGCGCGCAGGGCGAAGAACAGCGGGAAATCGAAGACCGAATGCACGCCCGTGTCGACGAAGTCGTGGGCCGGGCGGCCGCCCTGGTAGAAGGAAACGAAGGCCGGATCGCCGTCGAAGACCTCGCCCACCACTTTGAGCCGCGGGAACTCCTTCTTCAGCGCCGCCGTCCAGTCGCGCCAGAAATCGCGCGGAACGTATGGCATGGTGTCCTGGCGGATCCCGTCCAGGCCCGTCACGCCGACCCACCACAGGCTGTTCTGAATCAGATAGCGGCGCGCCTCCGGGTCGTTCTGGTTCAGATCGGGCAGGATGTCGATGAACCAGCCCTCCAGCGTCGCGCGGCGCGTCTCCCGGCTGCCGTAAGGGTCTATCAGGGTCCAGGTCTGCCAGGTGTTGGCGGCGTGGCTGGCCGGCGTTCCGTTGAGCCACGTCGGCGTGGGCGGATCCGCGGTCCAGGGGTGATACGGGCCGACGTGGTTCGCCACCTGGTCCTGGATCACCTTAATGCCCTCCGCCTGCAGGCCGCCGACCATCTCCTTAAGCAAGCCGAGCGTGCCGAAGTGCTCCTCCACACCGTAGTAATCGACCGCGCCGTAGCCGTGGTAGTCGGCCATCGGCTTGCCGCCGTAGCGCTCCTTCTCATTGAGCCGGTTGTTGTTGTCATACCACGGGTTCAGCCAGACGGCGGTGACTCCCAGATTCCGCAGATACGTCGCATGGTCCAGCACGCCCCGCAGGTCGCCGCCGTGGTAGAAGCGTGGATTGGCGCGGTCCAGCAGGCCCTTCGAAACGGCCGGATCGTCATTGGATGGATCGCCGTTGGCGAAGCGGTCGGGCATGATCAGGTAGAGGAAGTCGGCCGGGGAGAAGCCCTGCACCTGCTTGGAGCGGTCGGGCGCATTCAGCACCTCGAAGTCGACGTCCTGCGAGCCGCCGCCGGCGAAGGTGAAATGCAGCCGGTATTTGCCCGGAGCGGCCACGGGCGGGATGGTCAAGTCCGCGAAGAGGTAGGTCCCGCGCTCACTGGTCTTGAGGTTGGCGGCGCTGAGCGGGGCCTGCGCTATGAGCTGCGCCTGCCCCAGGTTGCTGCCGTGCACCAGCAGGCGAATTGGCGTCCAGGCGCTGCCCATCCACCACGAAGGCGGCTCCAGTTTGTCCACCCGCGCCTGCGCGCACAGAGTGCCGATCGCCGGCAGGCCGAGCAGGAGAGTGAGGAACGCAGTTCGCCGCAGCACGTTGAGGATTCTACTAGAGACCGGACGTGCGCGGACACAGGGTGAGGCGTGAGTGCGGCAACGGGCGAATTCGCAGGCCGTCTTTCCGGCCTGCGGCGCGCCCCTACGGCTGCTTCTTCGCAGGGCTCGATGGGCAATCCGCGCCCAGCCACTTCGAGGAGAACGTGGTTTCGACGGTCATCGTCTGGCCGCCCCGCGTCATGCCGAGTTTGGTCTTGCCGCCAATGTGTTCGGAATCGATGACGTCGACATGCCCGGCTCCGCTCGAGGTCATCTGGCCATTCGTGCACTCGATTTTGAACTCCTGACCGCTGGGTGAGGAGCTCACGATCGTGCGCTTGCAGGTCTTGTTGTCCTCATTGGCGCCGTATGCGTTGGCCAGATCCTCTTTAGTGAAACAGCGCTTGGCGACCCGCGTCTGCGGAGCCTGAGCCACGCTGGCTTTCATCCGCTCCTCGAATGCGGCGCGCTGTTCGGGCGTCATCTTCTCCAGCACTTCGGGCGGGATTGGCAACTGGCCGCTGCGCGCGATGGTTACGGTGGTCTCCCACTGGCCCGGTTTGACGTTCAGGGGCGCGACGTTGTCGGCCGCCCACGCGGCTGCACAAACCGCCAGGCCGGCGCTGAGCAGAACCAAAATTCTCATAGTTGATTGCATTCTTCGTCCTCCGTGAAGCTCGCTGCCGGCTCGTTAAAACTCGAGCGGCTTATTCACGCTGCGGTCAGAATCGCACACCTGCCGGCCTGCTGTAAACAGCCCTCGCCGGGCCGGACGCCGCGGGCTCCGGCAACGCCGCGCTACGGCCCGTTTGCGGCTCATTTCCGCGTTCTGTCAGACTGGAGTTGGATGACTCTTCGCAGGGCGCTCGCAACGGCACTGATGGGGGCCGGACTCTTGGCGGGCGGCACGCTGCGGGCCCAGGCTCCGCTGGCTTCGAACGAGGTTCTGCACTACAACGCCGAGTGGCGCTTCGTCAGCGCCGGGGAGATTGAACTGCGTAGCACGGGTCTGATCCAGACCCATATGACACTGACCAGCGCAGGCCTGGTCTCACGGCTGTTTCGCGTGGACGACGACTATGCCGTGACGCGCGACGAGCAGGGCTGCAGCCAGACGCTCGACTTCAAAGTGCGCGAAGGACGCCGCAGCCGCGATATCCATTCCACTTTCGACAAGCAGAAGCGCAAGGCGACCTATCTGGAGCGCGACGCGGCCCGCGACGCGATCATCGCGCAGAAGGAGACCGACATTCCAGGCTGCGTGATGGACTTCACCGGCGCGCTCAACTCGCTCCGCACCGGGCACCCGGCGCCCGGAACGTCGTGGGAAATTCCGATCTCCGACGGGAAGAAGACGGCCAGCATTCGCGTGGAAGCGCAGGGCAAAGAGACCGTCCGGACCCCGCTCGGACAATTCCCATCCACGATGTACGAGGCCTTCGTGTTCAGCGGCGCGTACTACGGGCGCAAGGGGCGCCTGTTTGTGTGGATCACCGACGACGAGCGGCGGCTGCCGATCCAGCTCAAGATCCAGTTGCCGTTCTACGTCGGCACGATCACGCTGCAACTGGAGAAGGTGGAGCGGAATTGAGGGCGCGGACGGAAGCGGGGAAAGGAACTGAGATGAGGAGTGGTCCCATGGCGAGTTGGTGGAAGGTTGTGCTGCTGCCGCTGCTGGCGCTGCCGGGCGCGTTCGCGCAGGCGCCGCCGGATGGCGCCCATTTGAACGACGCTCAGGTGCTGAAGATGTACGAGCGCACGCTGCAGTTGATGGAGTCCGGCGGCGTGTTCGTGCCCGACCTGACGCGCGCGGGCAGGCCGATCCTAGAGACCTCGCGTCTGACGCTGGACAGCCTGAAGTTCATGGGCTTCCGCAATCCGCCGCTGGAGTATCGCTGGCTGGCGTCGCTGCGCGCGTTCCTGCTGCTGGCCGACGCGCTGCCAAAGCCGGTACCGTTCCCGGAGGAGTCGCGCAAGCAACTGGCCGAACTGCGCGAGATCCTGCACACCACCGAGGAGTACTTCCAGACGCAGCTCGAGCAGGTGCAGAGCGATCTGCGGGATCCCGACCGCGACGAGATCAAGCGCTACGCTGACGACAACCTCAAGCTCGCGCCGCCGCGCGCCGGCTCGCCGCGCGTGGTGTTCCTGGGCGACTCGATTACCGACGCCTGGCGGCTGAACGAGTACTTCCCGGGCAAGGACTTCATCAACCGCGGAATCAGCGGGCAGATCACCGGCCAGATGCTGGGCCGCTTTCTGACGGATGTCATCTCGCTGCGCCCGGCGGCGGTGCTGATCCTTGCCGGCACGAACGACATCGCGCGCGGCGTGGATATCGTGACCGCGACCAACGACCTGACGATGATGGCCGACCTGGCCGACCACTACCACATCAAGGTGATCCTGGCCTCGGCGCTGCCGGTGCACGACTACAACATGGCGTTGAGCCCGGCCTACGAGCGGACCAAGAAGCGCTCGCCGCAGGTGATCCGGGCGCTGAACGACTGGATCATGGCGTTCTCGCAGAAGCGCGGCTACGTGTTCCTGAACTACTACCAGCCGATGCTCGATGTGCGGCTGATGCTGACCAAGGAGTACTCGGACGACGGGCTGCACCCCAACCCGGCGGGCTACCGCGTAATGGCCCCGCTGGCTCTGGCGGCCATCGAAAAGGCCGTCGGGCCCGGCGTTTCGGCACAACCCCAGAAGCGCCGGCTGCGTCTATTCTGATGTCATGAGAGTTCTTCTCCTCGCTCTCGTCCTCGCCTCGCTGGCCGTCGGCCAGATGACGATGACCGTCGCGCAACTGCAGCAGTTCATCCACACTTCGGCCAGGAATAAGTACCCCGACAAGCAGGTCGTGGTGTACCTGAAGAAGTACAAGCTCACCGAGCAGCTCACCGACCACGATCTGATGGCGATGATCTCCGAAGCCGCGGGGCCGCAGACCGCCGACGCGCTCAAGCAGATGCAGCACGACTCCCGCAATCTGCCTCTGCCCGCCGGAGCGGCGACCGACGGAGTGGCAGTGCCCGCCGAAGCGGCCAAGCCGGCGCAAGAGGTGAAGCCGGTGCCGCGGCCCGCGCCGCCGGTGAAGGACCAGGAGCGCATCATCGAGGAAGCGCGCGAGGTCGCGCTGTCTTATACCAAGAAGCTGCCGGACTTCATCTGTCTGCAGTACACGCGCCGGCTTTACGACCGGAACGGCAGCGGCGATTTCCATCAGTACAGCGCACTGGCCGAGCGTCTGAGTTACTTCGAGCAGAAGGAGGAGTACAAGTTCATCTCGGAGAACGGGGATTCGGCGAAGACTCCCAAGAACCGCGAGAGTCTGGGCGGGGCGATTTCAAGTGGGGAGTTCGGTTCGATGCTGAGGGAGATCTTCGAGCCGCAGACCGAGGCCGAGTTCCACTTTGAGCGCTGGGGCAAGTTGGACGGGCGAATCTGCTATGTGTACAACTACCACGTGACGAGGTCGAATTCGAGGTGGACGATCGACTACGAGCACGGAGCGCAGACCTACCGGCCGGCCTACTCCGGGCTGATCTACATCGACAAAGACGCGCCGGTGGTGATCAAGGTGACGCTGGTGGCGGAGGGCATTCCGGCGACCTTCCCGATCCAGGAGGCGCAGTCCTGGCTACAGTACGACTACCAGGAGATCTCCGGCCAGCAGTTCCTGTTGCCGTTGAAGTCGGAGATGACCATGCGCGACAGCAAGGTGGTCAGCAAGAACGAGGTCGAGTTCCGCAACTACCGCAAGTACAGCGCCGACGCGGTGATCAAGTTCGACACCGAGGCGGTGGCGCAGAGCGCGACGCCGGCCGACGCGCGAACCCCGACCAGCGTGTCGCAACTGAAGCAGTTCATCCACTCCTCGATCGAGAAGAAGGTCGCGGACAAGCAGGTGGTCCAGCACCTGCAGCAGTGCAAGCTGACCGAGCGGCTGAGCGATCCGGACCTGATGGAGCTGATCAACGACGGCGCGGGACAGGAGACGATTGAGACGCTGAAGCAGATGCAGGAGCAGTCGATGAGCCTGTCTCTGCCGGCGCACTCGGCCAAATAGGCGGCTCCCCCGGCGCCGCCCAAGTCGTAGCCCTGGGCCGCTACGACGCCGGTTCGGCCGCGCCACCGTCGCCGGGCAAGCCGGTCAAACACAAATCTGGAGGAACAAAGCCAATTGTTGAGTTTATCTTGTAGAATGATATGCTTACATTGGCTATCTTTCGGTCTTTTCGAGCAAAATGCGTGGTTGTCAAAGATCGATGCCGGCGCGCCGGAGAGGCGGCCTGGCACTTTGATCATACGCCCGGGTGTCAAGTGCACCGCGAGGGCGCCGGCGACAGATGAACGGTGGAAAGAAGCGCCCTCAGGGGCACTGCGGGGAGCGGCGCAATCGGGTGGGGCAGGGCAATCGCGGTCTAGCCCGAAATAGCTAGCGAGGTTGGAAGCGGGATTTGACGAGCTGGGACAAGACGGGTGTCAGCGAGATGAGGATGATCAGGATCAGGACCTTCTCGAAATGCGCGCGGACCAGCGGCACGTTGCCCAGGGTATAGCCGAGCAGGGTCATCGAGAAGACCCAGCCGACGCTGCCGATGACGTTGAAGGAGAAGAAGCGGACATAGCCCATGCGGGCGACGCCGGCGACGAAGGCGGCGTAGGTGCGCACGATGGGCATGAACTGGGCGTAGATGAGGATCTTGCCGCCGTGGCGGGCGTAGAATTGCTGGGTTTGTTCGAGGTGCTGGCGGCGGAAGATTCTGGAATCGGGGTTCTTGAAGAGGCGCACGCCGACGAAACGGCCGAGGGTATAGCCGGAGGCATTGCCGCACAGGGCGGCGAGCATCAGGGCGGGCACGATGGCGTAGATGTTGAGGCGGCCGGCGCCGGTGACGACGCCGACGGTAAACAGCAACGAATCGCCGGGCAGGAAGAAGCCGACGAGCAGGCCGGTTTCCGAGAAAACGATGCCGCACAACAGCAGGTAGCCCCACCAGCCGGTAAAGACGGTGGAGAGCAGATGGATGAGTCGTTCGGGATCGGTGAGCGACTTCAGGAAGTCGAGCAGTGCCGCCAGCATCGACTAGCTGCCGAAGCTGGAAAGCAGCCGCTTCATGTTGTCAGCGTGAATTCGGATAGTCTTGTCTTTGGTCAGGGCCTCGACGATGCCTTCTATGAAAAGATCGCGGCGGTCGTTGGCGATGCGGCCCTTGACTGCGTTCATGAGCTGCTCGCGCTGGGCCGGTAATTGGGACATGTCGGGCTCGAGCTTCTCAATCACCTTGACGAAGAAGGTTCCCTCGGGAAGATTGAACGGGCCGGCGGACTCGCCCGGCTGTTTGGAGAACGCGGCTTCGATCTGGCGCGCGGCGCCGAGACCTTCGGCGGCGCCTTCACGGCCGAAGGGCGTGGCGGTGGACTTGAGTTCCGCGCCGACGCTCTTGGCCAGCGCGGCGAAGTCCTGGCCGGCCTTGAGCTGTTTTTGAATCGCCAGCGCCTTGTCGCCGATCAGGCGGCGGGTCTTCTCCTCGATCACGGCTTGTCTCACGCGATCCTGCACTTCGGAAAGCTCGGCCTGCCGGAAGGGGTAAACGTTCAGGACCTGGACTACCGCCAACTGCGTGGGCGTGAGCGAGAACGGGGGCGTGACGGCGCCTTTGGGCAATCCGGTGAGGGCGTCGTTGAAGGCGGCGTTACGGCCGACTTCAGGGAAGTTATCGTTAGGGCCGGCGTGGTCGGCGCGCAGGGCCTTGATGCCGTTGGCGGCGGCGAGCGTTTCTGCTTCGGCGGCGGAGCGGCCGAGGGCGGCGTGGAGCTGATCGCCGAGCGCCTGCATTGTGTCGACGACACGCGCGCCGGTCAATTCCTTCTGGAGGTCGCCGCGGACCTCTTCGAAAGTGCGCAGGTGCGCGGCTTCCTTCTGCTCAACCCGCAGGATGTGGAAGCCATAGGTGGTGGTGATGACGTCGCTGGTCTGCCCCGGCTTGAGGCTGAAGGCGGCTTTTTCGAATTCCGGCACGGTCTGGCCACGGGTAATCCAGCCGATGTCGCCGCCCTTGACGGCCGAACCAGTGTCTTCGGAGTTCTTGCGGGCGAGCGCGGCGAAATCGGCTCCGCTCTTGACCTGTTTCAGCAGGTCGTCCATGCGCTTGCGGAGGGCCGGAAGTTCCTTGTCCGGTTTGCCGGTAGTCTTGATCAGAATGTGGAGCACGTGCACCCGCTCGGGGATGCGGAAGCGATCGCGCTGCTCGTCATAGGCACGCCGCAGATCGCGTTCCGGCACTTCGGTGGCGGTGGCGACTTTGGCCTGATCGATAACGAAATAGAGCAGGTCGCGTGTTTCGGGCAGCATGAACGCCGAGTGGAACTGCTTGAGATAGGCTTGCAGTTCTGCCTGCGAAACGGCAACCTGGCCCTTAAACTTATCGGGCGTGAGGCTGAAGTAGGAGATGCGGATCTTCTCGTTGCGCTGGCGGAACTCCTCTTCTATCTGAGCGGGTGAGACGACCATGCCTTCGAGGGCCACGCCCTCGAGGCGTTGGGCGAGGATGAGGTTGCGCAAATCGCTCTCGAACTCGGGGATCGTCTTATTGATCTGCTGAAGGTAGGAGGCATAGACAGCGGTGCCGGCGAATTTGCCGCCCTCGAAGAGCTGGGGCAGTTGGCCCTGGATCTCGACGGCGAGTTGATCTTCGCTGACGCGCATGCCGAGGCGGCCGGCCTCATAGGCGGTGGCGCGCTCGGCGATCAACTGGTTCACCAGGCGGGGGGCATAGATTGCCTCCAAGCCGCGCGGGAGGACACCGGAGCGCGAGGCCTGCGCGAGGAGCTGGCGCACCTGGACGGAGGTGACGACTTCGTCGCCGATTTCAGCGATGACGGACTGGTCGACGTTGCCGCCGCGGCTGAGGCCGCCATAGCTCGGAACGAGCGTGACCACCATCGAAAGGGCTACAAGACCCAGAAGAATGCCGAGCAGCCAGCGCACATTCTTCTCTCGGCTGCGGAAAAGGTCAAACATGGAAGGGACAACTCCTGAGGCCTACTCAGCCTGCGTTTTCCATCAATCTCCTGCCGTGGCGCGGGATCATCCCGGGCCTGAGCCGGCCATCGACCGGAACGCTCGCGAGAGCCGTGGCGGCGACGGGCCCGGTTGGCAGGGGCGTCAAACTTCCTATTATACGAGGCCGGAGGGTCAGAGTCCCAATCCGCACTCCTGGTGGACCGCGCGAACGGCTTTTTCCAGGCCCGATCGGCGGACCACGATGGCGATGGTGAGCTCGCTGGAGCCCTGGGCGATGGCGATGATATTGACCATTTCCGCCGAAATGGCAGTGAAGATGCGGCCGGCTAATCCGGCCATGCCCTTCATGCCTTCGCCGACGATGGCCAGCAGGCCGACGTCGAGATCGACGTCGATGGGATGCAGGTAGCCGTGGGCCAGTTCGAGGGCGAAGGTCTCCTCGAGTTGTTCGATGACGGCGGGCAGCTCGGACTGGCGGATCAGAAAGCAGAAATTCTGACGGTAGCTGGAACTGGTGAGGGCGAGCAGTTCGGCGTTGGAGGCGGCCATGGCCTCGATGGAGCGCGCCATGACCTTGGCGCCATTGAGCGCGGCGCTGGCGGGCTCGAGCGAGACCAGGGCGACGCTGCTCATGGAAGTGACGGCGCAGGGCCCCTGGCGCGGGCGGCTGGTTTCGGGGACGATGCGGGTACCGGGCAGCGAGGGCGCGAAACTGTTCTTGCTCCAGACCGGGATGCGTTTTTCCATCAAAGGCGCGAGCGTGCGGGGATGGAGCACTTTGGCGCCGTTGTAGGCTAGTTCGGCGGCCTCGGGGTAGGTGACTTCGGCGAGCACGCGGGCATTGGGCACGAGGCGCGGATCGGCGCTCATGATGCCGTCGACGTCGGTCCAGATCCACAGTTCGGCGGCGTCCAGCACGGAGGCCAGGATCGAGGCGGAAAAATCGGAGCCGCCGCGGCCGAGCGTGGTGGCGCGGCCGTCGAGGGTGGCGCCGTTGAAGCCGGTCATGACGGGCAGGCGCCCGGCGGCGAGGGCCGGCAGGAGGAGCGCGGCGGCCTTTTCCTGGGTCTGCGGGAGCAGCGGCGAGGCGTTGCCGAAGGCCGAGTCGGTGACGATGACATCGCGCGCGTTGACGGCGAAGGCGTCGACCTTCTGCGATTGGAGCCAGGCGACGATCAACTGGGCCGAGAGGCGTTCACCGACGGCGATGGCCTCGTCGACGGAGCGCGGAGGACGCTCACCGAGCATAAGCATGCCGCGCGCGATGCGGGAAAACTCGCCCAGGATCTGGTCCAGCGCGGTACGCGTGTGGTCGCGGATGGCGCCGCTCAGCAGTTCGTCGCAGGTCGAGTAATGACGTTCGGCGAGAGCGCGCAGTTTTTCTTCCACGCCGGCCGCGTCGCCGGCCTCGGCGCGGCGCAGAGTCTCCAGCAGGAGATCGGTGACCTTGGCCATGGCCGAGACCACCGCGGCCACCGGACGGACGCGGAACTGGTCCGCGCACAACGAGGCGGCGGCGCGGATGCGGGCGGCGTTGCCCATGCTGGTGCCGCCGAACTTCATCACGAGCAGGTTATTCAACGATCGATCTCCTTCCCGTTGCTGGTGCGCTCGCGAACGATGCGCAGGAGCGCTTCCTCGACCTGGTCGGGCGTGCGGCCGGTGGAATCGAGGTAGACCGCGTCCGGCGCTTGCAACAGTGGCGCTTCGGCACGGGTACGGTCGCGGTGGTCACGCTCCATCATCTCGCGCTCGACATCGACGGGATCGGCCTCGAAGCCCTTCTGACGCAACTCAGCCAGCCGGCGGGCGGAACGCTCGGCGGGGTCGGCATCGAGAAAAACCTTGACCTGCGCGGCGGGGAAGACGACGCTGCCGATGTCGCGCCCTTCCATGACGACGGAGTGAGATTCGCCCATCCGGCGCTGCAGCACGACCATGGCCCTGCGCACGCCCGGCACGGCCGAGACCTTCGAGGCGGCCTGGGATACGGCGGGTTCGCGGATCGCTTCGGTGACGTCTTCGCCGTTGAGGAAAACGCGACCCTCGGGCGTGAGGTCGATCTCCGAGGCGACGGCGAGCTGTTCCAGCTTCAAGGGCTCGTCCAAAGAAATATCGCGCCGCAGAGCGGACAATGCTACGACGCGGTACATGGCGCCGGTGTCGATGTAAAGGAAGCCTAGGCGGGCGGCGATGCGCCGCGCGAGGGTGCTCTTGCCCGCGCCGGCCGGTCCGTCAATGGCTACGATAATCCGCTTGGACAAAGCTCACCGCCGGTCTAGCGCGCTGGGGCCGCGGCCCAGTCGTTGCGATACACTTTGCCGCCCTTCATGACGAAGCGGACGCGCTCCAGCGCGCCCGTGTCCTTGAGCGGATCGCTTTCCACGGCGATCAGGTCGGCGAGGTAGGCCGGGGCGATGCGGCCCAGCCGGCCTTTGAAGCCCAGCAGTTCAGCGGCCTCGGTGGTGGCGGCGCGCAGTGCATCGGCGGACGTCATGCCGTATTCGACCATCAGGGGAAACTGTTTCCAGTTATCGCCGTGCGGATAGACGCCGCCGTCGGTGCCGAACGCCATGCGGACGCCGGCGGCCCAGGCGCGCCGGAAGTTCTGGCGCTGCAGTTTGCCGATCTGCCTTTCCTTCTCCATCATTTCGGGCAGCA
>Ga0187851_10002083_pt1 | contig 18155 bp, 14 predicted proteins | sample June2016WEW_6_10_FD_132997 | JGI IMG/M metagenome (GOLD analysis project Ga0187851, IMG submission 132997) | Peatland microbial communities from SPRUCE experiment site at the Marcell Experimental Forest, Minnesota, USA - June2016WEW_6_10 | ecosystem: Environmental > Terrestrial > Soil >...
GCATCAGTTGAAGTGTTACCCACCATATGGATATTATCTTTATTAATTCCCTCGCGTATTAAATTGTTAAATGCTGTTAAATCAGGGGTAAATAAATAGTCAGAACAATGATCAATTAAAATACGGTTTATTTCTTCTGGCATTCTCCTATCAAATGATCTACACCCTGCCTCAATGTGTGCTATTTTAATTTGGAGTTTTGAAGCTGTAAGAGCACCGGCCAGTGTGGAATTTGTATCACCTTGCACCACAACCAATTCCGGTTTCTCTTTTAAAAGTACTTCTTCTATATTTCTCATCATGTCCCCAGTTTGACTGGCAGGAGTATTAGAAATGATATTAAATGTGTAGTCACATTTTCTAAGTTTCAATTCTTCAAAAAAAATTTTATCCATGCAATATGAATAATGTTGTCCTGTATGAACTATCTTATGGTTGAATTCCTTATCAAAAATCGGCATTAAAGGAGAAAGTTTGATTATCTCCGGTCTGGTTCCAATAATTGTTATAATTTTCATCTTATCCTGAATATTATTGGAAAAGAATATATAATAAGTCTTTCCCATCCATTATTATGAAAATATCTGTGATTATCCCCATGTACAATGAAGAAGACAATGTTATACGGACATTAACTGATGTTGAAAATGTCTTAAATAAATATGAGGATCATGAAATTATTGTAGTTGATGATGGTAGCTATGATGATACTTATAAATTGGCTGAGAAATTTGAATCAAATAATTCTAACTTCCATATTTTAAAGCATTTAGTTAACATGGGGATGGGCAGAGCATTACGTACCGGTTTTGAAAATACAACTGGTGATATTGTGGTTACTATAGATGCAGATTTAAGTTATAACGCTAGCCAGATTCCCAAACTTGCTGATGAACTTATAAATAATGAAACAATTGATATTGTAGTTGGTTCACCTTATATGGAGGGTGGAGAAGTTAATAATGTTCCTATAATGAGGTTAATTATAAGTAAAATTGCAAATAAATTCGCTGGATATGCAATGTCTGAAAACTTAAGCACAGTAACGGCAGTGTTACGTGCTTATAGGAGAGATGTTTTAGATTCCCTTGAATTAGAATCAAACGGGACTGAAATCAATTTAGAGATTTTATCTAAAGCAAGTGCCACCAAGTACCGAATAAAAGAAGTTCCAGCAGTTTTAGAAGGACGAAAATTGGGTAATTCTAAACTTAAATTCAGATCCAAAACTATTTCACATTTACTATTCTCATTCTATGAAAAACCAATGATATTGTTTGGTTTCATTGGACTTATATTATGTTTAGTTGGATTAATTAGTGCTATATACTTATTTTATGAATATTTAATTGGAACTCTGGATCCTACTCGGCCTTTAATGATTTTCATGATTTTAACTATTATTTCAGGAATACAAATACTTATTTTTGGATTTGTTGCCACCCAAATAAGTCTTCTTAAACGTGAAATATATGTTATACAGAAGGAAAATAAGATAATCAAAAAGAATATGAAGTAATAATAATATCAAGTGATTTCATGAATAATTCAAGGGTTGCAATAATTATATTGAATTGGAATGGATGGAAAGACACCATCGAATGCCTTGAATCCTTATATCAAATAAATTATTATAATTTTGATGTTATTGTTGTTGACAATGATTCACACGACGAATCATTAGAGAAAATAAGGAATTATGCTTCAGGTAAAATTGATGTTAAATCAGATTTTTTTGAGTACAATCCTAGTATTAAACCCATCAAAATCTTAGAGTACACTAAAAAAGAGTCTGAACACTTAAAAGATGAAACAAAATTTTTAAATTTGCCATCAAAAAAATTATTTTTAATCAAAAACTATGCAAATTATGGTTTTGCAGAAGGAAACAATATTGGAATTAGATTCGTAGTTAATACTTTAAATACTAACTATATATTACTCTTAAATAATGATACTGTTGTAGATCAAGATTTTTTGAAAGAAATGGTTAATATTGGAGAAAGTAGTACGGATATAGGGATTATAGGACCAAAAATTTATTATTATGATGAAAAGAATATCATATGGTGTATTGGGGGGAAAATCGACTGGAAATTTGCCAGAGGATTACAAATAGGAATTAATGAAGTTGATAATGGTCAATACAATGAAATTAAAGAATTTGAATATGTAAGTGGATCAGCATTCCTCATTAAAAGAGAGGTTGTTGATAGAATAGGTTTGATGGATAAGCAATTTTTTTTATATTTTGAAGAATCAGATTGGGCATTAAGAGCATCTCAAAAAGAATATAGAATTGTTTATGCCCCTAAAGCAGAGGTTTGGCATAGGGTTTCTAAATCTGGGGGTGGAATCACCAAACCTTTAGGATTATATTATATTACTCGAAACCGCTGGCTATTCATGAAAAAATGGGCTAACATAAAAGATTATTCAATTTTTGTGATCTATCAAATTGTTGGTGCTTTTATATTTCCATTAATTTTAAGCATTTATTATCGAAATTGGAAACTGTTTATGGCATATTATTCCGGCTTGAAAGCAGGCGTATTATCTAAATAAAATGACAAATATTTAAATGTTTATGTGTATTTGTGATGTTAAATCTGATTGTAAATTACTGAAGATAAATGATTATGACTATATAAGAAATTTGTAAACCCATGATATACTCTATGTTATGAATGTATTCAAACATTAATCAAAATTGATTATATAAATAACTCGATTAATTTTCATATCATCAATTAATCTATATGTATTAATATTAAAAAAGAACAGTGAACTCATCTTTTAGATTAAAAAATTAATTATATGTTTAATTCCTTCAATTTTTTATTTTTCTAAAATTTTCTTCAAATTATCAAAATTATATTCATTAATGACATCGATTATTTTTCGATTAATTGTATAACAATTTTATATTATTTTTTATTATGATTGAATATTAAATTAATTTTTTTATAAAAATATGCCTAAATTCTACGTTTCAAGAAATAACTAGTAGAAATTTTTCATTTATGAATTTGATTCTTTACTAACGTTTTCGAGTGAATTTTTTATAGAATTAAAATCTTTAATATTGGGGTTCAAAAATGGGATTAAATAATAAAAATCATTAAATTTTATTGGATCTAATTTTATATAATTTTTTTCCAAAACAAAATTATAAAAAGGTTGATCGTAGGATCCAACGACAATATCAGATGGATTACCATATGTAGCCAATATCACAAGCTCTGGATTCTTTGTTTCCACATATGTAATAGGTGCAGCTCCATGTTCTGCAATAAATTTGTCATTCAAGCCATCCATATCTAACTGATTCCATCTAGAAAAATAAGTTATCGCACCCGCATCCGATGATGCAACAGTATAATCATCCTTTGAAAATTGAGTAAGAGCTTTGCCTAAAGCTATATTTGCTTGGTTTAAACTATTTCCATAATCATGTGCATTGTTAAGATCTGTTAAAAAAGAAGAGTCGGGAATTAACAATAATAAGACTATAAATGAATATAGTATCATTCGTGTAGTATTTTTTAATAATTTTTTATTTACGTTATTATTTATTTCATTGAGTATTATGCTTATTGCTATTCCAAAAGCAATATAGAGTAATACGAATGAAGGATAAAAAAATCTCTGACCATAATTCATAATCAATTCAGTGAACATATACACAATATCAGCCAATATAACAGCCAAAATCAATGTAAATAAAAAATATTTATAATTTTGCTTTATATTCTGAGATTCAGTTCTTTGATACCTAGTAAATAAGGAAATTAATATAATTAACATGAATGATGCGATGTACGTTAAGGCAAATAATAACTCAGATATGGTTGAAAAACTATTTCCATGAATTGTTTTTACTAAAAAAGAGAGTGGTAATAGCTCATGAAAATAAGAAAAAGTAAAAATCATGTATATCAATATTGGGAGTAAATATAAGATTAGAACTGGTAATAATGAATTTATCTTAATTGATTTATTATTACGATAGAATACATAAATTATTGATAATATCAACCCTAAAGATATTAGTATTCCTTCCGGTCTTAATAAGCTTAATAATAATGCTAGGAAAGCAAATAACCAAATGAACTTTGAATTAGGAGACAATATTGTTTTCCATGCGACATATACAACTCCTAATAGTAAAAATGCGTATGTCATAGTTTCTAACCCTGAAACGGTGTGAATTGCAGTTAATGGATTAATAAGGAAAAAGATGGTGCTTACACTAAATGTAATATACCTATTTTCTTGATTTTCAAAGATATCATTTGATATAAACCAAAATAGAATTATAATCCCTACAACAGAGAACAAACTGATTAATTTTGTTGAAATAACAGGATCTAATTTTAGGAGGAATAAACAGGCAATTATCAAAACCCACAAAAAATTAGTATAGCCCTCTGTTGGAGGCTGCCCAATATTCCATACTAATCCAAATCCATTTGCTAAATGTAAACCATAATTAAACGATATAAATGCATCATCAACTGTAAAGTTCCAAACGTAAATAAACATTAAACTAAAAATAATAATAGAAACAACAATACCAATAATGTAAAACTTCGGGTTAAACGCCATAAAATTATTAAAAAATTTCCATAATATAAATTTAACGAATTATTTTTGTCCGGATGCATGAAAGGCTTATCAAATGCAGTTTCAAAATGGAAAATGTTGATAATTAAATGAATCTAATCGTTTGCAGAAAGACACATATTGGAATTAAATATTTGATTAATAATTTAAATACAGAAATACCTATATAAAAAAATTAATTAAATTTTTTGTGATCCTATCAAAAATCCTTTTTAACTTTCATAATTTTCAACATTTATTTTGAGAAATTGTAAAAATATTATGGGCTTATTATTCAGCTAAGATATATATTTAAAATAAAAAAAAATATTTTTGAATTTTAAAAGTGTTTCACAAAGAATTTTAATAGCCTTTTATTTTGATATAATTTATCAACTCTTTCTTTGTTAAATATACTTGAAAGTAAATATGCCCCCAATCCTTTAATATAACTTCCTTCGGACATTAAAACTTTAGAAAGATTCTTAGCTCTATCACTATTTCCATTTCTAACACATTCTAAAATATTAGCCATATATGTTGCGTTTCTTCTCTTATTTACCAAAGAGTGTAATTCTGGATATCTTGCTATAATAATTGAGTAAGCAATCAAAGAATCTTCAAGGCCAAATTTCTTAACTTCATCACTTAAAGTGACATTATCACCATGTATCCTGTATCGCCCCAAAATCTCATCTATAAACCCAAGCTTACCTTTCATCAAGACTTCTACGTCAAAAAGGAAATCATTACGAAATTTTAAACGTTCATCAAAACTAATTTCAGAAATTTTTTCTGTTCTATACATAACTGATGAAGCAGCATGACAAATAGAAGGATCAAAAAGAGATTCAACTCCTGCTTTACCTATAATCTTTTTAAAACTCATAACTTCACTAAATTTACCTAAAGATTGTTTTGAAGAAAAATTAAAAACATCCATATCATGTACACAGGTAACTACTTCTGGGTTTTTTTTCAGATAATTTACCTGTTTTTCTATTTTATATGGGAACATTTTATCATCCCCAGAAAGTATAGACATATATTCACCATCAACGTGATTTAAAGCTCTGTTCATATTATAAGCTATTCCTTCATTATTTTTTGCTAAAATAGGTTCAATTATTGGATTATTTGAAGCATAATATTCTATTATTTCAGGATTTTTATCACTAGATCCATCATCGGCAATGATAATTTTAGTTATGTTATCATAACTTTGGTTAAGTACACTGTCAATAGAACCCTTTATTAAATTTTCATGATTATATGTTATAATAGCAACGTTAACGGAAGGTTTAGTCATAAATATCGCCATAATTATTCATAATTTCACATATCTTCTCTATTTCTTCTACAATTAACCATTGATTTAAAGGCAAAGATAGTATTTTTTTACTTACATCTTCAGTAATGGGTAGTCTATAATTTAAATTCAAACTAGAATAAGATATTTGTTTATGAACTGGTATAGGATAATGAATCATGCTTTGTACTTCCTTTTTTAATAAATATTCCTTAATTTCGTTTCTTTTTGCTGTACTAATCACATATAGATGATAAACATGATTTGAATATTTTTCTACCGACGGTAATTTATATAAAGAATTATCAAGAAGTTCATTATAGATTTTAGCTAAATTAATCCTTCTTTTATTCCATTTATCCAAATATTCGATTTTCATGTTTAAAATTGCTGCTTGCATTTCATCTAATCTACTATTTAGACCTAAGGAATCATAATGATATTTTTTGGATTGTCCATAATTTTGTAAAATCTTTAAATTTTCATAAGTAGATTCATCGTTTAAAGCAATGAAACCCCCATCACCGTATGCTCCAAGATTTTTAGTTGGATAAAAACTAAAACATCCAATATCACCAATACTACCAACTTTTCTTCCTTTGTATTCAGCACCGTGAGCTTGAGAACAGTCTTCAATTACATATAAGTCATTTTTTTCGGCAATTTTTAAAATAGGATCCATATCGGCAGGATGGCCGTATAAATGAACTGGTAATATAGCACGAGTTTTATCTGTTATATTATCTTCTATTTTCAAAACATCTATACAATAGTTATCAGGATTAATATCTACAAATTTTGGATTAGCACCGTTTCTATAAATAGCATCTACAGTTGATATAAATGTGTGAGATACCGTTATTATTTCATCACCTACACCAATCCCTAACGCTTTAATTGCCATGAAAAGAGCATCAGAACCAGAATTTACTCCTAAACCATAATCTGTACCAACATATTTTGAAAATTTCTCTTCAAAGTTTTGAACTTCTTCTCCAAGGATAAAAATCCCCTTATTAAATACTTCCATCAAACTTTTATTGATTTCATCCTTTAAAGTTGAGTATTCTCTTTTAAAATCAAAAAAAGGTATCATTCTATTCTCCAGTTATCTGTCTCTAAATCTATCATCTTTATATTTTAATATTAGATTATAATACAATAGTTATAAGTTTATATTTATAAATGATTAGATAATATTGGGTGCTAAAACAATGGATAAAAAAAATTACCAAATAATTGACCTACCTAGAGTAACTGATGAAAGGGGCAATCTTACCTTTATTGAAGGTGACGGCCATATTCCGTTTGATATTAAAAGAGTGTATTATCTTTACGATGTTCCTGGTGGTGAAAAAAGGGGAGGACATGCTCATAAAATTTTAAAACAATTTATTATAGCTGCCAATGGTAGTTTTGATGTCATTTTAAATGACGGGAAAAATAAAAAACGTATCCATTTAAACCGTTCTTATTATGGAGTTTATATTCCAACTATGGTATGGCGTGAATTAGACAACTTCTCTTCAGGATCCGTTTGTCTTGTTTTAGCTTCAGAACATTATTTAGAAGATGATTATATTCGAGATTTCAATGAATTTAAAAAATTAACCGATTCAATATGAAAAATAAGATTAACGTTTTATTAACTAGTGTAGGCAGTACAACTGCTATATCAGTAATTAAAGGATTAAATAAACAAACTAAACATGAAATAACTATTTTTGGTACAGACATATTTATTGAAAATGATATTGCAGGATCTAAATTTTGTGATAAATTTTTTAATGTTCCTCCAGCCACCCAAGAAACAGATTATATATCTAAACTATCAGATATCATAAAGAATGAATCAATTGATATATTAATCCCTATAAATGATATTGAACTTGAAATAATCGCAAAAAATAAAAATGCTTTTAAAAACACTTTTGTCTTATTATCTTCATATGAAACTATAATCACTTGTAATGATAAGTTAAAAACTTACGAATTTTTCAATAAATTCAATATACCAACCTTAAAAACTCTATTTTTAGAGGATATAAATAACATTCCTAATATAATATTAAGAAATGAGTTTAAATATCCGTTTATAGTCAAACCTAGGGGAGGGGTGAGTAGTAGAAATGTTTATGAAATAAGAAATTTTGAAGAAAATGTTTTAATCAGAAGATTAAAGGATCCTTTATTACAAGAAAAAGGTTATGGTGAAGAATATACAATTGATATTTTTGGAGACGGAGAACGTTTAATTAGCGCTGTACCAAGAAAAAGAATTGAAACTCGTTCTGGAATATCATACAAAGGAAAAACAGTTAGAAATAAAATATTAATCAAATATTCAGAGATTATCTATAGAAAATTGAAATTTATTGGTCCTGCTAACTTACAATGCTTTGTAAAAGGCGATGATGTAAAATTTTTTGATATTAATCCTAGATTTTCTGGTAGTTTACCTTTAACAATAGAATCTGGGATTAACACACCTTTATTAGCACTGCAAATAGTAAGTGGCCAACAATTAACTCCCATAACAAATTTTAAAATTGTTCAAATGTGTAGATACTGGGATGAAGTTTTTTATGATTAAGAAAATGGATTATGAGTGCAAATAAAACAATTTTTTTGGATCTTGACGAAACCTTAATAGATACATCTGAAAGACACTACAAGGTATACTGCGATATTGTTAAAATTTTAGGATTAGATGATTCTATTAGTAAAGATGAATTTTGGAAATTGAAAAGGAATGGAATGTCCACTATTAAAATTTTAAATGAAAGTGATACTAAAGTTTTAGGAAAATTTTCAAATCTATGGATTGAAAAAATAGAAAAAAAGAGTTATCTCTCCTATGATAAAGTTTTTAGAGATACAGAATATTTTTTGTCCAAATTAAAGGAAGAAAAACTAATTCTTTCGACTATGCGAAATAATAGAGAAAATTTAATTTGGGAAATTAAAAAATTAGGGTTATTTGGATATTTCGATTCAGTTTTGAGTTGTTCACCTTTACATCATAAAGATAAAACTAAACCTATAATTAGTTATAATTTCGACAATTCTATATCAAATAACAATTCAATAATTGTAGGGGATAGTGAAATTGATATTATCACAGGAAAGAAATTGAAAATGACCACCATCGCAGTAAACTACGGTATTCGTTCAAAAAAGTTTTTAAATTCATTAAATCCGGATTATTGTTTAAAAAACATAATTGAAATTAATGATATAATAAAAAGATTATAAATTTTAGAGGACGTCATAAATTATTATTCTTATAATTTAGAAATAAACAATTAGAGATGATTTATAATGAAGATTAACGGGTTAAATATTCTCGTGACGGGCGGTGCGGGGTTTATTGGATCTCATATAGTTGAGAATCTGATAAACCAAGGAGCTAATGTTACGATTTATGATAATTTCTCCACCGGATCAATGAAGAATATTAAACATTTATCAGATAAAGTTAGATTAATTAAAGGTGATATACTAGATTACAAGAAATTAGAAGCATCTTTTGATAACATAGACATCATTTCTCATCAGGCAGCTCAATTAGAGATAACTAAGTGCATATATAATCCTATTGAAGATTTAAAAATAAATACAGAAGGAAGTTTAAATGTTTTTAATGCTGCTGTTAAAAACGATGTGGAAAAGATAATATATGCTTCTTCTGCTTGTATTTATGGACAAGCTAAATATCTTCCTGAAGATGAGAATCATCCACAAGATCCTAATTGGCCTTACGGAGTTAGTAAACTCGCAGTAGAAAAGTATGCACGTATATATCACGAAAATTATGGCATATCTACAATTGGTTTAAGATACAGTATTATTTATGGACCAAGAGAATGGTATGGAAGAGTATTAACAGTTTTTCTTAAAAGAGCTTTAGAAAATAAACCACCAGTAGTTTGGGGTGGAGATCAAATAAGAGACTTTTGTTATGTTACAGATGTTGTTGAATTACATAATATTCTGATAAATAAAGAAGAAATTAAGAATGATGTTTTTAATACATCAACCGGAATAGGTACGAGTATAAATGATTTAGCTATTCTCATAAAAAACATGTTCAATTTATCGGACATTCTATACGAGAATATCGGCGAAGGTGAACTATCTACTGAAATAGAAGGTCGAAAACGTTTACCTTTAGAGTTAAAAGCTATGGTTTTAGATAATTCTAAAGCTAATAAGATTGGATGGGAACCTAAAATTAAATTAATCAATGGAATAAATAAAGAGTATACGTGGTTAAAAAAAAATCACTTCAGATGGAAAACATTATCATATTAAAGTTACTTTTTTTGAAGCTAAATTTACCCCTAAAATAAAATTAGAATTAATTAACGCATTTATACATATTTTTTTTAATCCAAGACTATTATGATTTAACTCCAGATAGTGGTGTCCTTTTTATTTTGAATTTATTTATTCCGAATACTTCTTTCAAACTAAAGTTTCTCCCCGATGAAGTGATCATTAACTTCATCAAAACATATGATACTCCCTTTAGTCAAATGGGGCTTAATAGCCTCTAAACAATCTTTAGTAGGGTTATAGATGTCCTAATCAAAATATGCTAAGGATATTATTGTTTCAGGGTTTCCTTTGAGATATTTTGAAACTTCCTGATAACATCACCTTTTTTTAAATCAAATTTTATAATATGAGTTATTGGACTCATCTTTTGATGTAAATCCATTATATCTTGTAAAAGAATTTCATAATCTTTAGAAACACTGAAATGACCTTTTTTGACGGATTTACCATCTATTTCATCTACATTCGGGAAACCTTTGAAAGTATCAAAACCTACAATTTTTCGGTTATAGTTATAGGTTCATGAATACATCTTAAAGACTGGAAAATAGCTAAATTCCGACCCATCTAACTCCAAATTCCATTATATTACCGTGAACGTCTAATATTTGCTTATAGACTTAATCAAGGTAAATTAAGTGAGTTAGAAAACGTTTAGGCATGTATAAAAACAATTATTTCAATAATTCATCTTCAGTAAATAGGAGTATTTTTTAGATGTTTAACAAAACTTTTTTAATAAATTCATTTCGATTGTTGAAGTAAAAGAAAATTTTGAGTATTTCATAATAATCTCCGATAAATTCTTATAAAAATTCTAAATATAATTGTTTAAAATAAATGATAAAATAAAATAACTATTTTAGTATTTAATTTCATCTCTATATGTTATAATTAATTCTTTAAAAAATTCCAGCTCTTTTTTATTAACTACATTCATTATTAAAATTAAAAGTATATAAGTTAATATAGAAACTCCACTGATAATAATTAAGCTTAAAAATCCTTTGGGATAAACAAGAATTATCATAATCGACATTATAATAGATGCCAATATGCTTTTTGGGATAAAACTGTAATCAAAATTAAATTCAAAAAATTTCCGTGAATATTGTAAGGTAATAATAAATGATACCGAATATGAGAGTAATGTAACAGCTGCTGCAGCAATAATACCGAAATAAGGGACCAATATTATATTTAAAAGACTTATTATGGCGGCAATTGTCCATATGCTACCAATAGCTTTTGTTTTTTTCTCTAAAATTATTAAATTCATAATTATCCCATATATTCCAAATAAAAGGGCACTGAGTGCTATAAATGGTGTGACTAAATAACCATTCAAAGCTATCTCTTGAGTGGTTAATATCATCAATATTGGTTTAGATAATAAAGATATAACAAATACTGTTGGTATAGAAACTAAAAGAAAATATTTTAGTGAATAATTGATAAAATATTTTAATTCTTCAATTTGGCCATTTTCATAATATTTTGGAAGTATTGAAGGCAAAATAACAGCCAATGGAGTAGAAAATAACAGAATAGCCATTCCAATGGTATATCCTGGAGAATAATAGGCAACAAATGTCGTTCCTAACATTATTACAATCACATAACGATCACTAGATTCCACTATCCAATTCGAGAGATTGCTGGGAATAGTGGGTACAGAAAAGTTTAGATATTCTTTTATATTATTAAATTTAGGAATTTTAAAACCTATTTCTGAAAATACAGTTAAAATCATAACGAAAAAAATAATAATTTGAGTGATAAGAAATCCTAATATGATCATTATTATCCCACGTCCAGATATTGCAAAATAAGAAATTAGAAGTAGAGAGAGATAAGTTTGGAAAAGTAGTAACAAAGCATATTTTTTCATTTGCCTAAATGTAATAAAAAAATCAATGAATAAACTATTTAATGAGCCGAAAAACACTGCAATAGCTGTTATTATTACAACAGTCACATTACCATCGAATAAAATTCCCGCTATCTCTTTTGAGAATATAATTAAGATTATTGAAATAATAAAACTCACAAGTAAAATTAATGCAGCCATAGAATAGAAACCTTCTTGAATCTTTTCCCTATTATTTTCAGCAGAAAGAAATCTTAACATTGTGTAGGGAAAACCTAAATTGGCAATACTTGTGATCAAAAAGAAAGTAGTATTTACTTGAATCCATATTCCAAAGTCACTTGCAACCAAATTCTTAGTTAATATTGGAATTAATATTATCGTATTCAATGCAACTAAAAAATTTGTTACTCCAAGTAAACCTATTCTTTTTACAAAGAGTTTATATCTTTCCAAATGGATCACTTTAAAATATTATTATTCAACTTATAATTTATATAAGAATAGAAATTTTCAGAAATTCAACGAGCTATTATTCAAATTCTCATCTTAAATTGTACTATTATTCCTTTCGGCAATTATCAGAAATTGAAATGCTAAAAAGCTAGGCCATAAAACTCCAATCTTATGAAATAGATTAGCAAACCTATCTAGATCTCCTACTGTAATATCAAAATTAGAGATTTTTAATCCGGATTCTGAGAGAAGTTTTTTCGCACTTTTTTCTGTAAAAAATCGAAGATGTCCTTCATCTAGTATTCCATAACTTTGATAGTCGAAATTTCCAGTTAATAAATTAAATCTTATTCTCCAATTTGCAACATTTGGTAAAGAGATTATTATGTGTCCATCTTCTTTGAGAAAATTACTAAATTGATTTAATACTTGTGAAGGGTATTTTAAATGTTCCAAAACATCGGCAAAAATGATGAAATCAAAATAATTTATATATTTATCTTTTAATTCTATTGATTCAACGTCTCCAGTAATTAGTTCTTTACAATATTTTTGAGCTTTTTGTGATGATTTTTCATCTAATTCAATTCCTGTCACTTCACATCCATTTAAGCTCATTTTTTCTGATAAATGGCCATCACCACACCCTATATCAAGAACCTTTTTTTGTTCACCAACAAATTGCACTATTCTTGTATGAACACTAAAAGTATTTTTATTGAAAGTATTGTATTTCGACATATTCCCTCCTCTAAAAATTTATCTTCTTTTCTAGATACACTTAAAATAATTCTTTAAGAATATAATAGGTTTTTAATTAATTTATTTAATAAATTATCAAGACAAACCGTAAATTTTTTTTAATTCAAATTTCGATAATTGTGAGCAGAATTATATTTTTTTGTATATTATCAAGTTTCCAAATTGTTTTATAGGCTTATATGATGTTAAATTAATTTGTTGAACGCAGAAATAGTAATCCGCATTATTATTTACCAAAAAATTATTGAATGCAATGCTATCTTGTGGGCTGAATGTACTATTTTTTATCCCACCAGAGTATATTTGGTTATTCTTAAAGATTGGCATCATTTTTACGTTGGTTTTCAGGGACCATGCGAAATAAGGCCATAAATCGGAGTAAATTATCTTATTTTTATAATTAGGGTCGTATGTTATAAACCATTCACTTATTAAAGTTACTTGTTCATTAGAAATTTTGTTGTTATTGTTTACTTCTTTAATTACTGGTAAAAAAGCTGCGGTTGATAATAGTATCATTAAAGTAAGAATTAAGGTGAGTATGGTAAAAGTTAAATTCTTCTTTTTAAATTTAAATGGTAATCGATTTGAAATTTCACTCAATCCTAGTATTAAAAAGTATGAAATAGCAGGGGCCATTAAAACAAAATATCTATCGGTTTTAATTACATATATGCTGCTGAATATGAAAAAAACCATATACCAAGCAAAAACAAAAATATACGTATCCATATCTTGAATTTTAAATGATTTTGTGAGATTATAAAACAAAAAAATCAAAACAAAGAATACTAGTTCAGTTATAATGTAATTTATTTGACCAAATGTTCCAATAAAAATCAATGTTAAAACAAAGAATATTAATAACTTTATTTTTGAACTAGTCTTTTTGACACTCAATTCATCAAGCAACTTTTTTTTATCAATTGATGTCCTTTTTAATTCAATAAGGAAATAAATAAAAAATCCTGCTAAAATGATAAATAGAATTAAAATACCTTCGAATCCAACATGTATGGGGAATCTATCAATGAAATATAACAGATTTGGATTGTAATAATATTCTAATGAAGGAGAAGAAGAGGTTATGGTTGTGCCAAAAGTAGCTATGAATGGATATATTATGTTGCCGAATTGTTCATAGAAAAATATAAAAACAGGTACAACTACAAGGATAGATCCTAATATCCCGATTAATATATTCTTGAAGTTTCTAATTTTATCTTTATTTATTAAAATATATATCGTTATTGGAAATATTATAAGAGCTGTATTGTATCGTGCTAAAAATGCCATCATAACTAATGGAAATACTAAAATAAAAAACTTTGAATTTTTTTTAACTGCTAAAACTAGGAAATATAATGCCCAAATCGTAAGAGTAACACTTGTAAGGTCTGAAAAACCGGTACCAAGAACGGTTAGGACTGTTGGAAAAGTTGCAAAAAGTAATCCTCCTAAAAAGCTTTCAATATTATTAAAACGCAGTTTTAAAAATAAATAGAATCCTATTACTCCCAATATGAAGGTTAACCCATCTACAATAAAAATTGTTGATGTTGAAACGAATCCTAATCTAAAGAAAAGGGAAATGATGAATGGAAAAAATGGTGGTCTAGTCCAATCATAATAGCCAAATCCATGTCCTGCAAATACCAGAGCATTTGAAAGAAAGTCACATGAATCTGACAGTGGACCTATATCTATTTGAATTAACACCCTGTAATATGTTATTATGCTTATAATTATAATTAATATAATTAATGGGAAGTAATGGCTGAAAAACTTATTTAAATAATCCTTTTTTTTATGTTTGTTATCTGATTTTTTGGGATAATTCAAAACTAGCACCCATCACACTTTGATAAATTTATTTTTTAAACTGATCTTTTATATATGGTAACTTTCCCGAAATATTCAATTGGTATGTATGAACTTAAATTTAACCCGTTTGTAATGGAGAAATAGTATTCTGCATTATTCTTTACTAAGAAATTATTGCTTGCTTCACTATCCGGTGTATAATTATTTAAATTTATGTTTGTTTGATTATTTTGGAATTCAGGCATCATTTGTACATTTGTTTGTAAATCCCATCCTGAATTAGCCCATAAATCTGAGTATATCACTTTAGATTTATAATTAGGATCGTAATTAATTAACCAGTGACTAGCAGAGGCCATATCAATATTTAAATTATTATTTCCTTCATTCACTGTTAATATGGATGGTAGGTAGAATGAAGTTGATATTATAATTATTATAACTAGTATTGGAGCTAAATAGAAGGTTAATTTTCTTTGTTTGATTAATCCTATTTGATTTTCAATTAATACTAATCCTCTTATGAGTAAATATGAAAATGCAGGCATTATTTGCAGGAAATATCTAACATCCTTAATAGAATATACACTATTAAAGATCAAGAAAGTTGCAAACCAAGATATGAATAATAAATCCAGATCATAATTTGGATTAATTTTTAATAATTTGAATGATCCTAAGCATAAAATAAAGAATAATATTTCACTTATAAGGTATGATACTTGACCTAAACTCAAAATAAAAATGGCTGCTGTAATTATAATGATTAAGAGTCTCCATTTATACTCTATCTTTAGAGCCTCTTTTATATGAGTTAAGCTTTTCTTTCCCCTTACTAATCTTATCCAGCTAAGTGTTAATCCTCCTACTATTACTAGAATAATAGTTAAGGCAGCGTTTCCCATGGCAAATGGTAATAGTTTGATATAGAAAAGTAAATCAGTATTATAATCTATATTTTGGGTACTAACTGGCCCAGAGCTGGTGCCATAGAAATTTGTGAATGGATAGAGGGGATTGCCATATTTTAATGTGAAGAATATTAAGAATGGGATGAGAATTAAAAGTGATAATATTATTCCAATAAATATATTTTTATGGTTTTTAATGTTTTTCCAGTCCACGAAAATAATTAAAAATATTGGAAATATGATGAGTGCCTGATTGTATCTAGTTAAAAATGATATCATCGATAGGGGAAAGGAAAGAAGAAAATATCTTGAATCTTTTTTTACAGCTAAAAATGTGAAATATAATGCCCAGATAGTAATGGAAACACTTGGAAGATCGGCAACTCCAGCACCTAAATAAGTTAATATAATGGGGAAAGTAATGTATAATAAGCTGCCGATGAAGCTGTTTAGGGCGTTGAATCGTAATTTTAAGAAGAAATATAATCCAATAACACCTAATACATCAATTATAGCGTCTACATAAAAGATGGGATTTATGGATAATCCTTCAAACCTGAAGATAATTGAAGTTATAAAGGATAAAAATGGAGGTCTTAGAGCGGAGTAGCCGATATTTTTACCAGCAAATAATGCAGCATTTGATAGGAAATCATATGAATCATACATAGGGCCAATATTCAATTGAATCTTTAATCGGAAATAAGCTATAATAATCAAAAATATAATTAATAAAATGAATAATACTGATTCCTGCAAATTATTTTTGATCTTATCCATTATTTTATGAAATTCATACATATAATCACCTTATACATCATCACAAACTTACTAAAGCAATACAATTATTATACAAGTATATTTCAATTAATCTATATAAATTAAATTAATTATGGAACTTAATATTTCGAAATATTTTTAAATCCATATTGAATTTACTTAATACTTTTAGTATAATAATTTAATTAGGAGTGATAAATTAATTTAATCATAAGAAATAGAATTATTTAACACTAAAAAAAAAATTTTAGGTGAGAAATAAATGGATTCCACTATCCCTATTGTAAAGCAATATGTTACTGCTGCTTTGGAGTATTTTAAAACGAAGAATTTTGAATTTTTAGGAATAATGGGTAATAGGATAATGAGTAACCTTTTAATCTGTGGATAGAAGGATTTGATGGTTATAGGTTATATGATTAGAGAAGTATCAGATGAATTTGATTTTATAAGCAGAGAGGATGCTATTAGATTAAATGGTTGTATGGATGCTGGTAAACAATTTATACAGAATATTTTAAATATTATCTCACTTGAGGGAGAATTTAGTCAAATTAGTATTTGGGAGAATTATTATAATTATAAAATGCGTATTGTAGAGTTTATTCCAACAGATGTTGATCTTTCAGTTTATGAGAAGGATCCGGGTTTCACTGGGAAAACCACTAGTTTTCTTATGGAGTTTCTTCTTGAAAATAAGGTTTTATTATTAGAAGATTATAATAATCTTTTAATGGGAATTTTAAATGAGGAGAGTCGTGTGATTAATTTACATGGTTTTGAAAAGAGAGATTTAATTTTTTATATTTTTATTAAAGCTTTCTTAGAGTATTATCGGTATTTGTTAGCTTTCAAGATAGTAAGTAATGTGGAGGGTGATGTTATAAAAAATAGAATATATCCTTTTGTAGATAAAATTACCCACTTACCTACGGAACTTGATGAGTTATATAAAGTGTCTAATGTGATTTTAGGAGATTTAGGTTATCAAACTAGGGTTTTTTATATGGAAAATAAGGATCCTGATTTAATATTAAAAAAATTATAGATTTTGAATAAAAAAAAATATGAATTTTAATTTTTTTTAGAACATATGTAGAATGTTGAAGGGTTTGAGGTAAGTTGCTGATAATAGTATGATGTTAAATAGTAATATAATTATGGATAATAATATTATGGACTCTGTGAATCTGTTGAAGGGTACTTCGAAGTCTCTGCGTCTGGAATCAATGTAGTAATAAGTGAATGGAAATAGTACAATGGTTTGAGGTATCAGAATACTGAAGAATTCAATTAA
>Ga0187851_10002084_pt1 | contig 18154 bp, 15 predicted proteins | sample June2016WEW_6_10_FD_132997 | JGI IMG/M metagenome (GOLD analysis project Ga0187851, IMG submission 132997) | Peatland microbial communities from SPRUCE experiment site at the Marcell Experimental Forest, Minnesota, USA - June2016WEW_6_10 | ecosystem: Environmental > Terrestrial > Soil >...
AATTTCATTGGGGTTGGATTGAGACGTGAGGGGCGCGGCTGGGTTGGAGCACGCCGGAAGGGGGCGGGTCTTGAGGTTTCGTGCGGGGTTAAAGGTCGGAGTGTCCTTGTCCAGGCATCGACTCCTGGTCCGACCATGGACGATCTCGGGGCAAACTGGAAACAAGATCGATGGCTAAAGATAGATTGCCGGGGGGCCGGGACCCGCCGGAGCGGTCCGGAATGGGGAAGCGTGCGTATGAGCCCCGAACCGGTCCGCTCCCTACAGACGGCTCAGGGACTCCGCGGATTCCCTGGCGGCTTGGGAAACGGCCCGGTTTCGCTCGTATCGGCCTGTTAAGCCCATTGGCCGGTTGCAAGGGCGGGCACGTCGAAAATGTGCTGGTTATGAACGATAAAATCCTCATCCCGGAAGCCGTTCTTAGTGTACTATGCCCGGCCGGAACGTCAGCGCCCACCCCTTGCGACGCACAACCCCTGCATTCGACAAACCCCATGGAAGCCCGAGCCCACCCGCCTGAACCCCTGCTTCGCCGGAGGGCCGGCACGCGGGGCAGGATCGGGGGACACGCGGTGGGTGGGCCGAAACGGGAGCATGGGAGGATCCCATGAGCATCAAGGTCTGCATGGTTGGGTGCGGCGGATTTGCCCGCCTTTGCCACGGACCCGCTCAAAGGAAGCTTCGCGACACGGGCGCCGACATTGAGCTCTCCGCGTGCTGCGATGCGAATCTGGAGAACGCCCGGAGCTATTCGGCATCGTTTGGCTATGCGCGCTACTATTCAGACCTTCGCGGGATGCTTTCCATCGAAAAACCAGACGCCGTCGTGGCGGCCGTGCCCCCGGCGATCACCCCGAGGGTGGCGGGCCTCGTCCTCAAGCTCGGGTTTCCACTCCTGCTTGAGAAGCCGCCGGGCCTTTCGCCGGTCGAACTCGAGCAGCTGATCTCGGCCGCCAGGGAGGGCGGGGCCCGCGCCCAGGTTGGATTCAACCGGCGCTACATGCCCGTCGTGCGGCGCGCGATGGCGATCCTGGACGGGGCCCTGGGCGCTGAGCGTGTGGGCCGAATCGACTATGAGATGATCCGCTACGATCGCTGGGATGCCGACTTTTCAACGACGGCCATCCATGCGATTGACGCGGCCCTTTACCTGGCCCGGAGCCCCTTTCGGGCGGCCGAGATCCGCTTCCAGCCCCAGAGAAGCGGGGAGCGGGTGGCGTCCAACGTGGTCATCGATGCGGAATGCGACGCCGGCACCCGCGTGCAGATCAGGATCTTGCCCGTGTCGGCGACCAATTCGGAGTCGGCATGGATTCACGGCGTGGGCCAGTCGGTGGGCCTGAGGATCCCCATGTCCCCGCATTCCCACGGCGACGGTTGCGTGGAACACTGGCGTGCGGACGCACTTTTGGAGGCGTTTTCCGACCGGGAATACGGTCCGGTGGATAGGCTGGGCGTCCTGGCGGAAACCCAGGCGTTCCTGGAGGCCGTGCGATCCGGGGCCCGGTTCAGCCCGGGCCCGGGGGACTGCGTACAGCAGGTGGCGCTCATGGAGGCGGTGAGGCTTGGCCGGACCGGCCCGATCGTATTCGGGGAACGCTGAGCCCGTCCCTCCGAACGATGCATTCCATGATCCGCCTTGTTCCGTCCGCCCGGCTTCACCTGGGAGCCTTCATCCTCGAGGACAAGCCGACGGTCTTTGCGGTGATCGGCGGCTACCTGCTGACCCTCATCGTGGTGGGACTGGTATTCAGGCGTTTCAGCAAGGATACGAGCGACTACTTCCGGGCGGGCGGCAAGGCCACGTGGTGGCTCATCGGAGGAAGCGTCTTCATGCGGGGATTCAGCGCCTGGACGTTCACCGGGGCCGCGGGCGCCGCCTTCCAGGCCGGCTGGAGCCTGCCCCTGATGTTCGGGGCCAACGCGCTCGGTTTTTTTATCGTCGCCGCATTCACCGCCGGTTGGTTCCGCCAGCTCCGGTGCGTGACGTCCGTGGACATCGTCCGCCTCAGGTTCGGCGCCAAGCTCGAGCAATTCTGCGCCTACCTCGGGATCCTGACAGGCCCGATCTATGGAGGCGTCCAACTGTACGGCCTCGCGATCTTCACCTCGATCCTGCTGGGCACCAACATGTACTACACGATCATCCTGCTGGGATTCGTCGTGCTTTTTTATGCGGGGGTCAGCGGGGCCTGGGCGGTCATGGCGGCAGACTTCATCAAGGCGCTTGTGCTCGTCCCGATCACGGTCCTCCTGGCCGTCGTCTGCCTGCATGCCGTAGGGGGCGTGGGCGGATTGATCCATGCAATAGGACGCGCCGGTCTCGCGACCGCCTTTCAGCCCGTCAAGACGGCGGAGGTGCTCGGAACGATGCAGGGTATCAATCCGGGTTGGTTCACGTGGACCTTCTTTTTCGCCTGGTATGGCAATCTGGCGCTCCTCGGCAACGAGCCCTCGAATGCAGGGAGGTATCTGAGCGCAAAGGATGGAACGGGGGCCAGGCGGGCCGCCCTGCTTGCCGGGCTCCTGTTTGTCCTGGGCCTGTTCATCTGGTTCATCCCGCCCATGACGGCCCGCCTCCTGATCGCCGACCAGGTCGCGGCCATGCCGCTCCCGAAGCCCGTGGAAGGGGCTTATGCGGCGATCGCAATCCACTTCCTGCCCGCCGGCCTTGTCGGGCTGGTGCTCGTCGGCATGTGCGCGGCGACCATGAGCGCCCTGGACGTGGGGCTGAACGCGCTGGCGGGAAACATCACCCAGAACGTCTACCCGGCGGCGTGCCGCGTCGCCGGGATTGTCCCTTTTGAGGGGCGCGCTCGCCTGGTGCTCGCCAAGTTTGTCACGCTCTGCTGCGCCGTCGCGGTCATTGGGTGCGCCTCGGCCATGGCCCGTTTCGGCCGAGGGGGGATCTTCAACATTCTGATCGACATCATGGCGACCATCGCCGCGCCCATTGCCGTTCCCCTGGTCCTCGGCCTTTTTGTGCGCCGCGTGCCGTCTGCCGCTCCCTTTGTTTCCATTGCCGCCGGGTTCTGTGTTTCGCTGGCCATCTACCTGTCGCCGTTCGTGCTGGGGACGCAGCCCTGGGTCTTCCAATACCAGGTCGGGGCCGTGGCGGCGGTGAGCCTGGCGAGCTTTTTCCTCGTGAGGGCGCTCGTGGCGCCGAGCGGGGAGGCGCTGGCGCGAGAGAGCGAGTTCTTCTCGAGGCGCGACCGCCCGGTCGACTTTTCCACGGAGATCGGCGAGGCCAACGACGGCCGCCAATTGCGCATCGTCGGGACCTTCGGTCTAGTCCTTGGCCTGGCCGTCCTGCTCCTGCTGATCCCCGAAAGCAGCGCGGGCCACGCGGGAAAGATCGTCGCCGTCGCGCTGTCCACGCTGGGCACGGGCGGCATCATGACGTGGCTCGGTTTTAGGGCGGACAGGGTGACCCGCGCCTTATAGCGCTTGAAGAATCCGCTTTCCATGGAGGTTACCGCAAACAAGGGCTACTCCGACAGGGCGCATCAGTACCGCAGCGCCCTTCTTGGGGACGTCCTGCCGTTCTGGGAAAAGCATTCTCTGGATAATGAGTTCGGGGGCTATTTCACCTGCCTTGACCGCGACGGGACCGTCTATGACACCGACAAGTTCGTATGGCTGCAGGCCCGGCAGGTCTGGACGTTCTCCATGCTCTACAACCAGCTGGAAAGGCGCGACTCGTGGCTCAGGATGGCTCGGAAGGGGGCGGAGTTTCTGGCGCGCCATGGGCGGAACCGCTCCGGCGATTGGTACTTCAGCCTGACCCGGGAGGGACGCCCGCTCGTTCAGCCGTACAACCTCTTTTCCGACTGCTTTGCAGCCATCGCGTTCGGCCAGTATTGCAGGGCGGTCGAGGGCGACAGCGACGCCCGGGCCGTGGCCCGGGATGTGGCGACCCGCACCTACCGGAATATCCTGGCGCGCAGGGAAGCTCCCAAGGGCGAATACGAGAAACGGGTGCCTGGCACGCGCCCGATGGCCTCCTTGGCGCTGCCCATGATCCTGGCCAACGTCACGCAGGAGATGGGGGACCTCCTCGACCCGGACGTGTTCGAGCGCGCCCTAGATGGCTGTTTGGATGAAATCTTCTCGCGCCACCTGGACGCCGAAAGGCGGGTGCTCCACGAGCACGTGACGCCGGCCGGTGGGAGGCTGGATTGCTTCGAGGGGCGCCTGCTCAATCCCGGCCATGGCATCGAGGCCATGTGGTTTGTCATGGATATCGCCGAGCGGCGAAAGGATCCCGCCCTGGCGCGTCGGGCGGTTGATGTGGCCCTCAGCACCCTTGAGCTGGGCTGGGACCGTGCATTTGGGGGAATCTTCTATTTCCTGGATGCCCGGGATCGTCCGCCCCAGCAGCTCGAATGGGATCAGAAACTGTGGTGGGTCCACGTGGAGACGCTGGTTGCGCTCCTGAAGGGGTACCGCCTGACGGGCCTCGAGGCCTGCTGGCAGTGGTTCGAGAAGGTGCATGCGTACACGTGGAGCCATTTCCCGGACCCCGGGTTCGGCGAATGGTACGGCTACCTGAATCGACGCGGGGAGGTGCTCCTGCCGCTCAAGGGCGGAAAATGGAAAGGGTGTTTCCACGTCCCCCGGGGGCTCTATCTGTGCATGAGGGAGCTTGAGAAACTGGGCGAAGGCCGGCCGAAGGGGGGTGCGCCGTGAAGCGCGTGGCGGTGCTGCCGATGGACGATCGTCCGGTGAACTACGACTCCCCGCGCTACCTTTCGCGGGCCGCCGGCATGGAGGTCCTCCTGCCCCCGCGGGGATGGCTCGGCAACCCCTGGCGCCCCAGCCGGCACCGGGACCTGGTTGACTGGCTTTCCAGGACGGCCGCCGAGGCCGATGCGGCGATCGTCGCCATCGATACCCTGGGCTACGGCGGCCTCATTCCCTCGCGCACCTCCTCGGAACCGGCCGAGAGCGTCTTGGGGCGCCTGGGAATAATCCGGCGCCTCAAGGCCGAGCATCCGACGCTGCCCATCCTTGCCTCAAGCGTGGTGATGCGGATCAATCGATCCAACTCCTGCGAGGAGGAAAAACCGTACTGGGCGACCTTTGGCGGCCAGATGTTCCGGCTCTCGTTTCTTGAGCACAAGGCCGAGCTCGGGGAGGCGGATCCCGGGGAGATCGGAGAGCGGGACCGTCTGCGCGCGGAAATCCCCGACGACGTTTACCGGGACTATCGCCGGGGACGCGCCCGCAACCACGCCGTGAACCGGGCCATGCTCGATTGGGTCGCCGAGGGGATATTCGATTATCTGCTTCTGCCGCAGGATGACACGGCCGACTATGGCTGGAATGTTTCCGAGGCGCGCAGCCTTCAGGCGGACATCCGCGACCGCGGCCTGGACGACCGGGCGATCACCTATCCGGGAGCCGACGAAATCGGATGCCTGCTGCTCGCGCGCTACGTGTGCCGCCAGAACGGATTTGGACCGAAGGTCTGGCCGAGGTACTCGTCGGTCGCCGGTCCGACCGTGGTGACCGCCTATGAGGATCGACCCTTCCAGGAGCTCATAAAGGCGCACCTGGCGCCGCTCGGCGGGACCCTGGCCGATTCGCCGAACGACGCCGACCTTCTCCTCTTCGTCAACTCGCCGGTTGAGAAACAGGGCAACGGGGACAGCCAATGGATCGTCCGGCAGGGTGCCGGCTCGATTAGGAAAGGGCTGCCCGCGAAGTTTCAGCCGTGGTTGGACCGGTTCTGCGACGCCGAGGGGTTCCGCGCCACCCGCAGGGAGATCGAATCGCCCGGCCGCAATCCCGAGGCGTTCGTTCAAGCGCTGCTTGGCGCGCTCGCCACCGGCAAACCCGTCGCACTGGCCGATGTGGCCTTCGTCAATGCCTCCGATCTGGTCCTGGGAGACCTGCTTCTGCAGCAACCGGCGGTGACGGGGCTTGCCGGCTACGGCGGGTGGAACACCGCGGGGAACACCCTGGGCACGGTCCTCGCCCAGGCCGTGATCCAGGTCCTTTCGCGCCGCTCGACCCCCACCCCGGATCAACGCGCGGCCCACCTGGAGTTTCTCTTCATGCGCTTTCTGGACGACGATGCGTATCAGGCGCGCGAGCGCACCCGGTGCATGGTCTGCGACCTGCCGTCCCTCGATATTGCCCCGACCATGGAGCGCCTGCCGGAAGACGTGGCCAAGAAGATAGAGGGCCGGGTCAGATCCCAGTTGCAGCTCGCGGCCGCTGCGCTTCGCCGGCTCTTCGTCAGCTCAAGACAGGTCGGGGATGTCCGTGTTGATCATATTCATCTCCCGTGGAATCGCCTATTTGAGGTGGGATTTGACGTGACGGTGAACCTCGATTGAGGTCCGGCCTGCGGCGTGCTCCGCCTTGCCGGAAACTCGAGTCCGCGCTCAGGGCAGGGAGGGACGGCGCCCGATCGGCCCACGCATGAGGTCAGAAGGCACTCCCTGGTCCGTTGGATTGGCCCGCCGCCACGAACCTGGACGGCCCGGCCGGCCTCCCATCCGGTGCCAGGCGCGCCGTCCGGCCGGGGGTTCCCTCCACCGTCACGGCGCAACGCCCATGCGGTCCGCGTTCCCCTCAGCGTCTAGGGCACGTCGCCCCTTCAGGTCGGATGCGATCTGCGACAATCTTGCATCCGTCAGCGGATAGAAGAGCACGAGGGCGACCGACAGGGCGCCGAGCGATGCCGGGATCAGGCTCATCAGCAGCACCAGGCCGTGCAGCGATCGCGGGGTCTGGGCGGTGTTGGCGACAAAGCCCACGCTCTGCATCAGCGCAAGCGCCACCCAGGCGCCGAGCGCCCAGCCCTGCTTCTGGGAAAAGATGGCCGCGGAAAAGATGAGGCCCGTGGCGCGGCGGCCCCGCTTCCATTCCGCATAGTCCGCCGTGTCGGCGTACATGGACCAAAGGAGGGCCACCAGCGGGCCGCTGCTGACGGAGATGAACAGACTGATCCCGTAGATCAGCGGGATCTGGCCGGGTCCAAGAAAATAGAAGGAGGCGGCCGACACGGTCGTAACGAGGAACAGGGCCACGGTCGCCGCCTTTCGGCCGGCAATCCTGGTGAAGAACGGTATCATGATGACGCCGACCAGGGATGCGATCTGGTTGCTGGTGTTGAACACCGAGACAAGGCTTTCCCATCCCCAAGTCTGAGTTCCCGCGGCGGACCTGGGCAGGAACGAGGGCAGGGTCAGCGTTTGCGAGCCGACGTAGTATTTGAAATAGTGCGCGGTCGCGCTGCTCCTGACCGCCCCGGAAAGGATGAACGTAATCGTCGTCGCGAGCACGATGAGCCACGGCCCGTTGGTGACCAGGTCCCCGAGGTCGCGCAGCACCGACGTCTTCTGGGCCCTTGGGGGGCTTACGCGCTCCCGGGTGTTGAAGAACGTGGCGAGGAAGAAGATCACGGCGGCGATGCCGTAGATCACGAACGCCATTTGCCAACCCTTCGCCACGGTCTTGGCGCCCAGCCACCCGCCCACCTTCGCCATGGGCAGCAGCGTTGCCGAAACGACGATTCCCCCGACAAAGGCGCCCACGAGCTGAAACGAGACGAGCGTGGTCCGTTCATTCGGGTTGGGGGTGATGACGCCAAGCAACGCCGTGTAGGGGATGTTGATGGCGGTGTAGATCAGCATGATCGCGTTGTAGGTGACATAGGCCCAGACGAGCTTTCCGGAGGCGCCGAGGTTCGGCACCGTGAAGGTCAGGACGCCCATGGCGGCCAGCGGCATGCAGAACCAGAGGAGGAAAGGCCGGAACTTGCCCCAGCGCGTCCGGGTGCGGTCGGCCAGCATGCCCATGACGGGGTCGAAGAACGCGTCCATTCCCCGGCTCAGGCCAATCATCGTGCCCGCAGCAGCCGCGCCTATGCCGACCACGTCGGTATAGAAGATCGCCAGGTACGACATGAACGCCTGCCAGTAGAGGCAGGAGGCCAGGTTGCCGAAGGCGAACGAGGATTTCTCGCGAAACCCCAATAACTCTGTGCTGGGCTCCCGCGGCGTTTGGATCGGGGTGGCGGGCAATTGGGTCAGGTTGCGGAGGAGGGACCTCCGGGACTACGGGAAGCCCCAGCCTCCGGAGGGACGGTTGAACATTGACTCTGCGCACTCCGCGGCAGCGGTCTCAGGGTGCGGGCTACGTCGGCTTACGCCATCATCTCCCCGATCCCCTTGCAAGCTCGGGCCTCCCGCGGAAAATCCGGATGCGATACCCTGCCCTGCCCCAGGGACCCAGAGGGCGGCGCGCCACCGTCTCCCGGTCATCTGCTAAAGCCCAGGCGCGCGGCAGCCGATGCGGGATCAAAGTCGCTCTTCCTGAACGGATGCGCCTCGGTGCTGAATACGTAATCGGCGGGATTGACGGGACAATCGGGTGCGAAGGATAGGTAGCAGTAGTTTAGCGTCTCAGCGATGAAGAAGGTTTCCATCTCGTCGGCCTTCTTCATCGTCGTCACGTCCTCGATATGGCAGTAAGCCGTGTCGTTTCGGCAGAATTTCTTGATGTCCGCGTAATACTTCGCGATTTCGTCCAAGTAACGGGGGTTCCCCGTCAGGCGCCAGAGATAGAAGGTCGACTCGATGAGTTCAGGATTCAGCTGGTAGTAGGGATTGGTGATCCTGTTCTTGTCGTAATCGTATCCCATGGGAATGAGCCCATGCTGATCCCAAAGGGCATCCCAGCTCGACTGGCTCGCCTCGGCCCTTGGAATGTCGCCGGAGAGCGCAAGCAACCCCGGGAAAAATGCATCCCAGAGAGTCACTTCGGAGCTCACCTTTCGCCCCGTGTACATGTCGACCTTCCCGTACCAGAGAAAAGGGCCTCGGGGCTCCGCTATGTGGCGCTGGATCGCGGCGATGGACGAGTCCCAGACCGCCTTGATCTCAGGGTCTCCAAATAGAAGCCAGGATTTGTATAGGTACCCAAAGTAAGAGTCCGCATAGGCGCCCACCATGCTCTGGGTCATCGTCCATTGCCCCGTCTCAACATTCAGGTCCCGCCCCAGGAGCCCCACCGACGAGCGGAGGGCGTTGATCTCCAGGGAAGCCCGCTTTGCGGCCTGGTAGTACCGGGGTTCGCCGGTGTAGTAGCTAAGCAAGCCGAACTCGAAGAGATACGAGCCCGCCTCCGCCACGTTGACCGTGGCATCCCGCCTCGCCCCGGTCGCGAGGTTCACAAACTTGTACGGGAGCCCGGTTGGCGTCCTGAAAGCCGGCAGGAGCCTGTCCGCAAAATCACGCGCCTTTGCCAGCACCGCTTTGTTCCCGGTCATCTCGTAGATGCAGAGAAGCCCGCCCAGGATTCGGATGTTCACCTCGAAGACCTTTACGTAGTCGTCCTTTTGGAATGAAAGCTCGTTCACAACAAACGCCTCGATGCGCGCAGCCTCGGCGTCGAAGCCCATGACCTTGAGCGTGCTGTAGCCGTCGATCGGCGCGATGCTGATAGACTCGCCGTACCAGTCCTTGTAGCCGCGAGAGATAGGAAGCAGCTCGTCGTGGGGCCACGCATACTTGACGTAGGCCTTCCACGTTCGGAGAGTTTCGGCCTTCACGTCGGCGGCGAGAGCGGGGGCGTCGACGGCACGGGCCGGCGCTCCCGATAGGAGAATGGCCGCGCACATCACGGATGCGCGAACCGGAAGGCTCAAGAGGCAGTTTGGGATGATCGACATGGGTTGAGCCTGACTAGGATATGTAAGACCGCTCGCAAAGAGATAACCACCCTTTCAATGGCCTGCGCACAAAATGCGATTTTCATGGGTAGCGTCTGTTGGTTGAATCCACCCTAGGACCCTGGACGGGCCGTACAAGAGCCCAACATGCACTGACGAGGCCCGGCCCGGTGCAACGTTAAGTGTCGGGAATACATGTGGGCTGCTGCTGCCACACCATTCCCCTTGGAAATTTTGGAGGACAGATCAGGCGTGTGTCAGCGCCTCGGACACAAATTGATTCAGGCTGTCGCCGCGTGCCATCGCCTTCAAAGAGACCTCCTGTGGATCTCCGGAGAAACGCGCACGACAAATTTCCCGCTGAATTTGCGATTTGCGATGCCAGGAGGCAGCGGTTTCCCGTCGACAAGCAGATTCTCGGTCCATTCCTCAACAATGGTTTGAAGCCGCCCCAAAACCGCGGACTCGGTTTTTCCATGGCAGCATTGCCCGACCAAAGGCGGCGCGCTGCCCACGTAGCACCCGTCTTCGTCGCTCTTGGTAGTGTTGAGCGCCGTCCCCCAGTTTGCCTGATAGCGCCGAAACTAAACAAGCCAACGCCCAGTTGGAGCGACTAGGAGCAGCGTCACCTCAGGAGCCGAAAGAGTCTTAAGAAAACGTCCGCGCCCCAAGCCAACGATCGGGCTCTACCCCTGCCCTTCCCAGGATCTAGCGCTTACGGGATCGCGGCCTTCGTCAAAGTCGATGTAATCGAACATGGTCATGATTGGTTTCCCCTCGAAGCCGCTCTCCTGGATGCGCTTCGCGAGTGTCGACGAAGCCTCGTCTCGGAAACCGCGTTTCATCATGAACGAATTCCACAACTCGCAGTCCTCGTCCGATCTGCGCCCGCCCCGCTCATCTGCCCAGGCAAGCAATGATGCATCCGAGTCGGTCCCCGCCAAGACACGAGCCTTTAGCTCATCATAGCTGACCCTCAGGAAGGCGCAGCAGCGCTTGTCGAAGCCCTTGCCCAAGTTGGCAACATACTCGTCAGCCGGCAATTTTCCGGCGCCATGCAAACGGATCTTGTCAAGCATCCGGCCGAAATAGACCAGCCGGTCAACCTTGGCATAGGGGCTTCTCAAACCGGGAACGATGGACATGCCCTAAATTGGCACACAAGAGTCCTGAAGCGCAAATCTGAAGCCCGATCAGTACCGAGAGCCAAGTACCCCTTTCCCAGGCCCGGGTTCACTAAGGCGTGACATTAGCGTCCCGCATGAGTGCATCGAGCACCACTCTGTCCTGAACGAGGTCACGTAATGGGACCTTAACAAGCTCACCGACGGACCGCACCACTCGGGAAGCAATTCGATGCCTATCGTTTCCGGAAGCAATTCGGCGACATTTGGTCAGAAAATTGCTCCCAAACGACACGCATACCGGTAGACGACCCCCTAAGTGGTGCCCCCGCCCGGACTTGAACCGAGACAAGCGGCTTAGGAAACCGAGTGGCCTCCCTAGTTACGAGGTAATCTCCGGCTGTAAAACCGCCAGAACCGGTAAAATGCGGTATTTTCCCGGCAACTTTCGACAAGGACCTCGAAACGATGCCTCCATTTCGGCTCAGTCACTGAAAGTCAGTGAAGCGTAGGGGCTCGTTGATACTGATGACGATCCTTTTGGCCTCGATCGGAGCCGTTTGGATATTTGACGTAAACGGCTTGCCCCGCAAAGTACCGCCGTGAAGTCCATCGAAGAGACCGCAATTGAAGAGGCCGAGAAGGCTGGTTTTGATCTTACGCTCGTGGATGACAGCTTGAGGCTTTCCCTAGAGCAAAGGGCCAAGCAACATGACCAAGCGCTCGCCCTGGTGCTGGAATTTGACCGAATCCGCAGGCAAAGCAGTGAACAGCCTCAGCAATCTACTTCAACGGCTCGCTGACTCAGGAGTCGATTTCGTCGTGGTTGGCGGTTTTGCCGGGGTGCTTCACGGGTCCGCACTCGTCACCCGCGATCTAGATATTTGCGCGGTTCTCACCCCTGAAAATGTCGAACGCCTGCGCGAGACCCTAAAGGACCTGAACCCATGCCATCGAATGACGCCTCAACGCCTCTCGTTTTTGCAGGCGCCGAAGCCTGGCGAGGCCGTCAATAACCTGTACCTCACGACGGATTGGGGCGCCGTGGATATTCTTTCATCCATACTTGGTCTGGGCGACTTTGAGGCCCTTAGAGTAAATGCCGAGCAGTTCGAGATTGGTGGAAGGACCTGTCGCCTAATATCCCTCCCCGATTTGGTTCGGGCAAAGGAAGCCATGGGACGCGAAAAGGACCTCTTCGCGGCCAAGGAGCTTCGAGCCATTGCAGCGAAGCGGACGACTGGCAAATCGAACCCCGGGCCAAGCTGAACAGCCACCGTAAGAGTGGTGCCCCCGCCCGGACTTGAACCGAAGCACCCAACCGAGGCTAAGTCGCGAGGAAACGCGGACTTAGTTGATTGTTAATGGATTGGAACATGCAAACAAGTACACCCAATCTCGTCGACGGGAAACAAAAAACACATTCTGAGGCAATTTCTTGGCAACCTTTCTCATAACTGATCGGGAGAATTCCTTCGAGATCCATAGTCAGTTAACCGGGCAGGATAGGTGCACGATTCAGAGCGCTGCGGTAGCCGCCCTTAGTGCGGCAGCTTGCGCTTGCAACCGCCGAGGCAAGTCCGTAGCGAGTGAACGCTCGGCTTCAGTCATTTGACCCAAAAACTGGAAGTTTTGCACGACACGAGCGATCATTCCATCCAAGTCGGGACTTTGGTCGCGTCGCAGGAGATTGCGCAGGTCTAATAGATCGTAGTCCTGTCCGCTTTCGATGCGCCCGCGAAAGCGGCTAAAATCGAACCCAGGCCCTTGGCTGTGCCAGAGTTTGAGGACGGCCAGGGCCCGTATCAGATCCCGCTGGAGTGGTCGGGCCGCAATCTCCGACAGATCATAGAGGTCGCGGATTTTAGAGCGTTGACTTGCCGCGCGAATCTTTTCGGCGATCACCTCTTCAAGCGCAAGACTGGGTATGGCAGCCGGGACAAAATCGAGGTGAGAAAAATAACTCTGAACGAGCTGAGGCATGGCGGCCACTGTTCGAATGGGAAACTCGCGTGTACTTATCTGAATCTTGATTCTCACACCTGCCAAATTGTCGGCATGGATAAGTACGGGGTTGGCGGCACAGCCGTCCTCCGTTAGATACCAATCGCGGTCGCGGTTGAAGTGGAAACTCAGTCCGCGGTAGTCCTGGTTCAATGCCTCCAGGAGGTTGAGAGTCAGGTCGTCGAGCGATATGTCGGTCCGGCAGGTGAAATCCAGATCGGTGGAAAGGCGACCCCGTGAGCCAAATATCATTTTTCTCAAGAACGTACCGCCTTTAAAGGCGAGATGATCCGTCAGGCCTCGCTCGTGGAAAAGCTGGAGCAGATGGGTCAGCATTACGTCAATTTCGACGACACTGATGTCTCGGGCGCCGGATCGTGCGGCTGCCTGACGAAGCTGGGCGGTCGTGAGCATCAGTTATGCTTGGGTCCTTTGGCCTTTGGCACATCTGCGAGAAGGTCGGACAGGCGCGCGTGAACAATAAGGCCCCAAGACCGGACATATCCCACATCGCCTTCTTCCCGTGTAGCGCGACCAAATACGGTTCGCGCGGATTTGGGAATTGCGGTAAACAGGCGAAAGCGCTGCGGCTCCGGCCAATTCCAACCCACAATGTCAGTCAGGTATCCGAGGCGCTGGAGCAAGGCCGTGGACTTCATCTTCAACGCGTCGTCGAGAATCTCGGCCGTGTCCGTGGTGGACATGGCTCCATGCACAATGCGTGTTACTTCTGAGGCGCCGCCAGCCAAGTCGGGACGATCTACGCAGTCCGCGACTGTCTTTGCCGGAAGGGAGATCGTCGCTTCGCGTCCATAGAGGTCATAGGATCTAAAGCCAAAGAATTTTCTTTCCACCACTCCGACGAAGCGAATCTCGTTACCCTCGATTGAGCGCGGCGACAATTGGCGGCGCGTGGCAACACAGATCGTGGCCGGTTTCTGGGTGGTAAATCCGTGATAAGAAGCGGCGGCCCACCAGCCGACGTAGGCGGGTTCAACTACGGCGGATGCAAGTGCCAGCGCGTTGTTTTCCCCCAAATTTTCCGGCCCGTGTTCGGGGGGAAGGAAGAGATAACGGCCCGCGACCAGGCGTGTCAGCCAGCCCTTGCGCAGAAGGTTGCGGATGACCTTTCGTGCTGTTTGCTCGCTTCCAAGAATGGCAATAATGTCTGCAGCTTTCACAATGCTCCGCCCCTGCTCCCTAAAGGAGAGGACAGTTTTGGCTTCTTTAGGACCTAACGTTCTCAGATTGTTTTCCATGTCGATTTAGCCCTCTTAGGGCTAAAACGATGTGTATATCAATCATATGGCCGTACGAAAGCAATCTTCGTCCGGCATCCACATAAGTCATTTATAGGTGCTATCTTATCTATCGAAAAATGGCTCCAGATCGGCGAGTGTGCAATCATCAAGCCATTTCGGGATGACCGGCACTTTGCCCGCTTCGTGAAAATCGTCCCAGCGGAACCCCAAAAACCGGGTACAACGGACCCCCTCCAGTGCGTCGCCATGTAGAATGACGATGCGATTTTCCCTCGCATCTCGGAGCCATTGGTCGAGCCGGATGTTGATGCCCTTATCGCCCCAGCCGTAAATCAGCGTGCGATGTCGGGCCAGAAGTGCCCGGAACTCGAAGAAAAGCTCTCCTATCAGGCCGTACCTGTAGGTTTGCTCCTTCACAGTGGTGCCGGTCAGGAAGTGCGGCGCTACGGACAGCGGGTCCAACCGCCTTCCCTTTTCATCCTTTGCGTGATCCACATTCCCATTGACGACGGCGAACCGGTCCCAGTCCGGGAAGCGGAACCCATACCAGTTGGTCGAGCCGTGCAGCTTGAGCAGTCTAATGACTTCATCATCGCGGCGCCAATGGCCGCTAAAGACTCGGACATCGCCACGGCGTTCGCCAAACCCATCGAAAAACTGCAGCCCACTGCCCTCAAGCTGCCGTTCGATGAGGAGTTCGTGATTGAGGGAAAAATGTCGAGTTCGCAGACAGCATGGCCGACTGCGCTGATGAGGTCCATCCCGACCGGCTTCGTCGCCCGCGCGAGCCCGAAATACACGGCCCACTGAACGAGGTCGGAGGCCCGGTCTGCCAGCGAGGCAAAGGCGTTCCTGTCAATATGGTGTTCCTGGCCTTCGTGAAGCGGGATTGAGGCCGCCTTGATAGCCGCCACGTCGGCGGCGATTGACGGATTCACGATCTCAAGAGTCTCGTCCTGAACTATCTGGCGGACGGCGGCGTACAGGTCCTCATAATTCGCCTCTCGGTGTTCGCGTGCTTTCAGGTGCGGATTGATGCGCTGCTTGATGATACGCAGGAATTTCTGCGCGCGCAGGGCGTCCCCGAGGGATACCTGTTCGTCGCCCGCGGGCCGCGGATATCCCTTCCAACGGACTTCGAGTGCGTCGCAAGCCAAGAGTAGCGCTGTTTGGCAACCTAAGATCTACCCCGGCGTTTAAGACGCCTCTCCGACCCAAACTTGCCGATTCATTCTGCAAGACATGTGGCCACATCGAAACCGTCCGGTCCATGATGTGCCGCTTCTTATGGGATTTGGTGCGCAAACCGATTATGGTGCCGCGCAAACTCATTTATCTCTGCGCAAACTCGATTATTCGCAGCCAGCTTATTTACAGGCGCTTAGATGGTGCCCCCGCCCGGACTTGAACCGGGACAAGCGGTTTAGGAAACCGCTGCTCTATCCAGTTGAGCTACGGGGACTTAAGGAGAATCGATACGCGACTATCCAACACCATCGTTTTTTTTGAGGCACGTGTAAACCGTATTGTTGACGCCAAGCCGGCAGGGCCCGCATCCAAGGGAGCCGGGGTTGCGCAGAAGCGCACCTTCACGTCCACGGCAAGGTGCGTGCGCCGCACTGCACACGGACCAAGGCGGAGCCGCCTTAGCCTTGTTACCGCCTTCCAAAACTGTCCAACTTCCACAAGCAATGGGCCTAAACTCAAACACCAGGGCGTCCTCACGGGACCAAAGCAGGCAGGAGATCGGCCCGTTCGAATGAGCGGCCGCAATCTGCCGCTTGCGTCCGCGGATCGGAGCCTCGAGTGAACAAGAGCGCCGCGCCATGGTTTCCCTAGACCACCGCCTCGAGGCCTATCGACAGCTGCGCGGATCCGGGCTGGAAATCGGGGCCCTTCACGAGCCGGCGCCTCTTCCCAAGGGCGTCGAAGCGCGGTATTTCGACGCCCTTTCGGAGCAGCAGGCAGCGGCGCTCTTTCCGGAGATCGACGCGACCCGGTTCGTCCACGTCGACTTCATCGGCGACCTCGACCGGAAGGGGCTCTCGCAATTTCCCCCGTCCACATTCGATTTCGTGGTCATCAACCACGTGCTCGAGCACCTTGCCAATCCGGTCTCGGCGGTCGCCGAGGTGTTCCGGATTGTCCGGCCGGGCGGCCACGTGGTTCTCTCGATCCCCGACAAACGGTACACCTTCGACCGGAATCGCAAGGAGACGTCATTCGACCACCTCTGGAGCGACTTCGAGATCGGCACGGAGGAGAGCTCCGACGAGCATTACATCGACTTCCTCAGGAGCGCGGCTCCGCACGTCTTTAAGGAGCCGCCCGAAAACCTCGCCCACCACGTTTCCCGCTGCCGGGTGAGGCGCGAACATGCGCACGTCTGGACGTCGGCGACGTTTCGCGCGTTCCTAGACGGGGTTTTCGCGCGACTGGGGCTCAGGACCCTTTGCCTGTACGAGTCCAGGGGCGAATCGAACCAGATCGAGTATTTTAGCCTTTGGCTAAAGTCCGATTGAGGTGTCTCCTGTGCACGTAATACCATGTCAAAGCGCGGAAAACGTCTGGCAACCCTCCTGACGGCATCGGCATGCCTGCTCTTGTCGATCCTGAGCCTCAGGCTCCGATGGCCCCATTACATCTCCTGGGCGCTTCTCGGAGCGGGCCTGGCCACGGTGTCCCTGGACATCTGGGCCGTGATGGCCGCGGGCCACGGACCCCCGGGCAAGCGCGATTGAGCGTTCCGGGACACGGAACCGACCGGTAAACACCGCTTCCGCAAGCCCATCCGATCCCGGGCTATGGGGATTTCCCCCCATCCCGGAATTGATCGTTCGGCTGGCGCCGCAGCCAGTGTTGGTTAGACTCCTGACACTATGATCGATGCAATCAAGAAAACGCTGCTCGCCGGGGTCGGCGCGGCAGTCGTCACCAAGGACAAGGTCGAGGCCGCGCTCGGGGACTACGTCAAGCAGGGCAAGGTAAGCTCCGCGGAGGCGCGCGCGATGGCGGAAAAGATCGCAGCAGACGGAAAGAAGGAGTTCGAGACGCTGAGCGGCGAGCTCAGCGAAAAGGTCAAGGACGTGTTTGCGGGATTCAACCGCGACACCCAGAAGCGCCTCGAGGCCCTTGAGGCCCGGGTGAAGGCGCTGGAGCATCCCAACGAACCCAAGGGCAGATCGAAGGGCGCGTGAAACCGTTCAAGGCGCTGCACGAGGCCGTCCGCGCGAAGCAGATTCTCACGGTGCTCGCCCGGCAGGGGTTTGCCAACCTGCTCAACCAGCTCGACCTGCACCCCGGTTTCCTTAAGCACGTCCTGCCCCATCCGACGCCGCGCAGGACGGCGGAGCGAATCAGGCTCGCAGCCGAAGAGCTGGGGCCCACGTTCGTCAAGCTCGGCCAGATGCTGTCGATGCGGCCGGACGTCGTGCCGCACGAGATCATCCTCGAACTGCGGAAGCTCCAGGACCAGGTCCCCCCGCTCCCGTTTGACGTGATGAGGCCCGTCCTCGTGGAGGGCCTCGGGTGCGAACCCTCCGAAATCTTCAGCGAGTTTGACGAGACGCCGACCGCCAGCGCGTCGCTGGCCCAGGTCTATATCGGCCGGCTGCGCGACGGCGGGGAACCCGTCGCGGTCAAGATCCAGAAGCCGGGGATTCGCCAGCAGATCGAAACCGATTTCGATCTGGCCGAGTGGCTTGCCGGGCTCCTCCACCAGCGGGTTCCGGCGCTGAAGCCGGTGGACCTTCCCACCGTGATGGCCGAGGCGCGCGCAAGCATGCTCCGCGAGCTCGATTTCCGGCTCGAGGCGCAGAACCAGGAGTATTTCAACACCCTGAACCCCCATCCCGAACAGGTGTTCGCGCCCAAGGTGTACCGCGACGCGTGCAGCGAATGCGTGCTCGTGATGGAGCGCGTGGTCGGCACGTCGATCAGCCGCGCGGAAACGATCCCGGCCGACGAGAGGCGAAAGCTCGCCGGCTACGGAGCGGTCTCGATCTCGAGGCAGGTGTTCATCTCGGGCTTCTTCCACGCCGACCCCCATGCCGGAAACATCTTCTTCACCGGGGACGGGC